>Ga0307516_10001706_pt1 | contig 30184 bp, 28 predicted proteins | sample 19_EM_MG_FD_203310 | JGI IMG/M metagenome (GOLD analysis project Ga0307516, IMG submission 203310) | Populus trichocarpa ectomycorrhiza microbial communities from riparian zone in the Pacific Northwest, United States - 19_EM | ecosystem: Host-associated > Plants > Roots > Unclassified | place... | reverse complement strand
TGTCGCCAATAATGTCGAAGTCGCGACGATCCAGGATTGCGGGCACTGGATCACGGAAGAACAGCCGGCCGCGACGACAAAATTTGTCGTCGACTTCCTACGTCGAGCTCACTGACGGGCAACCCTGCCTTCGAGCCGGGCTTCCATCAATTGCGGTGACAGTCAATTTCGGTGCCAGTGCTCACCGCAATTCTGTCACCGCCAGGCGTGCGGGCGCCACGGCGCCGACATCACGGCCAAAGAGGAGCGGATCAGGAAAGCAAATGAACAAACTTTTGCTTGTTGCAGTCGGCGTGATGACGGCGGGCCTTTCGGCACCGGCCAGTGCCGCTGATCTGGCCGCGCGGCCTTACACCAAAGCGCCCGCAATGATCGCTGCTGTGTATGACTGGAGCGGCTTCTACATCGGCATCAACGGCGGTGGCGGCTCGGCTCATAACTGTTGGAACTTGATCGTTCCGGCGGGTTCGATTGCACAAGGTTGTCATAACTCGACCGGAGGGACCGTCGGCGGACAGATCGGTTATCGCTGGCAGTCGGCTGGCTGGGTGTTCGGACTAGAAGGTCAAGGCAACTGGACTGACTTCTCCGGCAGCAATCCCACGCCGGTTGGTGGCAATCCGTTCGGTGGTTTGACGGACCGGACCCGCATTGATGCGTTCGGGCTCCTCACCGGGCAGGTCGGCTATTCCTGGAACAACGTCCTCGGTTACGTGAAGGGTGGTGCTGCGGTCGTCAGCGACAAATACGACGCGTTTACGCCCGGCGTGCCGTTTGCGTCCGCAAACGAAACCCGCTGGGGTGGCACGGTCGGCGCCGGTCTCGAAATTGGCGTCGCGGGCAACTGGTCGCTTGGTGCCGAGTACAACCACGCCTTCCTTGACGACCACAACGCCACACTGACGACCCCGGCCGACGCCGTGGCCGGGACCGTTCGCATTCGTCAGGATGTCGATATGGGTCTGGTCCGCCTGAATTATCGCTGGGGCGGCCCCGTGATCGCCAAATACTGAGGCAACCCGCAACAGATCGCGAAAGGCCGGCTCCTCGAGCCGGCCTTTTTTGCTGGTGCGACGTCCGGCATCACTCCGCCACACAGCGGACCGATCAGCCCCGCTCACTTCACCTAAGCTTCGATGCAGCCTGCCATGATGCGGTCGATCTCGGCGCGCGAGAGAACCCCGATCTCGGCAATGAATACGATCCGCGCGCGCGGCACCCCGGCCGCCGGCGTCCCGCCTGGTGCCAGCGTCGCCCGCCCGCCGGCGAACTGAAACACCGTCAACCGGCCGGGCTGCTCCAATGTCTCGAACAATCCCTTTGCCCGCGCCAGCTTCGGCGCCAGCCGGCCGATCGCCTGCTGCAACCGTGGCAGTGATACCGGCGATCCCGACGACCAGCTCAGCGTCTCGAACCGGTCAGCTACCGGCCGCCGCGGCCCCACCTCGCGCGACGTCGGCGCGCGTTCCGGGTCCGCGGGAAACAGCAGCTCCGCCGGGACATCGCCATGCGGGGCATCGACCACCACCACCGCGGGACGCACCGCCCGAACGGCATCGCGCAACTGGGCGCGACCGGCCGCGTCCACCAGGTCCACCTTGCTCAGCGCCACCACGTCGGCCGCCCGCAGCTGAGATCGCAGCAGCGCGTCGTTCAACGTGGCCATTGGCGTCGTCGCGTCCACCACGCACAGCACCGTTTCCAGCGGGGCCTCCCGCCAGATCAGGGGATCCATCAGGTTGCGCACGATATCGGCGGGATCGGCCACCCCGCTGGTCTCGATCACGATGAACTCCGGCCGCGGATCACGCCGCAGCAGGGCGGCGAGCGTGCGCAGCAGATCGCCTTCCAATGAGCAACAGATGCAGCCGTTGCTCAGGCTCACCACCCCATCACTGGCGCCGGCGATCAGCTCCGCATCGATGTTGATCGCGCCGAAATCGTTGACCACGGCGGCGATCCGCCTTCCCTCGGCATGCGCCAGCAGGTGATTCATGACCGTGGTCTTCCCGGCCCCGAGGAAGCCGGTCACCAGCAGGATCGGGACCGGCACAATCAGCCTCCGTACATCAGGTTTGAGCAACGGGCCGGCGCACCGGCTGGCCGGGCCTTGCCGCGACATCCAGCACGCCATCGGTGATCAGCGGCCGACCGCTGACCACGAGGTGCCGCACGCCCTCCGACGGGCGGTTCATCGCCGAGAAGGTCGCCCGGTCGGTCAGCGCATCGAAATCGAACACCACGACGTCGGCATCCGCGCCCGGCTGTAGTCTGCCTTTGGCCCGCATGGCGGGCGTGCTGGCGGAAAGTATCTCGGCCGGGATCAGCGTGCATTTGCGGACGCCTTCGAGTAGCGACACCGCCTTCCGCTCGCGCACCCACTCGCGGATGAAGCGGGTGAAACAGCCCGCCGAACGCGGATGCGACGTGGCGTCCTCCGGCAGCGGCCAGGCGTCGCCGGTGTAGACGCTGCCGTCCGACAGCGTCCAGGGCATCGCGTCGGACGCGATCGCGCCGCCGGGGTACAGCACCGAGATGTCCAGCAGGTCACGATGGTGCGCGTTGTTTTCGGTATCCAGGACATGCCACAGCACCAGCGTCGAGGGTTCCTCGGCCTGTGCCGCCAGCAGCTCTTCCCGGTCGCGGAAGCGCCGCCCGTCGGTCACCCGCTGCACCGAATCGTAGCCGAGGCCATGCCGCGCCTCGAATTCGGGATCGCTGAAGAAGGCCGCTGCCAGCACGGTCGAACCGGTGCCGTACGGATAGGCCTCCACCGTGACCGGCAAGCCCTGGGCCTGCGCCTTGGCCACCAGCACGGCACAACGCTCGACGTCCGTCTTGCTGGAAGAGTTGAAGTGGCAGATGTGCATGTGCGCGCCGGTGGCGCCGGCATAGCCGATGAGGCGGATATAGGCTTCGGCCGCGCTCTCCGGGTCGATGCGGGACATGTAGGCGACGTGGGTAAAGGTCGGCACATCATGCGCCGCCGCCAGCTGGCACACCGCGGTCAGCTCCTGCACCCCGGCCCCCGGGGCATAGGCGTTGAGGATGCCGATGCCGATGCCGCCCTCGCGCAATCCGCCTGCCAGGCGGTCGAGGATGCCGGCGACCTCGGTCTCACCAGCCACGTTCTCGATCCAACGGCGGTCGCGCATGGCATTGCCGAACGCCTCCAGCGAGCTTTCCGCGTTGGAGCCGGTCATCGCGCCGATGCGCGCGAACGCCCAGTTGACGGCCGCACCATAGTTCAGCACGCGTCCCTGGGCGGCCTGGTGCCGATACCAGGATGCCACCGGCAACACGCCCGCCTCAAGGTCCAGCGTCGTCGTCACCCCGTCGAACGCCTGCATGCGGTCGGCCGGAATCGACTGGCCGTGCGCGTGCAGGTCGATGAAGCCGGGAGCCACCACCAGCCCGGTCGCGTCGATCACCCGCTCGGCGCTGCCGAGCCCGGTGCCGACGGCGGCGATCCGGCCATCCAGCACCGCCACATCGCCGATGGCGTCCATCCCACTGGCCGGATCCACCACCCGGCCGCCGCTGATCACCAAGCCGTCCATATCTACTCCCGCAGGCAAAAAACTACGTCCCCGAAGCCGGCAGCCGTTTGCCATGGCCGTACAAAATCTTTTAACGCACCACCTTCACTTGGCAAGTGAGCGGGCCTTACCGCGGCGGGGAGCGTCGATTTGCAGGACGAAGCAATTTGCAAGACGAATGCAATCAAGGCAGAGGCGGGCCGACGATAACAGCGAGCGGATTGCTGGACTGCGGTGCCAGTGCATCCGGGATGCCTTATTGAGCCCTTGAGACAGAAACAAGCCAATAAGGTTGGAGTTTCGGAAAGCGTGATATTCCGCGCGGTTTCTCGTGATCCGGCGATCGGTGGAGATAATGATCCACTGGCCTTCTTTGCTCAGGTCAGCGATCCAATCGACATCACTGATGTCTCTCCGAAATCTTTCCGCGAGAAAGGTAATGTCATGTGCGCCCTTAAGAAGTTCGCGAAGGGCGCGGGCCATCGCCGGAGGTTGGGCGTCTTGAGTTTGCCGTTGGACTTCGGTTTCCCACTCGATCAACGGTAAATGAGGTGCTAAATTCTCCTTGCCGATGTCTCGTCACACCGAGGCCGATGCTGGTTTTAGTCCTTCTTAGCCGGCAAACCGGCCATCGCCTCGATCACGGCGCAGACGGCAGCAGTGTCCTGATCGCCATAACCAGAAGCGATCGCCGCGTTGAAGAGTGGCACTGCCGCCGAAAACATCGGCGTCGGGCACGCCAGGGAATTGGCGAATTCTGCGATGACTCGCATGTCTTTTCTCCAGAGCTCAAGCGGCATGGTTCTGATCGGCAGGTAGGTATCCGCGATAAGCATCTCGCCGCGCACATCGAGGGCTCTAGAGCCTGCCGCGCCATCGCTGACGACCGCAAACATTTGCGCTGGATCAAGTCCTGCCTTGCGCGCTAGCGTGAACGCTTCGCCCGCGACCGCCGTGTGCACCGCCACCATCAGGTTGGCGACGTATTTCATCTTCGAACCGTTGCCGAAGGCGCCGAGATAATGCGGCGCGCGCGAAAACCCGTTGAACACTGGCAGACATCGATCGTAAGCGTCTTTCGGTCCGCTGCCATACACCAGCACGTCGCGTTCCAGGGCCTGGCTTCCAGAGCCCGAAAGCGGGCAGTCGAGCATGGCGATCCCCGCCTCGGCGAGTTGCGCCTGGGCCGCCGACTTGTCATCGAGTGTGAATGTGCTGGTTTCCGCGACGATACGCTCCGCGCGTGGCAACGCCTTCAATTCCCGAACCACATCAAATAGCGCGGAAGCTGCCGGAAGCGATGTGATCAGAATATCTGCGCTCGATCCGACTTCGGCGACCGATTTGGCCGCGTTGCCGCCAGCGGCCGCGAAGGCTTCCACCGCCTTGGGCAACACGTCAAATCCGATCACGGAAAACCCGGCCTTGATGAGATTCCTGCTCATCGCCGAGCCCATGATTCCGAGGCCGATCATCCCGACCGATTTGTCACTATGCTCTGGCACGAGAACAGCCTATTCCGATGCGAGTTCAGGCTTTGTGGTGGCTGGACCAGAATGCCGGCAATTCCGTGCAGTCCTTGTCTCCCCACCCCTCCGCACTGGCCTGATCGTAGACTGCAAGCGTGCGCTCGGCCAGCGGCAGCGCAAAGCCGCGCGACTTCGCTTCCGCGACCATGGTTCGCAAATCCTTGCGGATGGAATCGCAATCAAAGGTCACCGAACCAGAATCCCTCGCCTGCAACGCCAGCGCAATCGCGCCGCCGCGGGCGCGAAGCACATTAGGGCCTCCCGACGTATCTGCGAACAATTCAACCAGCCATGCCGGATCGAGATTGAGGTGGCGACACAGCGCAAAGGCTTCACCGAAACTTTGCCAGAAGGTCGCTAGCGGCAAATTGATCGCAAGCTTCATGCTGGCACCAGCGCCAATGGGACCAACGAGATCGACACGGCGGCACATCTGTTCCAGCAGAGGCTTGGCACGCGCAAACCCTTCTTGTGTGCCGCCTGCTACGCCGAGCAGCTTGCCGCTCAGCGCCGGACCGACCGTGCCGCCGACCGGACACTCCACCAGCGTTGCACCCTTGGCGTTGACCTTTTTGGCCAGGGCAATTTCAGTCTCCGGCTGCACCGTGCTCATCTCGATGAACAGTTTGTCGGAAACATTTCCCGCCAGAAGGCCGGACATGCCTTCGTACACGCTGGCGATGGCGGCGGCGTCGGTCAGGATGGTGATGATGATCTCGACGCGCTCTGCGAGTTCGTCCGGCGTCGCTGCAACAGCGGCGCCCGCCGCAGCCAGCGCCTTGGTCTTGTCGTTATTGCGATTCCAGACGATGACCTCGTGTCCGACCTCGATCAGTCGTTTGGCAATGGCGCTTCCCATTCGACCCAATCCGGCAACGCCGACTTTCATGCCGTTCTCCCCTTATCGTTCGTTGAGCCAAGATTTCATTTGGATCGTGGCCCAGTCAAAACTCAAATCACCGCGTCCGTCGTAGGATCGATCAGATGCATATGCAACATATTGACGACCAGCCGCACCTTTTCGCCGGAGGCCGGCGCCGACATGCCGGAATCAATCCGGCCGGAGACGGCCTCGCTGCCAAGTTTGAAGAACACCATCGTTTCCGTTCCCATCGGTTCCACTACATCCAGAATGGTGGAGAACTCCGAAAATGTGCCGCGCTCCGAGCCGCGCGGCTCGGTGATATGTTCGGGACGGATGCCGAAGATGAGCGGCTTTCCCGCTACACTCCGATAACGCTGCGAGTGGCTTTCCGGAACCGGAAACCCGACGCCATCGGCAAGCCGGACCGTCAACGCTGCGGCATTCTGTTCAAGTGTGCATGGCAGAAAGTTCATCGCCGGCGAGCCCATGAATCCGGCGACGAAACGAGTTTTCGGCGAATGATAAAGCTCGTGCGGTGAACCGGATTGCTCGATCCGACCTCGATTCATTACCACGACGGTATCGGCCAGCGTCATGGCTTCGATCTGATCGTGGGTGACATAGATCGTGGTGGTCTTGACCTGCTGATGCACCCGCTTGATCTCGGTGCGCATCTGGACCCGCAGCTTGGCGTCCAGATTGCTCAGCGGCTCGTCGAACAGGAACACCTTGGGATTGCGAACGATGGCCCGGCCCATCGCGGCGCGCTGGCGCTGGCCGCCGGAAAGCGCTTTCGGCCGCCTGCCGAGCAATTCCGAAATATCGAGAATGCGCGCGGCGTCCTCGACATTCTTTCGAATCTCGGCCTTGGCCATGCCCCGCATCCGAAGTCCGAACGCCATGTTCTGGAAAACCGTCATGTGCGGATACAACGCATAGCTCTGGAACACCATCGCGATGTCGCGGTTCTTCGGCGCGACATCGTTGATGACTCGGCCGCCGATGCAGATGTCGCCTTCCGAGATATCCTCAAGACCCGCGATCATGCGCAGCGTCGTGGTTTTGCCGCAGCCGGACGGGCCGACCAGCGCCACAAACTTACTATCGGGGATCTCGAGGCTAATCCCGCGCACCGCCTCATAGTTGCCGTATCGCTTGACCACATTTCGCAGCAGCACATCAGCCATTAAGCGCTTCCCGTCTGTTTCCGATCCTCGGCGCGAGGCTCACGTAGCGATTTGCGGGTAAACATTTTTCGCCCCCATCAGGGTTTCGAAAAAGCCCTCCCGCTCCAGCGTAAGCACCAGACTGAGATCGACGGCCTCTTCCGGAGCCACCAGCCTTGCGAGCGCGCCGACGCGATGCAGAATTGCCGAAGCGTTCCTGACGCCTTCCAGACTGGGATACATCATGTCACCCATATAGCGCGCGAACAGCACCCAGGTTGGCCGCAGCACGTTGATATCGGTTTCGCCGCTGTACTTTCGCAGCACATGGATTCCAAACTGCGGATCGCTGCGAAACCGGTGGACCGCCTGACAGAATGCTCGCACATAGCGCAGGCCGATATCGGGATTGGCTTTCATGAAGCGCCGTGTGCTGGCCGCGCAACTGTTCTGGAACGAGACGTCAAGCCGTCCGAAATCCTCGACGATATGATAACCGCGCTTTGGCGCCTGAAACGTCTCCGGCGCGTGCATGATGGCGGCATCAACGTGACACTGGTCGAGCAACAGATCAAGCCTGGCGCCGTCATTGCCGACCACGACAATTTCCGCATCCTTGTCGATGCTCCAGCCCCAACGGTCGAAGGCCATGATGATCGCGCACTCGTCAGCGTCATTGCGTGCACTCACGCCCCATCGCTTGCCGCGCAGATCATCCCGGGTCTCAATGCCGGGCCGTGCCGCGACCTGCTGCGCGCTCCTTGCAATCGCCGAAGCCAGAATAACCGCATCACCCTGATGCCTGGTGTTTGCCAGCAATAGTTCCACCCCGACCGCATTGGTGAAATCCGCCTCGCCCTCAATCAGCGCCTTCAGCGAATTGCGGTGACCGTGATAGGGAACGAGTTCAGGTTCTAGACCCTGCTCGCGATAATAGCCGCCCTCCAGTGCTGCAAATATCGGAGCAACTCCGGCTCCGCGGTGAGGCATCGCTATCCTGATCTTGTCCACGTTCGAATGCCCAGATGTTATGTTGCGTTAAAGCCGGTGTCGACATTGATGGTGTGTCCGTTGATCCAGCGCGCGGCGTCCGACGCAAGAAACAGGGTGGGTCCGACCAGGGCATCCGCTGGCAGCAATTCGCCCATTGGCATGCGCTGGAGAATGCGTTCGACCCGCTTCGGATCGCCCAGCACATCCTTGTTGAATGGCGTGATCGCAAAGCCAGGCGACAGTGCGTTGGTGGTAATGCCATGCGGTCCCCACTCGACCGCCAGCCCCCGCGTCAGTGCAATCACGCCGGCCTTGGCGGGGCTATAGGCGGGATAGCCGGGAATGCCGTGCAGTCCGGCATTGGATGCATAATTGATGATGCGCCCGCTCTTCTGCGCGATCATCACGCGCCCGACGGACTGACACGTCAGCCAGCAGGCCTTGAGATTCGCATCCATCACCTGCTGCCATTCATCGAGCGAGTAATCCACCGACGGCTTGCGGATGATATTGCCCACCAAGGTCACGAGAATGTCGATCCGGCCGAAGCGCTTGCGGGTGCTGTCGACGAAGGTCACGACCTGCCTTTCATCGCAGAGATCGACCTTCTCCGTCAGAATTCCGCCCTTCGACCCGGCAAGTTCCGCAGCGAGCCGGTCAAGCGCGTCGCCGTTGCGGGCGCACCCCGCAATATTCGCACCCGCCTTCGCGAAAGCGAGCGTGACTGGATATCCAAGCCCACCTGTAGCGCCCGCCAGCAGCACGGTCTTTCCCGAAAAATCAAACGGATTGTCCAACGCCATAAGTCTCTTCTCCACTCAAAAAGCAGCCAGTTCAAGGACGTCGCAGCGCAGCGACAGTTACCAAATTTCCGCGTCTCTGTTTCTATTTTAGTCCGCTCAATCCGAACCCTCGGTTCACCGATCTCTGCAAAATCGCGAACAGAAGAAAGACCGGGAGGGTGGCGAGCACCGCGATCACCATCTGCTCGGTCGGCGGATTGCCATAGTCCTCGCCAAACTGCACCAGGCCGAGCGGATAGGTGCGCAGCTTGTCAATCGACACTACCGTCAGCGGCCAGAGAAACTGATCCCAGCTGTCACGGAACGAAAAGATCGCAAGGACGGACAGTGCTGGCAGGCATTGCGGTACGATGATCTGCAGCAAGATGCGCAGCTCGCCGGCGCCATCGATTCGCGCCGCCTCGATATAGTCCGATGGAATTGACATGATGGACTGCCGCATCAGAAATACGCCGAAGGCATCGATCAGTAACGGCGCAACCAGCCCCTGATACGTGTTCATCCATTCAAATTTGTGAATGACCAGAAACGTCGGAACCAGCGTCACCTCGAGCGGGAGCATCAGCGTGCTCAGAATCAACAGCAACACCAGTCCTGAACCGCGAAAATGAAATTTCGCCAGGCCGTATCCAGCAAGGGTGCAGAACACCACGTTGCCGATCATCACAATCAGCGAAACGATGCCGCTATTGACAAAATACTGCACGAAAGCCGCACGCGACAGCGCGTTCGGGTAGTTCTCGAGGTGCCAGACCGTCGGAATCCATTCGGTGCGAAGCTGGAACATCTTTTCGCCCGCCTGAAACGACATAACCGTCATCCAAAGGATCGGAACAATGAACGCAAACGCGAGGATCCCGAGCAGCACGAGGCCTGCCGCTCTTCGAACATTCGGCAAATAACGCAGCAGACTGTTTGCATTACGCGGCGATGCGGCGGTGTCGAGCGATGCCATCACATATAAACCTGTTCGCTTCGCGCAAAGAGACGTATCTGGAACGCGGTAAAGACCAGCATGATGGCAAACAACACCACCGAGATCGCTGCCGCCTGCCCCATCTTCAGATAGGAAAAGCCGGTTTCATAAATTAGCATCGACAAGACACGGGTCGCATTCCCGGGTCCGCCGCCTGTTATGAGATACGGCATCAGGAATATGCGCGCGCAGAGCAACGCCGAAACGACGACGACAAAGAAAATGGTCGGCATCAGCAGGGGTAGAGTGATGTGGATAAACCTGCGGAACGCGCCCGCGCCGTCGAGCTCCGCCGCCTCATAGTAGTCCTCAGGCAGAGCCAACAATGCGGCCAGAAACACCACCATGAAATAAGGGGCGAACCGCCAAACAGTCACCATGATGATGGCCGGCAACGCCGTCCATGAATTTGTCAGCCAATCGATACGGCCGACCCCGAGCGGCTGCAGGATCTGGTTCACCAGTCCATAAGGGTGAAGAAGAAAGCGCCACACCAGACAGACAGCGATGATCGGCATCAGATTGGTGAGGAACATTGCCGTCATGCAGTAACGCGCGCCGGGAATGCCGGTATTGATCGCAAGCGCCAGCGACAGCCCGACGATCGTGGTCAGGATGGTCGAGCCTGCAATATAGACAAACGTGTTCAAGAGCGTTTCGCGAAAAATCGGATCGGCGGCCAATTCGCGATAATTGTCCAGCCCAATGAAGCGCGGGGCCGACACCATATCGTAGGAATTGAAGCTAAGTTCGATCGCCCACATCATCGGTCCGTATTTAAAGACCGCAAAGAACAGCAACGTCGGCAGCACGAACGCAATACCCCAAAGCCTGATGCGTTGGCGGTGGTGCATTTGCCAGAATCTGCTCACGGCAGGTGGCGGGCCGGAGAGATTTCCACTCGCGTATGGATTGATCGACGTCAGGTCAGCCATCTGTAAATCCAGCCATCGGTAAACGATCCTCGCATGATCAGGCCGGACTCCCCAAGGGGAATCCGGCCTGCGTAGTTTCAAGCGCGCCCGAGAATCAGGCCTTCTTGTAAGCCGCCGTCGCGCGGTCAACCTCAGCCGCCGCCTCGTCGAGCGTCGCCTTGATGCCGGCCTTGCTCAACATGACCTTCTGGACTGCGCGGTGCATCGAATCCGCCAATTCATTGAACACGAGCGAGCGCGGCAGGAAGACACCCTCATCCTTGGCGCGAATGATCTCATTGACATGGGGGAATTTCTGCACCTCGGCATTGTCGGCCCATCCGGTTTTTCTTCCCAGTGTAAACGGCGCAGTATCTTTCCAGCAATCGATCAGATCGCTCATGATGAACTTGTAGAGATCGTGAAGCGCTTCCTGCTTTTCGGCCGCTGCCTTGGCATTGATAACGAGATTGAAGCCATAGGTTGTCGAATTCCCCTTTCCGGTCTGGACCCCGGGGTACTGAACCGGTCTGAAATATCCGCCCTCCAGCATTGCGGGGTTGTTCACCTTGACGAGATCAAAGGGTATGGGGTGGCAAAAGAACATCGACGCGCGTTCTTTCAGAAAGTCCATGCCCGGCACCGGATTGGTCGCAATCGAGTCCGCGGGATCCTCGGCGCCGTACTTCTGCGCAATAGACGCTCGGATCGTCATCGCCCTGACCCCCGCGTCGCTATTCACGGTGCATTTTCCGGCGTCATCGAACCATTTCCCGCCCGACTGAATCAGAATCGGATTGAACTGGATCATGGTCCATTGCGATGAATGCATCGCAAACTTGAACCCCTGACGAACGAATTTGTCGCCATCCTTGACCGTCAGCCGCTTCGCGACCTCGCCGAGTTGGTCCCAGCTCTGCGGCCAGTCTTTTTCCGCATCGAGCCCGACTTCCTTGAACTGCTTGGAGTTGAGGTAATTGCAATAACCGTAGAACCACAACGGATAACCGTAGACCTTGCCATCCATGGTGGCACCATCGACGAACGCCTTCGCAAAATCGCCGGTGAAGGCCGCATATGACGGATACCCAAGACGTTGAGTATCGAGCGGAGCCAGAAGACCTTTATCTAGCCAGGTTGGCATGAACCAGTCCTGGCTAACAAAGCCATCCGGAGCCGTGCCGGTCGCAAATCCGACGCTGACTTTCTTGCCGAGATCCGCAAAGGCAAACCATTGGAAGTCGACTTTGACGTGCGGGTTCTCCTGCATGAACAGTTTGACGCGCTTGTGCACCCACGGACGTTGCTGCGGATTATCGAACGTCCAAAAGCTGATTTCGACCGGCTTTTTCGTCTGGGCAAATGCGCGTTGCATTAGCGGTCCAGATGTCGCGGCGCCCAGGCCGGCTGCACCGATGGTGCGAACCACGTCGCGCCGCGTCGGGCGTAGTATTGCTGATTTCTTCATCGTTTCCTCCCAAGTATGCCGTCTGATCTGTCGCCAAACCTGCTTGCCTTGCCCGCTACTTGTACCACCTCAATGAGACGTTCGCGTCTGTTTCGTCGGCCTCTTGCTTAGCCTTTATTGTAACTTGCGGTCGCCCGGTCGACCTCTGCAGCAGCCGCGTCCAGAGTGGTCTGGATATCCGAATTGGTGAGCATGATCTTCTGCACGGCGCGGTGCATCGCATCCGCCAACTCGCTGAACACCAGCGTTCGAGGCAAGAATACCCCCTGGTCCGTCGCCGTGATGATTTCATCGACATTCGGAAACTGCCGGACCAGCGGGTTGTCCCGCCAGCCGCTCTTTCGCGCCAGCGTAAACGGCGCCGTCGCCGCCCAGCAATCGATCGGGTCGCTGAAGATGAATTTGTAGAGATCGTGCAGGACCTCCTGCTTCTCCTTCGACACCCGCGCATTGATCACAAGATTGAACCCGTAGGTCGTTGAGATTCCTTTTCCCGGAACCAGGCCGGGATACTGCACCGGCCGGAAATAGCCCTCTGCCTTCATCTTGGGATTTTCCGAGGCGATCGTTGACAGCGTTTGGGGCTGCGCCCAGAACATCGAGCAACGCTCTTTCAACCAGTCCATCTGCGGAATCGGATTCGTCGCTATCGAATCTGCGGGATCTTCCGCGCGATATTGCTTCGCGATCGAGGCGCGCAAGGTCATCGCCTTGACGCCCGCGGCATTGTTGACCGTGCACTTGCCGGCGGCGTCAAACCACGATCCGCCGCATTCGATCAGAATAGGGTTGAATTGGATCATGGTCCATTGCGACGTGTGCATCGCGAACTTAAACCCCTGACGCACGAACTTGTCGCCATCCTTGATCGTTAACCGCTTCGCGACTTCGCCAAGCTGCTCGAAAGATTGCGGCCAGTCCTTTTCGACATCCAGCCCGACTTCCTTGAAGTGATTGGTGTTCAGATAGTTGCAGAAGCCATAGAACCATGCGGGGAAGCCAAAGACCTTGCCATCCTTTGTTGCGCCATCGACGAATGCCTTTGCAAAATCGCCAGTGAATGCGTCATACGACGGATATCCGAGCCGCTGAACGTCAAGCGGCGCGAGCAAACCTTTGGCCAGCCAGATCGGCATGAACCAGTCCTGACTGACGAAGCCGTCCGGCGCCGTTCCGGTCGCAAAGCCCACACTTATTTTCTTGCCGAGATCTCCAAAGGTGAACCACTGAAAGTCGATCTGGACATTCGGGTTCTGTTCCATGAACAGCTTGATGCGCTTGTGAATCCACGGTCGGGTCTCCGGATTCTCGTAAGTCCAGAAGCTCAGCTTCATCGGCGGTGCGGCTTGCGCAAACGCCTTCGGTGTTGAAGACGCCGCCGCTGCTGCTCCAATACCCCTGACGACCGCGCGGCGCGTTATCTTCCTGCAGTCGGAACTGGCCATTCGGTCCTCCCTTGGGGGCAAGCAATAGATCGCATCGTCAAATGTTGTCGTTCATCGCATCGGGTATGGGCCCGACCCACAATTCGAGGCACCTGCCCATGCTGTGAAGGAATTTTGCGCTCGCTGACCGTGTCGCGCTCAAAGACAGCCCCCAGTCCTCCAGTTCTTTCTTTTTAGGAATCGTAGTCGGATCGACGACGATCCGTCAAGTATTTTCGAAACTATTGCTCTTGAGGCAAAATCTTGCGAAGATTACCCAATGATCGCAATCGGAGACGTTTCCCGAACAATGGCCGACGAGGCCTATTCGCGCATCCGCGAAGCAATGCATTCTGGAAGTCTTAAGCCCGGCCAAAAGCTTCGATTCAGCGATTTGCAGGCACTCACAGACACCAGCGTGACGCCGGTACGAGAAGCATTGGCGCGTTTGACTGCGGAGGGATTCACCGAGCTGGAAGGCCACAAGGGCTATCGCGTCGCGCCGGTCTCATCGACTGATCTCTGGGATATCGTCAGGAACCGCCAGCGGCTCGAGTCCGAAGCGCTGTGTTTGTCGATCAAGCATGGCGATGAGCACTGGGAGGCACAACTCGTTGCTGCTCATCACCTGCTCATGCGAATGGATCGCGAGCGGGCCGACCTGCCGACGGCCGTCGATGAGCAATGGGAGCAGCGCCATCAGCTCTTCCATGAGGCCCTGATCTCGGCCTGCCAATCCAAAGTTTTGCTCGGATTTTGCAGCCAGCTCTACGCGCGCGCCAATCGGTATCGCCGCCTCTCGATCACCGTTCCGGACATTCCCCGCGACATCAAGACCGAGCACCGCCTAATCTTCGAAGCCGCGATCAAGCGCGATCCCGTCACTGCAACCGACCTGCTCCAGGACCACTTCGAGCGAACGGCACACATGGTCGATGAAATCTTGCGTCACAGGTGGTGAGTTCTTTCCGGGATCAATGAGATCGTGCTCTTCCAGAATGTCCGCCTTGATGTGCCATGCTTCATGCTGGCGATAATCCAAAGGGAGCAGAAATATGAAACATCGCCCGCTGGGCCGGACCGGCCTGTACGTATCGGAAATTTGTTTGGGGACGATGACCTTTGGCGGCCATGGCGCGTGGTGGAAGGCTGTGGGCGAAGTCGATCAAGGCAGCGCCAACGCGCTGGTAGAACGTGCACTCGCGGCAGGCGTCAACTTCATCGATACCGCCGACGTGTATTCGGAAGGCCACTCCGAGCGCATTCTTGGCCAGGCGCTGCGCGATCTCAAGGTGCCCCGCGAAAGCGTCATCGTCGCAACCAAGGTGCGCGGAAGAACTGCTCCGGGACCCAACACGGTTGGCCTGTCGCGCAATCACATCATGAATGCGGTCGAAGCCAGCCTGAAGCGTCTTGGACTGGACTATATCGACCTGTATCAGGTCCACGGCGCCGACCTCGTCACGCCGATCGAGGAGACCATGCGGGCGCTCGACAACCTGGTGTCGCGTGGTCTGGTTCGCTACATCGGCGCCTCCAACATGTCAGCGTGGCAGATTATGAAGGCGCTAGGGCTTTCGCGGCAATACAACTACGCGCGGTTCGAGACGGTGCAGTCCTATTACACGATCGCGGGCCGGGATTTGGAGCGTGAAATCATTCCCATGTTGCAGGATCAGCAACTCGGCCTGATGGTGTGGAGTCCGCTGGCAGGCGGACTTTTGTCCGGAAAGTTCGCACGCCAAACCGCGACACCGAACGATGCAAGACGGCTGGTCCTAGATTTTCCACCGGTCAACAAGGAACACGCACTCGACATCGTCGATGCTATCAGGCCGATTGCCGAGGGGCACGGAGTTTCAGTGGCCCGGATCGCGCTGGCGTGGCTGCTGCACCAGAAAGCTGTTATGAGCGTGATCATTGGTGCAAAATCAATCGCGCAGCTCGATGACAATCTCGCGGCTACCGATATCCAGTTGTCGATGGAAGAGCTGTCTGCACTCGAAAAGGCCAGCGCCCTCTCCCGCGAATATCCACAATGGATGTTCGATCGTCAGCACGGCGACCGGGTTCCAGCTACATTGCGTTGATTGGACGCCGAGGATTTATCTTCCGACGATTCCATTCCATAAGCGCGCATTACTCAAACAAGGTAACCATCCGGCGAGTACCGCGGGAAACCAAACTTGCGATGTCAAAAGGGATCGAACAATCCTTCGGACCTTAGCGTGTCAATTGCTTCGGCGAGGGTAAGACTGCGATGCAGACAGAACCATCCTCCGGTGTGGCGATGCCACTGGAGGTCGAAGTGGTGGCGGCGGATTCAGTCGAGACGGGCGAAGGGCGCGTCAAACCCTTCGCCGAGATTCTCCGGGAAACCGGAGCGGTAGCGTTGAATGAAGCGATACTTGGTGCCGTGCCACTTGCCGAGGATATCGACGGGATCTCACTCTGGGAGCACAAAGTGGTCCTTGAGGCAGTGCAGGCACGGCTCCGAACGAAACCCTGACAAGACACGGTGGCGCGCTCGCCATGAAAGATCCATGGCGAGCGGCAGTGCCTAGCGTACGCGACCGTTCTTCCAGGCTTGCAGAAGTTCGTCGTAGGCAATCGTCTTGCCTTGAGGCTTCTCGTTACTGAGCTTCTTCCACGGAGCATGCTGATCGCTGAGATATGCCGAAGGATCACCCTGTTTGTTTAGCTTGGGAGGGCAATTGGCCATCCCGGCGCGCTCGAGGCGGCCCATGACCTGATCCATATCATTGGCGATCCCATCCATGGCTTCCTGCGCGGTTTTCTCGCCAGCGGTCGCAAGAGCGATGTGCTTCCACCAGAGCTGAGCAAGCTTTGGGTAGTCCGGGACATTGCTGCCGGTAGGCGTCCAGGCGACGCGAGCCGGGCTGCGATAAAATTCGATCAAGCCGCCATATTTTGCAGCATTGTCGGTAAAGTATTGCAGGTGAATGTCGCTGTCGCGCACAAACGTGTAGCCGACCACAGATTTGTGCGCGGATACGGTCTTGCTGTTGATAAACTGCGCATACAGCCACGCTGCAGCGGTTCGATCAGCCGGCTGCCCCTTGAAGAACATCCAGCCGCCCACATCCTGATATCCATTCTGCATTCCTTCCTTCCAGTAAGGACCGACCGGCGCCGGCGCCATACGCCATTTCGGCGTGCCGTCACCATTAACGACAGGCAACCCCTTCTCAGTCATGGATTCGGTGAATGCGGTGTACCAGAAAATCTGCTGCGCGATCTCGCCCTGAGACGGAACCGGACCAGCTTCGAAGAACGTCAAATCGACCGCCTGCTTCGGAGCATACTTCTTCATCCAATCGAGATATTTTTGCAAGGCGAATACCCCGGCCGGCGAATTCGTAGCGCCGCCCCGCGACACGGATGCGCCGACGGGTGTGCATTTATCATCACCAACTCGGATACCCCATTCATCGATGGGCAACCCGTTCGGAATCCCTACGTCCGCAACGCCAGCCATAGACAACCAGGCATCGGTAAAGCGCCATCCAAGTGAGGGGTGTTTCTTGCCATAGTCCATGTGGCCATAGATCGGATGGCCGTCCACCGTTCGCACGTCATTTGTGAAGAAATCGGCGATATCCTCGTAGGCACTCCAATTAAGCGGGACGCCGAGATCATAGCCAAATTTCGCCTTGAACTTCTGCTTCAGATCAGACCGGCTGAAGAGATCCTCGCGGAACCAATACAGATTAGCAAACTGCTGATCGGGAAGCTGGTAGACCTTGCCATCTGGCGCAGTCACAAAGCGAAGCCCAATGAAATCCTTCAGATCAAGACGTGGGTCCGTGAATTCTTTGCCGTCCCCGATCATGTAGTCGGAAAGCGGAAGGACCTTGCCATAGCGGTAGTGCGTGCCTATCAGATCCGAGTCTGTCATCCACCCGTCATAGATCGACTGACCAGACTGCATTGCGGTTTGAAACTTCTCAACCAGGTCACCTTCCTGAATCACGTCGTGGGTGACCTTGATACCGGTAATCTCTTCGAAGGCGCGCGTCAGAACCTTCGATTCATAAACGTGAGTATTGATGTTTTCCGAGATCATGGAGACGCCAGTGATCCCCTTGGCCTTGAGTTTGGCGGCTGCGTCGATGAACCACTTCATTTCGTCGGCCTGCTCGACCTTGGACAGGCTTGAGGGCTGAAATTCGCTATCGATCCATTTCTGCGCCTCCGCTTCGCCGGCTATGCTCGGATGAGCAAACGCGACGGCAAAGGAGAGAACAGATAATGCAAGTACGGTTCTCATAATCACAATTCTCCTGTCGCTTCCTTGGGTGATCGAACGGCCTAGGAAGCATCGGCCGTATTAGCGAAATGGTCACGCGGCTGCCTCAGCCCACGCCGATGAAAAGTGCGATCAGGCCAGCGGAGAGCGGCAACGCCACCACGCCAAAACTGTTGGTGTCGAACAGCCGCCGCCCCAGCCACAGCTCATCAATGCCAATGATTGCCAGGCAAGCAAAAGCAGACGCAAGCAATCCAAGAAACAGCCGGTCGCCGCGCGTCGTCTTGATGGGAAGCCAGCCCTTACGGGGCATTGAGGGGTGAACAATCTGCCAAACAGTCATCACAAGGATAAGGACCGCAATGGTCGCGAAGAAGATAGCGACAGGCGTCGTCCATGCCATCCATTCCATCAGACCCTCCCCATCGCGAAGCCCTTTGCCAGATTCTTCCTGACAAACCAGATTACGAGAGCCCCCGGGATGATCGTCAGTGTCCCGGCGGCGGCCAACGTCGACCAATCAACGCCAGACGCCGTAACGGTACGGGTCATTGTTGCCGTGATCGGCCTGGCGTTCACGCTGGTCAAAGTGCGTCCGATGAGCAACTCGACCCAACTGAACATGAAGCAGAAGAACAACGAGACCCCGATGGCCGATTTGATCAAAGGCATGAAAACAGTGATGAAGAACCTTGGAAAAGAATATCCGTCGATGAAGGCCATCTCGTCGATCTCCCGCGGGACGCCATTCATGAAACCTTCCAGGATCCAGACCGCGAGCGGCACGTTGAAAAGCAGGTAAGCCAGAGCAACGCCGATGTGCGTGTCAAATAGATTGAGCGCAGTGTACATTTGGAAAAACGGCAGCACGAAAACAGCCGGCGGCGTCATGCGGTTGGTCAGAAGCCAGAAGAAGACATGTTTGTCGCCCGTGAACTCGAAGCGAGAGAAGGCGTAGGCTGCAGGCAACGCGACTAAAAGCGAAAGACACGAATTTATCGCGACGATGATTGTTGAGTTTATGTAGCCGGAATACCAAGCCCGATCGCCGAAGATGGTCCGGTAGCTGTCGAGGTTAAACGTGCTCGGGAAAATGCTGAAGCCGGATGCGATCTCATAATTCGATCGAAGAGAAAGGCTGACGAGCCAATAGATCGGTAGGACCGTAAACAACAAGTACAGGGCCAGCAGGGTGTAACGCAAAGCGGAATTCGGCGCGTGTATCATGTCGTGCTCTCACGTTGCGGCGGACAGGGTTCGCATCCAATTGTAGAGAATGAACGAGATCAACAGGATGATCAGGAAGTAGATGATCGAGAAAGCGGCCGCCGGACCGACATCGAACTGACCGAGCGCGAGCTGGGATAGATATTGGCTCAGGAAAGTAGTCGAGTTGCCTGGACCACCTCCGGTCAGAACGAATGGTTCTGTGTAGATGACAAAGCTGTCCATGAAGCGGAGGAGGACCGCAATGGAAAGCACCGACCTAAGCTTCGGTAACTGAATGTACCTGAAGATGTCGAACTTGCCTGCGCCGTCGATTTCCGCCGCCAGATAGTATTGCTCTGGAATGGACTGCAAGCCGGTGTAGCATAATAGCGCGATCAGTGGCGTCCAGTGCCAGATATCCATGAGCAAAACGGCAACCCATGCATGCAGCGGATTCCGCGCATACTCGAAATCGAAACCGATCAGCGACAAAGCATGGCCGAGCAGACCGATGTCGGGACGGCTGTAGAGTTGCCATATCGTTCCGACGACGTTCCAGGGAATAAGGAGCGGCATAGCAAGTAGAACGAGCGCTGCCGACGAGAATGCTCCTCGCCTTGGCATGCACAGGGCGACGCCGATCCCGAGCGGAACCTCAATGCAAAGCGTCGCAGTCGAGAACAGCAACTGTCTTACAAAGGCCGCGCGCAGCTCTTGGTCCATAATGATCGAGCGAAACCACTCCGTACCGACGAAGACCCGGCGTTCGGGCGAGATAATATCCTGGATGGAATAATTCACCACGGTCATCAACGGCAGGATCGCGGTGAAAGATACACAGACGATCACGGGAATGATGAAGAACCACCCGGCCTCAAAGGTACGTTTCATAGGTGGCCGCCGAACGGCAGTTTGATATCGTTTTTGAAGAAACGTGTGTAGGGCCCCAGCACGTCGATGCGCAGCGGGGCACCTGGTTCTGGCAAATGGTCGGGACGGTCGGTACGCACAAAGACCTCCTGTCCATACAGATCAACGGTCAAAAGGTAGTAGCCCCCGAGACTCTGAATCCTCTTGAGCTTTGCTTCAACCCCGGTCTGGTCGGCCGCGATGGCGACATGCTCTGGTCTCACGCCGAGCTTCAGTGCGCTCGATGTTTCGCGTTTCACAAGATCCGGCGCTGTACCGATCGGATTGTCGCCCTTAAAGAGCTCCCCGCCGCGCACTTGGACCTCGACGAAGTTCATGCCGGGCGAACCGACGAAGGTTCCGACGAATGTGTGATGAGGATCTTCAAAAAGCTCTTCAGGCGTACCCACCTGAAGTATCTTCCCATGCGACATAACGATAACTTTGTCTGCAAAGGACATCGCTTCGACCTGGTCGTGGGTGACATAAACCAGCGTAACGTTGAGTTCGCGATGAACCTCCTTGAGCTTCTGCCGCAGCTGCCATTTCAGCAGTGGATCGATGACCGTCAGCGGTTCATCCAGCAGGACAGCGGCAACATCGTCGCGCACGAGCCCCCGCCCAAGCGAGATCTTTTGCTTCATGTCTGCGGGAAGGTTCGCCGCAATGAGATTTAGATCCGACGAGAGTCCGAGAATCTCTGCAATCAGGCTGACGCGCGCGTCAATCTTGCGCTGCTCAATTCTGCGCGTACGCAAGGGAAACGCCAGGTTCTGGCCCACCGTCATTGTGTCGTAGACAACGGGAAATTGAAAGACTTGTGCTATGTTGCGCTCAGACGGCTTCAGGAGAGTGACGTCCCTGCCGTCAAACAGTACCCGGCCTTGCGACGGCCGAAGTAGGCCGGAGATGATGTTAAGCATCGTGCTCTTGCCGCAACCGGAAGGTCCGAGAAGCGCATAGGCTCCGCCCTGCTCGAAGGTCAGATCTAATTGAACCAGCGCGTAGTCGTCGGGGGATGGATTCGCCGCGGTTGAATAAGTATGCGCGAGTTTGAGCTCAATCTTCGCCATCAGGCGGACTCTCCGGTTGGATAGAGCAGAGTTCGGCCATCTGCCGCGAAGACATAGATATCGCGCGGAGCAAGATAGAGTTCGATCTGCGTTCCCGAGGCAGTTCGATGCACGCCCGAACATTGGACGACAAGCGGTCCAATTTCCGACGTCACACGGAGAAGAGTATCGGCTCCCGTGAATTCATCCGTCACGACGGCAGCGAGGATAGCGACGTCGCCCGGACGTGGCGCCAGACGCAGGTTGTAGGCCCGGATAGCGATTGTTGTCCGATCGGACGGCGCGCGCTCCAGGACGGATGAGATCTTCCTGATGAAACGATGCTCGTTGCCGAGCACATCAAGCTCAATGACATTGAGCGGCGGGTCACTCATGGCCGCGGCAACATCGATATCCTTCGGTGCACGATAGACATCCTGCGCCGGCCCGTATTGCAACAACATGCCCTTTTCGAGAACCGCGGTGTAGCCGCCCAGGAGAAGTGCTTCGGACGGCTCGGTGGTTGCGTAGACAACCGTCGAGTTGCGGCCGCCCAAAAGCGTGGCAAATTCGATCCTCAAAGCTTCTCGCAGCTTGTAGTCGAGGTTGACGAACGGTTCATCGAGCAGAAGGAGTGAAGCATCCTTCACGAGAGCTCGAGCCAGTGCCACGCGCTGCTGCTGCCCTCCAGACAATTCAGCTGGATAGCGCTGGAGATACTGCTCGATGCCAAGTCGTTCCGCAACGTCGCGAACCGCACTATCAATATTGTTCTTTCGGGCGATGCGTAGTGGGGACGCAATGTTTTCGGCAACAGTCTTGGTCGGATAGTTGATAAATTGCTGATAGACCATTGCGATATCACGCCGAGCAACAGAGACGCCCGTCACATCCCGCCCATCAACGAGAATCCTTCCGAACGTTGGCGCTTCCAGGCCGGCCATCAGGCGCATCAGCGTTGTCTTCCCCGCCTGCGTCGCGCCAAGTAAAACCGTGATTTCTCCCGGTACCAACTTCATCGTGACTGAATGGATGTGTACGTCGCCTTGAGCATGCTTCTCAACGTTTTCCAGCACCAAATTCATGGGGATTCTAGTGCTCACTTTCGGCTTACACGGCCTAGCGCCTCGAGAAGTGCGCTCGCGCTTGCAAGAGGCGCCAGCTTTTGCCTGACGACGGGCAGCGCCCGCGACATCTCCGCATTCACGCTTATCCATTCCTCGCCGTCGCCGCTGAGATCCATATCCTCGGCAATAGCATTTACCGGACACAACGGGACGCATGCAGCGCAATCGATGCACGCGCCTGGATCAATGTAGACACGGTCGTCGTCGCTATGAAAGCAGGAGACCGGGCAGACCGTAACGCAATCTGTAAACCGGCAACCAGCGCAATTTCCTGTAACGACATGAGGCACTAAACACGCTCCGGAATGCCGGCGCGTCGCGACGCAGCCGTTGTGATGGAGGCCTCCGCGAGTTTCTCGACCTCCACGAGGTTATCCGAGAACGTCGGCGCTCTCCCCATGTTTGCAGTCCTATCAGAGCTCACGGAATTGACGGCACTCCGCGACTCCGAGTCTGACGCCCAGTGACCGGGATAACTCGCTACGACACCCTTCCTCGTGTCTTCGGAGATACGCGCCGCTCCCACGAAGGATCCCCTATCGTTGAACACTTTAACGGTGTCGCCGCCAATTATGCCGCGCGGCGCGGCGTCCTCCGGATGTATGATGAGCACCGGGTGCCCCTCCCTGCGCCGCTGCTTCATTTCGTTCGCGTATTGCGAATTGAGGAAACTGTGCGCCTTTGGACTTATGATATTGAGCGGATATCTCGCGGCGATATCCGGCGCGCTGTCGGTCGATTCAAAGGGAGGCGTGTACGAAGGCAAAGGATCGATATAGCTGCCGTCCTGAAATGCCTCATATCCCGCCCGGAACGGCGGAGGCACGAAATTGCCCTGGGCGGCAAGGCTCGACTTGAATTCGCATTTGCCAGACGGGGTCGTGAAGCCCCCTTCTGCATGTGGCGCCCGGGTGTTCTTGTCGCCGACGGCCACCCTCATGTATCCACGATCCTTGAGGCTTTCGAGGGTGATGCCTTCCATCAGCGGCGAGTCCCAATAGATGAAATCGCGCAACATCTCCTCATCCGTTCGCTGCCACTCCGCCTCGTCGAACCCCATCGCATCTGCGAGCAGGCGGAAAAGCTGCGTATTCGATACAGTCTCTCCTGGCGGCTCGATGGCCTTGTGATTGAAGGTCCAGTAGAAGTGGCCCCACGAAAACATCAGATCAGCCTGCTCGGCCTGCATCGCAGCCGGCAGCAGAATGTCGGCGTATTTGGCCGTGTCAGTAACGAATAGATCGCTGACGACAAGGAACAAGTCCTCACGCAGCAGCCCCTTTTTGATCCGCTCTTGATCAGGCGCCTGGACCAGAGGATTGATGTTGTAGACCATCACCGACTGGATCGGAGGGTCTGATGCCTCCAAAAGGACCTTTCCCAGGTTGTTGAGATTGAAAACTCTCGTACCTTCTCGGATCCAATCCGGCCGCGTCATCGCGTTCCAGTTGATGGCGAATGCCGCCATCGTGACCCCGATGTAGCCGCCTCCCACGTGCCGCCAAGCACCAATGAGGGCCGGCAAGCAGTTGATCGCTCGCGCCGCTTGTCCCCCGTTTCGACTGCGTTCGATAGCGACGCCCAAGCGGATGACAGCTGGCGCGCGGGTCGCGTATTCGCGCGAAAGGACCAGGAGATCTGCCTCAGAGATCCCCGTAATGGCGGAGACTTTGCTGGCCGGGTATTCCGCCGCGCGCGCCTTGAGATCCTCGAACCCAGTCGTGTGGCGCTCGACATAGTCACGATCGTAGAGGCCTTCAGAGATGATGATGTTCATCATACCCAGGGCGAGCACCGCATCGGTTCCGGGGCGGATGGAAATGTGCCAGTCGGCCTGCGCCGCCGTGCGACTGCGGAGCGGATCGATGACCACAATCTTTGCCCCGTTCCGCCGCGCCTCGGCGATGAACGGCCAGTGGTGCGAATTGGTGCTGAGCGTGTTGACCGCCCACAACACGATGTATTTCGAATGCACCACGCTCTCGGGGTCGACCCCGGTGGAATCGCCTACAGTCAGGAATGTGCCGACTTCTCGCCCGACCCCACAGAACGTCTTCTCCGCCACCGTGGATCCTAGACGGTTGAAGAACGCGTCTCCAACTGTCAATCCATTCAGGATGCCCTCATGGCCCAGGTAGCTGCAGGGCATAATGGCCTGGGATCCAAATTCGTTGATAATCCCGGTCCACTTGCTCCTGATTGTGTCGAGCGCTTCGGCCCAGCTGATACGCTCGAACTCTCCCGAACCCTTTAGACCGACTCGCTTCATCGGGTACAGGATCCGATTCGGATTGTAGTGATGGGTCACGAAGTCGTTCAGTTTAGTGCACAAACGACCCTGTGTGACGGGATGAGCGGGATCGCCTTTGACATCAAGCAGGCGCCCATCCTCGACGGTATAGATAAAGGCACAAGTGTCCGGACAGTCTTGTGGACAGGCGCCTCTGACAGTCGTCTTTACTGGATGCATTTCAACCCACCTGTCTTGAGATATCTCGATCGTCTTAGTGGCTGGGCCGAGTAAAGCTTACTCGTGACCTTCCACTGTCCCCAATCCGCGCAAGTGCGAAGACATCCGTACCCGTACTTCGGTAGAACCGAGCTTGAGCACGAATGGGACGTGTACGCTGGCAACCGTGCCGGAGATGGCGACGATGGGGTCTGACATACCCCGACCAATCAACGGTGCTGCCAGACGCGACGAAATTCGGCCTACATGATCGCGCATGCTCTTTGACTCCATTGAGGTCTTCGAGGGCGTCGACCAGTTTCGTGTTGTTGTCAGTTGGGGCGGTTTGCGATGCGGCGGCTTTGATCATCGCTGATATGGTTTTGAATTTTTCACGCGGCTTTGCTCGAGCGGCAGTTGCTCGACGCTCATGCACATCGATTTGTCGCCAGCCGGCGAAATCGATGAGCTCCTGGGATTGCCGACGAAGCGAATCGAGCAGTCGCTCGGCTGCGATTCTGTGCCGAACCAAACCGAATGACACGGGGAGACGGTCGGTAACGTCAGCCTGAACGGGCAGATTGGATTGCAGAAGCGCTTCTGCAGCATTAAAGCCCGCTGGGCCGCTCCCGACGATTGCAGCGCTGAACCTCATCGGCCTGACCACTCGCGCCTAGCTGCACGGCGCAAATGAACCATCTTCCACTTCAGCGAACCGATAAGCGAAGCGGTCAGAAATCGCCGCATGACTTCGTTCCCGTACGATCAACGCGGCGTACATCGCCGCGACGTCGTTAAGTAACCGTCATACCTTGGTTCTGAAAAGCGCCAAAACCATATACCTTTATAGAACCAAGCCGCCTATAGTTTGTGCAAACTCTCGAAGTGGCAGAACAAAAGATGGTCATCTACCTCTCGCGCCCCGGTCCGATCGCCAGAATGCACAACTCGGAAAGCTTTTCGGAAGACGGAACTGGTGGCACCTCACGCGTGAGAATGCGACATTATCAACGCAGGACGGCGCGTCGCTCCGCTCCATTGACGTTGCGGCCTAGCAATTGCTCGCCCTGTGCAACATTGAACGCACCGCGCGGCAAAATCCGGAAAAGCGTTTCAACGGCTCGCGTTATTTCGGGCTCTGTCAGAGACGCATATCCGAACATCAGCCTATCGTCAGGCGCCATCCCGTCGAAATCGAACGCGCCGCCGCTCGATAGCGAATATACGCCAACCCCTGCGGTTCTTGCCCTCAGCTGCACCGTGCGTGCGGTTGGCATGCCGGCCGGCATGCGCCAAACCAGGTGAAGTCCGCTATCTTGCCCGGAAATCGCGGCCTCTGGCACGCGCTTGCGGAGAGCAGAAATGAGGCAATCTCGCCGATCTTTGTAGATTTGTCGAAGCTTGCGGACGTTGCGATCGAAATGACCATCGCGAATGAACTCGGCAAGAGCGCATTGCTCCAGCCAAGACTGGCCGTTGCTCATGCGCGCTTTCAGCATGCGTGCGTCCTTCGCGTAGATGCGCGGCACGACCGCAAACCCGAGGCGTAGCCCTGCGCCTACGGACTTTGAGAAAGTGCCGAGATAGAATACCCGTCGTCCTCGATCCAATCCGGACAGCGCCGTGAGCGGTGGGCCATCGTAGCGAAAGTCGCTGTCGTAGTCGTCCTCCATGATATAGCTGTCCGTCTCTTCAGCCCACCTCAGCAGTGCTAGACGACGGGTGAGCGACATCACCACGCCCGTGGGATACTGGTGCGACGGTGTAACATAGAGCAGGCTACGCTTTACGTTCGGAAGAACGTCCGTACGTAGCCCCTCCCCGTCGACCGGAATCGGTTCGATCGGGAGATTTTCTCCTTGGAAGAGCATAGATGCGCCCGCGTAGCAGGGGTTCTCGATACAAAACTGCGCAGTATGCGTCCGCAGGAGATTGAGGACGAGGTTGAGCGCGTCTTGGCCGCCGGCGGTGACGACAATCTGCTCCGTCGTGACATGCATTCCGCGAGTACGGCCAAGATGGTCTGCGATTGCGCGCCGAAGCTGCGGCAATCCGGCGGGATCACAGTAATCGGTCAGGTATTGGGATTCGCCAGAAAGGAGCTTCGTGACAATCCGGCGCCACACCTGAAGGGGAAAGCCGCTCGCAGCGGATCGACCGACCCAAAAATCAACCGCGGGGCGATCCTCCGCACCGCCACGCGAGCCTGCGAAGCATAACAGCGGCTCGCTTGACTGGTCGTCTCCTTCGCTCTTGTGCTGGATCAGCTTATCTGGACTGCTTATCAATAGAAGGTCGTCGGGTGGAATCGACGTCACAAATACGCCGGACGTTCCTCGCGGCTCGACGTAGCCCTCAGCGGCGAGGCGATCATAAGCGATGATCACCGTATTTCTGCTGACCCTGTATCGCTCAGCGACAAGTCTCGTTGGAGGGAGCGCCATATCGGCCTGCAGGCGCCCGTCAAGTATCAACCCCCTGATCTGATCAAATATCTGGGCTTGCAACGACTTCTTTGAGCTCGGATCAAGCGTGAGCGCGAGTTCCACTACAGACACTCCCTGTACGAGCGACGACGTTTCGATCGCAAGTTCCGCAGCATGTAATCTACCCTCCTCACGTCGGAATTCACAGTTTCGTGGCGAGCGCCAAGCACCCAGTTCCGTCGCGACAACGACCACCGATCGTGGGAGCCCTTGCCAACCGCGAGGAGCATTCTAACAGCCAGCAAAGAGAAATTACCGCAACGGTGGATTGTTGCCAATTCGGATTGGAGATGCAATCCTGGCGTAATCTTGGTTTTCCTTCCTTTTGGCCGCAGGCTGCAGTCACTATCGGAGTTGTTGCGGCACTCGCGCTGCTCTTCAATCCAGCATCATGAGCTGGAGACGTGCGCCGCGACGACGAGATCAGCACAGTTTGCGATGTCGAGCAGCGCCGGCCAGCCCAACTCAAGGATCGCTGGCGAGGAAGTCCTGCATCAGCGCCAATCTCGAGGTGGTGCGTCTCAAGTGTTAAATGGCGGTGTCAGGGAAATGCACCTCCGCATCGGGACGGTCGCCGTGACAGACGTGCGCTCCTGTGGGAATGAAGAAAACGAGTGGGGACTCGGCCTGCGCGATGGCGAGACGCCACGGGTTGTCGCCGCAGCAGTTGTTTGGCTGGCCGCCAATTGAGAGAAGCTTCGGTAAGACCGTACTGAAGCGAAAGAATTGCCGTTCGTGCCGGCGATGATTGAGGTCGACGATAACCAAATCTACGCCAAAGACCGCAAAGATCTATCCGAAAGAGCGGCTCTGGCGAGCCGCTCAAAAACCGCTGCAGTGGGACATTCCGCGTCGGCAGCAACAGGAACTATAGCGTCGGTACACCTAGCGCTGTGCGACGTAGAAAGTCAGTGCCGTCGATGCAGTTGAGAACGTTACCTTGGTTCCTTTCCTAAATTGCATGACGTCCCCAGCCTTAAACTGGGTGGCGACGCCTTTGTCGTCCGTCACCGTGATCTCGCCATCCAGGACCAGCTTGAATTCATCGAACTCGTAGGTAAATGGGAACCCCTCTCCGCTATTCATCCGAAAAACACCGAACGTCAGCGGCGCACCGGTCGAGTTTACCGTCGCGAAGTCTCTCGATAATGCGTCCACATTCGGCAAATCAACTTTAGATAGTGCGGCAGTTGTGACGGATTCGAACTTCTCTATTTGCATTAGCTTCTTCCGTACCTCTGATTTGATGTTGAAGAGTGCTCTCGAGCGTTCCATCTGATATTGAAGGATTTTCCTCCAATATCAGCACAACTCGTGCCTGATGAAAGCAGCTGCGCTTGGCTCTGAAAAGAACCAAAATCGTATGAAGCAATGGTGCCAGCGTACTATATTTTGATTGCTCGCTGCACACTCTCTGTGCCGAAGGAGCAGTTTATCTCGCAAGAATGGCAGACAGGATTTATTGTTATTCGTTGAGCTGTTTCAGCCGTCATCGCGGATGAGATACGATGCGCCTGGCGCCCCCAGCGGAATATTTTTGCGTGCAGGGCTGGACGGCTTTTTGATTTGCCCGTCGTGTACGCACCGGCGGCCCGCAGATAGACCGTGGGAAGACGCGGCCACTTGAATTTGCTGCGCTCAGGCCGCGCGGATGTTGCCGACGAACCGATCGACGTCGTCGCGCAAGGCCTCCGACAGCCGGGCGAGGCCTTTCGCCGAGTCCAGCACCCCGCCAGCGGCCACGCCGGTCTCGCTCGCGGCCTGGCTAACGCTCGCAATATGCCCGGAGACTTCGGTGGTCCCGGCGGAGGCTTGCTGCACATTGCGCGCAATCTCCTGGGTTGCGGCCCCCTGCTGCTCCACGGCCGCGGCGATCGCAGCGGCGATCTGATTGACGCGACCGATGGTTCCTCCGATGGCCTGAATGGCTTGCACGGACGAGCCGGTCGCACCCTGGATGGCCGCCACCTGCGCGGTAATCTCCTCGGTAGCCTTCGCGGTTTGGGTAGCGAGGCTCTTGACCTCCGATGCAACGACCGCAAAGCCCCTGCCCGCCTCGCCGGCGCGTGCCGCCTCGATCGTGGCGTTGAGCGCCAACAGATTGGTCTGTCCGGCGATACCGCTGATCAGCTTGACCACCTCGCCGATCCGCTGCGCCGCATCGGCGAGAGCCTGGACCTCGGCGTTGGTGCGTTCGGCCTGCGCGACCGCCTCGCCGGCGATGTTGGTCGATTCGGCAACTTGCCGGCTGATCTCGTTGATCGATGCCGACAACTGCTCGGTCGCAGCCGCAACCGTCTGGACGTTGGTCGAAGCCTCCTCCGAGACCGCAGCGACCGTGGTCGACTTGCTGCTGGTCTGCTCGGCGGTGACGGACATTGAGTGCGCCGTGGTCTGCAATTCGGTTGACGCCGAAGCCAGGGAGCGAAGGGACTCGGTGACCGATTGGTCGAACGTCGTGATGAAGCCCTCGATCGCGGCCTGGCGCCGTTCCTTGCGGCCCTGTTCGGTTTGCTGCTCGGCGGCAACGCGATCGGCCTCGATCATGCTCTGCTTGAACACCTCGACGGCGCGCGACATATCGCCGATTTCATCGGCGCGATCGACGTCTTGAAGTTCGGCCGTCAGGTCGTGTTCGGCCAATCGGCGCATGACCTGGGTAAGCCGCCTGATCGGCGAGCTGACCCGCCGATGAACGATCAGGAAGCCTACGATCGTCACCGCCAAGGCGACCAGCATCATGGCGACGTCCAGCGCCAGACTGCGCGCGGAGCCACTCATCTGACGGCCGCCGCGGGCCACCATCTCGGCCAGAGCGGCCTTGGCGACGTCAGCACTGACTGCAAGGACTGCGGTATCGAGCTCCTGCAACTCCTCGCCGGAAATATCCACTTTCTGCCCGTTGCTCAATGCCTTGACCAACTCCTGCTGACGTGTGACCCGCGCCAGCACGGGGGGGGCCTTCGAGCGCGCGACGGCATCGACCAGGCGGGCCGGAGCGTCGG
>Ga0307516_10001705_pt1 | contig 30186 bp, 17 predicted proteins | sample 19_EM_MG_FD_203310 | JGI IMG/M metagenome (GOLD analysis project Ga0307516, IMG submission 203310) | Populus trichocarpa ectomycorrhiza microbial communities from riparian zone in the Pacific Northwest, United States - 19_EM | ecosystem: Host-associated > Plants > Roots > Unclassified | place... | reverse complement strand
ACACCTCGCCGCGCAGCGAATGCGGCAGCGCCTGCGTGATGGTCATGTCGAGCATGCACCCGACCAGGCGCGCCGATTGGGGGCCGCCGGGGAAGTTGACGATGCGATTGCACTCGGTCCGGCCCATCAGCTCGCTGGGATCCTTCTTTGACGGGCCTTCGACCAGGATGCGTTGCACCGTGCCGACGCGGGTGGCGCTGATGCGCCGGACATTGGCTTCGATGGTGGCCTGCAGGTGCTGCAGGCGCTGGAGTTTCACTTCTTGCGGCGTGCCGTCTTCCAGCGCGGCCGCGGGCGTGCCGGGGCGGGGGCTGAAGACGAAGCTGAAGCTGGCGTCGAAGCCGACGTCGTCGATCAACGTCATGAGTTTCGCGAAATCGGCTTCGGTTTCGCCCGGGAAGCCGACGATGAAGTCAGACGACAGGCTGAGTTGGGGTCGCACGGCGCGCAGCTTGCGGATCGTGGACTTGTACTCCAGCACGGTATAGCCGCGCTTCATGGCCGAGAGGATCCGGTCGCTGCCGTGCTGCACCGGCAGGTGCAAGTGGTTCACGAGCTTGCCCACCTTGCCGTACACGTCGATCAGCCGCTGCGTGAACTCGTTCGGATGGCTGGTGGTGTAGCGAATGCGTTCAATGCCCGGGATCTCGGCCACATATTCGATCAGCAGCGCGAAGTCGGCGATCTGCGCGGTGTCACCCATGCGGCCGCGGTAGGCATTGACGTTCTGCCCCAGCAGCGTGACTTCCTTGACTCCCTGGTCGGCCAGACCCGCCACCTCGGTGAGCACGTCCTCGAAGGGGCGCGAGACCTCTTCGCCGCGGGTGTAGGGGACCACACAGTAGCTGCAGTACTTGGAGCAGCCTTCCATGATGGAGACGAACGCGCTGGCACCTTCCACGCGGGCCGGCGGCAGGTGGTCGAACTTCTCGATTTCCGGGAAGCTGATGTCCACCTGGGGTCGGCCCAGTTCCCGGCGCCGCGCCAGGAGTTGCGGCAGGCGGTGCAGGGTCTGCGGGCCGAACACCACGTCCACATAGGGCGCGCGCTCGATGATGGCCGCGCCTTCCTGGCTGGCGACACAGCCGCCCACGCCGATGAGCACGCCCTTGCTCTTGAGGTGCTTGACGCGGCCCAGGTCGGAGAAGACCTTCTCCTGTGCCTTTTCGCGCACGGAGCAGGTGTTGAACAGGATCAGGTCGGCCTGTTCGGGGTCATCGGTGGGTTCGTAGCCTTGCGCGGCATGCATGACATCGGACATCTTGTCCGAGTCGTACTCGTTCATCTGGCAACCGAAGGTGCGGATGTACACCTTCTTCGCGCCGCCCGCCTGGCCCTTCTCGTGGCCTTTGTCCTGCGGATTCATGGCTCAGTGGCTGCGTCAGTTGCTGCGTTTGGCCCAACGCTGGGCGGCGGCGTTGAAGTCCAGCTTGGCGGCTTCCGCGGGACTCTTGGGCCAGAACACCTTGATCTCTTCGGGGCGAAGGATCCAAACGTCCAGCAGCGTACCGGACGGCTCGACGGTGTAGTTGACGATGAACGAGCGGCCAGTCACCTCGCCGGTCACGACCATCATGTTGTTCGTGCCGCGGATGCGGGCGCCTGGTGCCAGGCGTGCCGGCTTTTTGTTGAGCGTGATGTCGGGTGCGACCTGGAAGGACACTTCGCCGCGCAACGCATTCTGCGGGAAGTTGCGTTGCACCTGGGCCTGTGCGGCCGCGGAGAAGGCAAGGACCGCGGTGGCGGCCAGAGAAACTACACAGCGATACATGGTGTGGACCCAGTGGCTGCGATGACTGCTGCCGATGACTGCGACGTCAACGGCAGCGATCACGACACCCGGACAGCAAATCGGGTGGAGGGAAATGGTGGCGCTTCAGGGATTCGAACCCCGGACCTGCGGATTATGATTCCGTCGCTCTAACCAACTGAGCTAAAGCGCCAAGCGGCGCGGATTATAGCCAGTGCTTCGTTCAACCGAAGCGCCTGCAGTTCACCGCAAGCCTGCAATGTAGTCGGACACGGCCTTGATCTCGCGGGCGCTCATGTTGGCAGCCACTCCGGTCATCTGTGCACTGTTGCGGCGCAAGCCGTCACGGAAGGCGGTGAGCTGAGCCTCCACGTAGTCGGCGTGCTGGCCCGCCAGGCGCGGGTACTGCGACGGGATGCCGGCCCCCGTGGGGCTGTGGCAGCCTGCGCAGGCTGCGATGCCGCGTTCGGCGATGCCGCCGCGATAGATCTTTTCGCCCAGCTTGACCAGGTCCTTGCTCTTGGCAAAGCCCGACTTGGCCTGCGCGCCGGCGTAGAACGCGGCGACGTTGCGCATGTCGTCGTCGCTGAGCGTGCTGGCAAAGCCCTTCATGATGGGGTTGTCGCGCTTGCCGGCCTTGAATTCGGCGAGCTGCTTGACCAGGTACTCGGGATGCTGCCCAGCGATGATGGGGTTGGCCGGCACGCCGCGGGAACCGTCGGAGGTGTGGCAGGCGCCGCAGACCTGGGTAGAAATCGCCTGGCCCTTGGCCGGATCGGGCTTGGCAGCTGCCTTGGCTTCCGCCGCATGTGTGGGCATCACCGCCATCGCGAGGAGCAGGGCAAGGATCGACTTCATAGGTGTTTTGTGCTTGCTGGAGGGCCGGGAGGCACTCGGTGGAAAGAGGTTCAGGTCAGGGTTTCAGCCCGCGGCTTCGAAGCTGGCATGCGAAGCAAAACGGCAAAAAACCGCGAAATTTTACAATGGACCATGACCGCGCCTCGCACGAAGAACAACAGCCCCGTCCTCGGGCCCAATGAAAAGGCCGCTTTGGCCTGGGCGCACACCACGCGCTTCCTGACCACGGCCAGCAAACTGGACCAGTTGCCGGCCCACGAACTGCCCGAAGTGGCGTTCGTGGGCCGCTCGAACGCTGGCAAATCCAGTTCGATCAACGCGCTGACGCAACAGCGGCAACTTGCCTTCGCCTCCAAGACGCCGGGGCGAACCCAGCACATCAACCTGTTTGCCGTGGGCCCGCGCGATGCACCGCAGATGCTGCTGGCCGACTTGCCCGGCTACGGCTACGCCGCGGTGGCGCGCGACGCCAAGCTGCGCTGGCAGCAGGTGATGGCCGACTACCTGGCTGAGCGGCGCAACCTGACGGCGGTGGTGCAACTGGTGGACTCGCGGCATGGCCTGACCGAGCTGGACCTGCAGTTGCTGCAGTTCGTGAAGCCGCGGGTGGACAGCGGCGAGGTGAAGCTGCTGGTGGTGCTCACCAAGTGCGACAAGCTGGGCCGCAAGGCCTGCGCGCAGGCCTTGCGCGACGCGCAGGCGGCGCTCGGCGAGGTGGCGGGCGAACATGCCGACATCGGCGTGCTGCTGTTCTCGGTGCCCCATCGCACCGGCCTGGGCGACCTCGCCTGCACGGTAAGAGGTTGGGTGGTCCCAGCAGCCGCCATGGCCCCCATGGATCCTGTGGTCGAAGTCCCCACCGAACCTGACGCGGCCACCTGAGTGTTTGCACCCGGCACCGGGGTACCGATGCCACCCGCCGAGCGGGTGCTCAGCCGCCTTGGGGCGGCCCGGCGCCGGCTGAGTGCGCGCCGCCACAAAGAAAAAAGGCCGCATCGCTGCGGCCTTTTTCAGTTGCCGGGCAAACCACACCCGGCAGCGGCAACTTACATGTCCATGCCGCCCATGCCACCCATGCCGCCGCCGCCCATGCCGGACGGAGCACCGGAGTCGTCCTTCGGAGCTTCGGCCACCATGGCTTCGGTGGTCAGCATCAGGCCGGCCACCGAGGCGGCGTTCTGCAGCGCCGTGCGGGTCACCTTGGTGGGGTCCAGGATGCCCATTTCGATCATGTCGCCATAGACGCCGTTCTGGGCGTTGTAGCCGTAGTTGCCCTTGCCTTCGAGCACCTTGTTGACCACCACGCTCGGCTCTTCGCCGGCGTTGGCGACGATGATGCGCATCGGCTCTTCAACGGCGCGCAGGATCAGCTTGATGCCGGCGTCCTGGTCGGCGTTGTCGCCCTTGATGTGGCCGACGCCGGCACGTGCGCGCAGGAATGCCACGCCGCCGCCCGCCACGATGCCTTCTTCCACTGCAGCGCGCGTGGCGTGCAGGGCGTCTTCGACGCGGGCCTTCTTTTCCTTCATCTCGACTTCAGTGGCCGCACCGACCTTGATGACGGCCACGCCGCCGGCCAGCTTGGCCACGCGCTCTTGCAGCTTTTCGCGGTCGTAGTCGCTGGTGGCTTCTTCGATCTGCACGCGCACTTGCTTGACGCGCGCTTCGATGTCGGCAGCCTTGCCTGCGCCGTCGATGAGGGTGGTGTTTTCCTTGCCCACTTCCACGCGCTTGGCTTGACCCAGGTCGGTCAGTTGCACCTTCTCGAGCGTGAGGCCCACTTCATCGGCGATCACCTTGCCGCCCGTCAGGATGGCGATGTCTTCCAGCATGGCCTTGCGGCGGTCGCCGAAGCCCGGGGCCTTGACGGCCACGACCTTGAGGATGCCGCGGATGGTGTTGACCACCAGGGTCGCCAGCGCTTCGCCTTCGACTTCTTCAGCGATGATCAGCAGCGGGCGGCCCGACTTGGCCACTTGTTCCAGCGTGGGCAGCAGGTCGCGGATGTTGCTGATCTTCTTGTCGTGCAGCAGCACGTAAGGGTTGTCCAGCAGCGCGACTTGCTTTTCGGGGTTGTTGATGAAGTAGGGCGACAGGTAGCCGCGGTCGAACTGCATGCCTTCGACGACGTCCAGCTCGTTGTTCAGGCTCTTGCCGTCTTCGACGGTGATGACGCCTTCCTTGCCTACCTTGTCCATGGCGTCGGCGATGATCTTGCCGATCGATTCATCGCTGTTGGCCGAGATGGAGCCGACCTGGGCGATTTCCTTGCTGGTGGTGGTGGGCTTGGAGGCCTTCTTCAGCTCTTCGACCAGGGCCGTGACGGCCTTGTCGATGCCGCGCTTCAGGTCCATCGGGTTCATGCCGGCGGCCACGTACTTCATGCCTTCGCGCACGATGGCCTGGGCCAGCACGGTGGCGGTGGTGGTGCCGTCACCGGCGTTGTCGCTGGTCTTGGAAGCAACTTCCTTGACCATCTGGGCGCCCATGTTCTGGAGCTTGTCCTTGAGCTCGATTTCCTTGGCCACGGACACACCGTCCTTGGTCACGGTGGGGGCGCCGAAGCTGCGCTCGAGCACGACATTGCGGCCCTTGGGGCCCAGCGTGACCTTGACCGCGTTGGCCAGGATGTTCACGCCTTCAACCATGCGGTGGCGCGCATCTGCGCCGAAGATTACGTCTTTTGCTGCCATGTGTATTTCTCCGAAATCTTTCTGGGATGGCGTGGGTGCCGGATTACTGGTTCTCGACGACGGCGAAGAGGTCTTCCTCGCGCATCACAAGCAGTTCGTCACCGTCGACCTTCACGGTTTGGCCGCTGTACTTGCCGAACAGCACGCGATCACCCACCTTGACGTTGGGGACCACGAAGTCGCCCTTGTCATTGCGCTTGCCGGGGCCCACGGCCAGGACTTCGCCCTGGTCAGGCTTTTCGGCGGCGTTGTCCGGGATCACGATGCCTGAGGCAGTCTTGGTTTCTTGCTCGAGGCGCTTGACGATCACGCGATCGTGCAGGGGGCGCAGCTTCATTTTCTTCATTGCAACTCCTTGGATGCTGACATTGAGTTCACGGGGGTGAGGGGAAAAGTTTCCGCCCACTGGCTTCAATCACCGGCGGGTGCTGACCTGAGGGGTCAGTAGCACTCGCCGTCGATGAGTGCTAACGGGGCGGATTATAGGGAGGCGCTTCCAAGTTGCAATATGGGGCGGACAAGAAAGCGTTTGGGCCTGTGATGCCCCACGATGGGGCTTTGACTGCCAGGCGGCTTCACCCGCGTGGGGTCCGCCCGGTGCGGCCCTGGCATGAAGCTCCTGGTTGAACCGGTGATGAGTCGGGCAATTGGAGCCGCACAATCGCTCATTGGCAGGGCGGCGGGTGTTTGAGGCGGTTCTTCGCATGCTGTGCCGCGCCATGGATTTACGCATTCGCGCCTGCCCGGCACCCACGGAGCTTCCCATGAACACCCCCAGACGCACCTTCCTGATGACCCTGGCGGCCACCGGCACCGCATTTGCCGGGGCGGCTCACGCTCAGGTCAAGCTGGACGAAAAGGACCCCCTGGCCGCCGCGCTGGGCTACGTGGCCGACGCGACCCGGGCCGATGCCAAGAAGTTTCCCGGGCACGCCGCCGGCCAAACCTGTGCCACCTGCGCGCTCTACCAGGGCAAGGCCGGTGAGGCCGCGGGCAATTGCCCGTTGTTCGCCGGGAAGCAGGTCGCCGCCGCGGGCTGGTGCAGCGCCTGGGCCAAGAAGGCGTAAGAGCGGCGGCGGCTGACGCCGGGCCGCCCCAAGGCGGCTGAGTACCTGCTTGGCGGGTGGCGCCGGTATACCGGTGCCGGGTGTCCACACCCCCACTGTTCAGGTCAGCGTGGCCACCACGGTTTGCATGCTCGCCAGGATGGCGCGGTTGCGGCCGCTGCGCTTGGCCTCGTACAAGGCCGTGTCGGCGGCATTGAGCAGACCGGAGAGATCGGGCGCCTGTGGCGGGCACAGGGCCACGCCGATGCTGATGGTGACGCTGACGTACTGCCCCTCGCGCAGCCCGGCGCCAGCGCGCGTGGCGATGGCGCGGCGCACGCGTTCGGCCAGGTCCATGGCGGCGGCGGCGTCCTCCACCTCGGCCAGCACGCAGAACTCCTCGCCGCCGTAGCGGGCCACCACGTCGGGCAGCCGCAGCGTGCCGGCCAGGTGCTTGGCCACGCGCTGCAGCACCATGTCGCCCACGGCATGGCCGAACTTGTCGTTGAATGACTTGAAGTGGTCCACGTCCAGCATCATCACCGCCACGCAGCCGCCGGTCTGGGCGTTGCGGGCGACGATGGCGGTGGCCATGTCCATGAAGGCGCGCCGGTTCAGCAGGCCGGTGAGCGGGTCGCGCGTGGCGAGCTTGACCAGTTCCTCGTTCTGCGCCTCGATGTGCGCGCGCGAGCGTTCCAGCTCGGCATTGGCCTGGCGCAGCTCTTCGTTGCTGCGCTCGATGGCGGTCACGTCGTCCACCGTGGCCATGCAGCCGCGCACCCGGCCGCGCTGGTCGAGCACGGGCGAGCAATTCATGATGCCCACTGCGCGCTGGGTACCCGCCCCCACATACACGCGCACGCCGCGCACACTCTGGCCGTCGCGCAGCACTCGGTTCCACGGCAGCGAGTCGGTCGAGCCGGTGGGCTCGGCCAGTTCGATGTGGGCGGCTTTGTCCAGCACCTGGCCGTGCATCGCCTTGTCGGTGCTCACCGCGGCGATCTCGCGCAGCGAGGCATTGGCCAGCACCACCCGGCCGCGGCCGTCCAGCAGGGCCACGCCGGCACTGAAGCCGTCGAAGGCGCTGCGCAGCCGGTCGGGCACCACGGCCATGGGGTTGAGGTGGGTGAGCGTGTGCCGCAGGTACAGGTAGATCGCGCCCAGCAGCACCAGCGGCAGGCCCAGGGCCAGCCACAGCGTGCGGTCGAGCAGCCAGCCGGCCAGGGTGGTGGGCACCACCGGCGTGAACTCCATTTCGAGCTGGCCCCAGTGGCCTTGCGCAGACTGGATCGGCACCACCACGTGCGTGTCGGTGGAGTGGCCCTGCGTCCAGCCGGGGCGATGCGGCCCGTGCATGGCGACCAGGGCGCCACTGCTGTCGCGCACGGCCGCCGACAGCATGTCCGCGTTGCCGTGCTGGGCCGCGGCCAGCACGCGCGCCACGCGCCGCAGGTCCTGCGCACGCAGCAGGTCGGACACCTGGGCGGCCAGTGACTCCGCCACGCGTGTGCGCGTGTCCTGGGCCTGCTGCACGCGGCTGGAGACGATGCCGAACATCAGGTCGGCGACGATGAACAGGCTCACGCCCAGGGCCAGCAGGCCTACGGCAATGCGTGGTGTGGGAGACAGGCGGAAGTTCATGAGATGACGGTGTCCAGGTTGCGGCGGGCTTCGTCCAGCAGTTCGCGCGAGGCGGCTTCGTCGCGTGCCGCCTCGTCGTCCCACTGCGGCGGGCCGGCGGTGTCGAAGGTCGAATACCCAGTGCCGTCGTCGCCGCCGAGGATGGGGATGGGGTCCAGGTGGCGCCAGACCGGCGTGGACGCCGCCAGCGAGGCCAGCAGCCCCGAGGCGCGCAGCGACCACCACACGAAGCCCGCCCCCAGCAGTGCGGCGGAGGCCTTGGCGGCCCAGATCGCCAGGTCGTCGTTGGACGGGGCCGGCCGGCTGGCCCCGTCCTGCGCGGCGCGCACCCGCACGCTGCGGTTGGTGTCGTCGGCCGGGGCGGCCCAGCCGGTGCTTTCGCTGTCGGCCTCGGCCAGATCGACCAGGTCGATGTCGAGCGACACGGTGCCGCCGGCCACGGAGCTGAGCAACTCCCCGGACGCGGTGCGGCGGACGGCCCCCGACGAGGAGGTCACCGCCTGCGAGCTGCGTACGGCGGATGGCGGGGGGGCGTTGAACTCGGTGGTCAAGGCGAATTCGGGCGTGTCGTCGCCCGCATCGCCGCGTGCCGGCGAACTGGATGCCGGCGCGGGCGCGGGTGATGGCGCGGCGGCCGCGGTCCCGGGCACCGTGAACACCGGCACCGGGTCCGTCACCTCCGGCACCCCGGGCACCGGCACGGGCGCCGGAACCGGCTCGCGCACGTCGGTCAGCACGATGGTCACGGTCTGCTCTGCGCTGACAAGGCCGCCGTCCGATACGCGGATGCGCAGCGTGTAGGTGGGCGTGGTTTCGTAGTCCAGGCGGCCGGCGTTGGCGACCGTGATGCGGCCGGTGGCCGGGTCGATGGCGAAGGCCCCGCCGATGTTGCCGCTGCTGATGGCCCATTGGCCCAGCGATGCCACGCTGTCGGCGTCTGTGGCCAGCACCCGGCCCAGCACGGCACCGTTGCTGCTGATTTCCGCCAGCACGAAGCGCTGGCCGGGCGTGACGACCGGGGCGTTGTCGTTGACGTCACCCACGCTGAGGGTCAGGGTCTGGGTATCGGCGTAGGTGCCGTCGCTGGCCTGCACGGTGACCTGGTAGACGTTGTCGCCATCGGCATCGCCAGGGGCTTCGTGGTCGGGGGGCGTGACGAAGCTCAGCAGGCCGGTGGCGCTGTCGATGCGCAAGCGGGCGGCGTCGGCACCGCCCACGATGCTGTACGTCAAGGCCTGGGTCGGCTGGTCGGCGTCGGTGGCCTGCACGGTCGTGACCGCGGTGACGTTTTCGGCTGTGGCAAGGACGGCCGTGCTGCCGCCGCCGTTGCTGGCGATGACCGGCGTGTTGTCGTTGACCGCGGTGACGATGATGCTCAAGGCCTGGGTGGTGGCCAGGCTGCCGTCGCTGGCTTGCACGGTGAGCTGGTAGACGTTGTCGGCGTTCGCATCGGCGGGGGTTTCGAAATCCGGCGCGGTCACGAAGCGGAGCACCCCGGTGCTGCTGTCGATGCTGAAGCGTGCCGCGTCGGCGCCGCCGGCAATGCGGTAGAGCAGCGTGGCGGCAGGCAGGTCGGCATCGGTGGCGGTGACCGTGGTGATGGCGGTGCCGTTCTCGGCCACGCTGACCGAGGCGGTGGCCGCACCGCCGTTGCTGGTGATGACGGGGGTGTTGTCATTGGCCGCGGTGACGGTGATGCTCAAGGCCTGGGTGGTGGCCAGGCTGCCGTCGCTGGCTTGCACGGTGACTTGGTAGACGTTGTCGGCATCTGCGTCGGCCGGGGCTTCGAAATCCGGCGCGGTCACGAAGCTGAGCACCCCGGTGCTGCCGTTGATGCTGAAGCGCGCGGCGTCGGCACCGCCAGCGATGCTGTAGACCAGCGTGGCCGCAGGCAGGTCGGCATCCGTGGCCATGACGGTGGTGACTGTGGTGCTGTTCTCGACCAGGTTCAATGAGGCGGTGGCTGCGCCGCCATCGCTGGTGATGACGGGGCTGTTGTCGTTGACGGCGATGACGGTGATGCTCAAGGCCTGGGTGGTGGCCAGGCTGCCGTCGCTGGCTTGCACGGTGAGCTGGTAGACGTTGTCGGCGTTCGCATCGGCGGGGGTTTCGAAATCCGGCGCGGTCACGAAGCTGAGCACCCCGGTGCTGCTGTCGATGCTGAAGCGTGCCGCGTCGGCGCCGCCGGCAATGCGGTAGACCAGCGTGGCGGCAGGCAGGTCGGCATCGGTGGCGGTGACCGTGGTGATGGCGGTGCCGTTCTCGGCCACGCTGACCGAGGCGGTGGCTGCGCCGCCATTGCTGGTGACGATCGGGGCGTTGTCATTGGCCGCGGTCACGGTGATGCTCAAGGCCTGGGTGGCGGACAGGCTGCCGTCGCTGGCCTGCACGGTGACGTGATAGACGTTGTCAGCGTCCGTGTCAGCCGGGGTTTCGTAGTCCGGCGCAGTGGTGAAGCTGAGGCGCCCGGTGCTGCCATCGATGCTGAAGCGCGCCGCGTCGGCACCCCCCGTGATGCTGTAGGCCAGGGTGCTCGCCGGCAGGTCGGCATCGGTGGCGGTGACGGTGGTGACGGCCGTGCTGTTCTCGGCCAGGTTCAGCGACGCGGTGGCCGTGCCGCCATCGCTGGTGATGACAGGTGTGTTGTCGTTGACGGCGGTGACGGTGATGCTCAAGGCCTGCGTGGCGGCGAGGCTGCCATCGCTGGCCTGCACGGTGACTTGATAGATGTTGTCGGCATTCGCATCGGCCGGGTTGTCGTAGTCCGGTGCGCTGGCAAAGTTGAGCACGCCGGTGCTGGTGTCGATGCTGAAGCGTGCCGCGTCGGCGCCGCCGGCAATGCTGTAGACCAGCGTGGGGGCGGGTGAGTCCGCGTCGGTGGCGGTGACCGTGGTGACTGTGGTGCCGTTCTCGGCCACGCTGAGGGCGGCGGTGGCCGCGCCGCCGTTGCTGGTGATGACCGGGGCGTTGTCATTGGCCGCGGTGACGGTGACGCTCAAGGCCTGCGTGGCGGCCAGGCCGCCATCGCTGGCCTGCACAGTGACCTGGTAAATGTTGTCGGCGTTCGCATCGGCCGGGCTTTCATAGTCCGGCGCCGTGACGAAACTCAACAGGCCGGTGCTGCCGTCGATGCTGAAGCGTGCCGCGTCGGCACCCCCGGTGATGCTGTAGACCAGCGTGGGGGCCGGCAGGTCGGCGTCTGTCGCGGTGACGGTGGTGACCGCGGTGCTGTTCTCGGCCACGCTGATCGAAGCGGAGCCCGCACCCCCGTTGCTGGTGATGACCGGGGCACTTTCGTTGACGGCCGTGACGGTGACGCTCAAGGCCTGGGTGGCGGCCAGGCTGCCGTCGCTGGCTTGCACGGTGACCTGGTAGACGTTGTCGGCGTTCGCATCGGCGGGGGTTTCGAAATCCGGCGCGGTCACGAAGCTCAGCACGCCGGTGCTGCCGTCGATGCTGAAGCGCGCGGCGTCGGCGCCGCCGGCAATGCTGTAGACCAGCGTGGCTGCGGGCAAGTCAGCATCCGTGGCCGTGACGGTGGTGACGGCCGTGCTGTTCTCGGCCAAGCTGAGGGCGGCGGTGCCTGCACCCCCATTGCTGGTGATGGTTGGGGCGCTTTCATTGGCGGCCGTGACGGTGACGCTCAAGGCCTGGGTGTCGACCAGGCTGCCGTCGCTGGCCTGCACGGTGACCTGGTAGACGTTGTCGGCGTTCGCGTCGGCCGGGACTTCGAAATCCGGCGCGGTCACGAAGCTGAGCACCCCGGTGCTGCCGTTGATGCTGAAGCGTGCGGCGTCGGCACCGCCGGCGATGCTGTAGACCAGCGTGGCCGCAGGCAGGTCGGCATCCGTGGCAGTGACGGTGGTGACAGCCGTGCTGTTCTCGGCCAGGCTGATCAAGGCGGTGCCTGCGCCGCCGTTGCTGGTGATGACCGGGGCACTTTCATTGGCGGCCGTGACGGTGATGCTCAAGGCCTGGGTGTCGACCAGGCTGCCGTCGCTGGCTTGCACGGTGACCTGGTAGACGTTGTCGGCATTCGCGTCGGCCGGGGTTTCATAGTCCGGCGCGGTCACGAAGCTCAGCACCCCGGTGCTGCCGTCGATGCTGAAGCGTGCCGCATCGGCACCGCCCGCGATGCTGTAGACCCGCGTGGCGGCAGGCAGGTCGGCGTCCGTGGCCGTGACGGTGGTGACGGCGGTATTGTTCTCGGCCACGCTGATCAAGGCGGTGCCGGCGCCCCCGTTGCTGGTGATGACCGGGGCGTTGTCGTTGGCCGCGGTCACGGTGATGCTCAGCGCTTGTGTGTCCGTGAGGGTCCCGTCGCTGACCTGCACGCTCACCTGGTACACGTTGTCGGCGTTGGCATCGGCGGGGTTTTCAAAGTCCGCGGTGGCGGCAAAGGACAAGGCCCCGCTGGCGCTGTCGATGCTGAAGCGCGCCGCGTCGGCGCCGCCGCTGATGCCGTAGACCAGCGTGCCGCCGTCCACGTCGGTGCTCGTCACCGTGGTGACGGCCGCGGTGTTCTCCGCCAGGCTGATGGCCGCGGTGGCCCCGCCGCCGTTGCTGGTGATGACGGGGGCTTCGTTGACATTGGTCACCGTCACCGCGAGCGCCTGCGTGTCGGTGCCGCCGAGCCCGTCGGCCACCTGCACCGTGACGGCGTAGACGTTGTCGGCATTCACGTCGGTGGGTGTGGCGTAGTTGGGAGCTGCGAGGAAGCTCAGCACACCGGTGCTGGCGTCGATGCTGAAGCGCGCCGCGTCGGCCCCGCCGGTGAGCGAATAGGTGGCCGTGCCGGTGGTGTCGACCCGCGCCGTCACGCTGGCCACGGCCGTGCTGCCCTCAGCCACGCTCACTGCCGAGCTGGCCCCGCCACCGCCGCTGGTGATCACCGGCGCTTCGTAGACGTTGCGCAGCGCAATGCTGAACGTCTGGTCGAACGTGAGGCTGCCGTCGCTGGTGCGCACGGTGACGCTGTGGGTGGCCGCTGTTTCGCGGTCGAGCAGGCTGCCATCGGCCACGGTGATCACACCCGTGTCGCTGTTGATGGTGAACGCGCCGGTAACGGTCTGCGAGGCGATGGTGTAGGTCAGCGGGTGGGTGGCGTCCAGCACGTCGTCGGCATTCCACTCGACCACGTAGCCGCGGCCGCTGACTTGGCCGTGGGCAAGCTGCTCATCGTTCCACTTGCCCGGCGTGGCTGACGGATTGGTATGTCCGCCGCCGGAGGCGTACATCATTCCATACTGCTCCGTGCCGCTGGAGTTGCTGGGCTCGTTGGCGTCCCAGTTCACATAGGCCCCGCCCACGTTGCTGCCGCTGCTGCCGCCCGACCAGAACGGGTCGCTCGCGCTGCCTGCCTCGTACCAGCGCCAAGTCCCCTCGACGGCCTGGTCGCTGGCGGCGATCCAGACGTCCGAGGCATAGTCTTCGGCCAGGTTCCAGACCACCTCGTTCTCGGTGGCCGAGCGGATGGTCACCAGTTGCCCGGTTACGCCGTTGAGCAGCGAGGTGCCGCTGCCGTTGTGCGCCGCGGCTTCGGCGACGGTCCAGTTGCTGTTGCTGGAGACGAAGCGGTAGAACTGCGAGGTTTCGGCGCTGTAGCGCAGCGTGCTGTCCGTTCCCAGGAGCGCGGCGATGCGCTGCGTGCGCTCCAGGTCGCTGCCGTCTACGGTGCCGACCACGGTGCCGTTGGCGGCGTTCTCGTTCACTGCCAGGCTCAAGGCCGGATTGCTGGTGGTGAAACCCACCCCTGCGGCATGGCCCACGCTCAGGTTGTTGGCCGCCACGGTGTCCATGACCTGGCCGTCGGACGACAGGTCGTTGAAGGTCCAGTTGGCCAGCAGCCCGCTTTCGTCGTAGGGCACGGTGGCCTGCGTGTGGGTGCTGATCTCGGTGCCGGTGCGCACGTCGCTGAAGATGCGGGCGTCGTACAGCGTGCCGGACACCGCCTGGTTGGCCGCGAAGTTGCCCAGTTCGATGTCCTGGTCCTGGCCCAGCACCAGGGTGCCGCCGGTGGCAATGGTGTAGCCGGGGCTGACCCAGAACCCGAAGAAGTTGTCGGCCAGGGTGCCGTCGACGTAGATGGCGAGTGCCCCGAACATGGAGTTCCAGGCGGCCGAGACCTGATGGACCGAGCCATCGACCAGTTGCGCAAAGGCACTGGTCGTGGAGTAGTCGATTCCGTTGATGGACACCTGGACACGGCCGGCCGCGGTGACGGCAAGCGCCACCTCGTTGTCTGCCACCCCGTCCACGGCATATGACAAGAGGTGGTAAGTCCCGGCGCCGCGCGGCACGTCGATGCTGAACTGCACCTCCAGCGTGAACGCGGTGCGCCCGCCCAGCAGCGCGCTGCCGTTGTCGGCCACCAGGTAGGCGTTGTTGCCCGAGGTGTTGAGGGTCAGGCCGCCGTCCGCGGTGGCCGTGGCCACCGTGGCCGAGGGGGCGTCATTGGCGTTCGTCACGGTCACGTTCAGCGTCTGCGTGTCGGCGAGGCTGCCATCGCTTACCCGCACGGTCACCTGGTAGACGTTGTTGGCGCCGAAGTCGGTGGGGACCTCGAAGTCCGGTGCGGTGACGAAGCTCAGCGCACCGGTGCCGGCGTCGATGCTGAAGCGGGCCGCGTCGGTGCCGCCGCTGATGCTGTAGGTCAGCGTCTGCGCGGGCACCCCGCCGTCCGTGGCGGTCACGGTGGTGACGGCGGTGCTGTTCTCCGCCACGCTGACCGCGCCCGAGGCGCCGCCGCCGTTGCTGCTGATCACAGGCGCGCCGTCCGACACGGCCGTCACGTTCGGCCCGAATTCGGAGGTGCTGCGGTAGGTGGTGAACGAACTGTTGGTCAGGGTGGCGGTGGCGCTGACCACTTCCCCGGCACTGACTGCGGCGGCCAGCGCAGTGCTGATCGTCGCATTGCCGGAGCCGTCGGTGCTGACATTCACAAAGCCCAGGTAGCGCCGGCCTTCACCGTTGCCGGAAGGGTCAGCCGACGAACTGGCGAAGAACTCCACCCGGTAGTCGCTGCTGGCCGCGCTCTGCAGCGATCCGGCGATGGCCACATTGCTGCCGGCCACCACCACGGAGCTGAGCACCGGGAAGTTCTGCAAGGTGTTGGCGCCGGTGTCGGCATCGCCGGCGTCGTTGGCGGTGAGGCCGTCGCCGCCCAGGTCCAGCCCCAAGCCTGAGTTGGAGTGGATCGCGTTGCCCAGGATGGCCACGTTCGAGATGCTGCCGGTGACCACCACGCCAGCGCCGGCGGTGGTGTTCGCGATCGTGTTGCCTTCCCCGGCCGTGCCGCCGATGAGCACGTCGGAAGCTTGGACCAGGACGCCGCCCAGGGCATTGCCGCGGGCCAGCGTGCCAGTGGCGTCGGTGCCGATGCGGTTGTACTGAACGACCGCGTCGTGTTCGCTCACGGTGAGGCCATAACCGGCCGAACTGGTAATCACGTTGCCCACGCCGGCCGTGCCGATGATCGAGCCGTTGGAGCCGTTCACGGTGATGCCCGAGCCATTGCCCAGTGCCGTGCTGCCGTTGGCGCCGATGCCCACGTAGTTGCCCGCGAAGGTGTTGCCGGCGGAACTGCTGCCGTTGCGGATGCCTTCCTGGGTGTTGCCCACGATGACGTTGCGGTCCGCCGCCGCGGTGCCGCCCACGGTGCTGGCGGTGGCGCCTGCCAGCACCACGCCGCGCTGGTTGCCTGCTGCGGCGTTGCCGGTGGTGTCGCTGCCGATCCAGTTGCCGGCGATGACCACGTTGCTGGAGCCGGTGTCCACCTGGATGCCGGCGCCATTGCTGAAGTGGTTGATGACCAGGCCGCGCACGCTCACGTTGCTGGCCTGGATCACCAGGCCGCTGACCGCGCCGGTGGTGCCGGCACCGTTGATCTCGATCAGGTGCACCGAGTTGTCGGCCAGGCCGAAGGCATTGGTGTTGGCGCCGGCGCCCGTTTGCGAAAAACCGTCGATGGCCACCGCGTCGGTGATCGTCGGCAGGGCGGTCAGCAGGTTGATCGTGTGCACGCCACTGCCGGCGATGTTGAAGCCGATGACGTCGCTGCCCGCGGTGTTGTTGGCCGCTTCTATTGCCTCGCGCAGCGAGATGCCGTCGGCCCCGCTGTTGGACAGCAGCGCAGCGATGGAGCTGGTGTCGCCATCGACGGTGTCGCTGGTGTTGGTGACGGTGGCCGTGGCAATGACGTGGTGCCAGTCGGCGGCGAGTGCGGCCGAGAACGCGCCGGCCGTCTCGATGGCGCCGGTGCGTGATTCCAGCGTCCAGTTGCCGCCGGCCGTGGCGTCGCCGGTGAGGTCGGTGCTGGCGGCCACGTCGGCGCCGGTGAGTGCCGCCAGGCGGGCGATGAAGTCCTGGCCGTCGGCGCCGGCGGCGACGCTGCAGCCGTAGAGCAGGATGTCGGCATCGGCGCCGAGTGCGCGTGACCATTGCGCCAGCTCGCCTGCATGGGTTGCGAGCGCCGCGCTGTCCACTTGCGTGGCGCCCAGGTGCAAGGCCCCCTCGCTGCCGTGCGAGACGATGTGCAGCGCGGCCACGCCCGGGTGGGCGGCCAGCAGCTCGGTAATCTGGGCCAGGCCGTCGCGCTGGGCATCGAGCACGGCGATCTCGAAATGCCGCCCCTGGGCCGCGGCCTGGGCCTGCAGGTCGGCGATCAGGCGGTCGCGCTCGGGCACCAGCGGGTCGATCACGACCCACTCGGTGGCCGGTGCCGTGGCCTGGCTGGCCTGCGGCTCAATCTGCGGTGGGATCTGCGCCGCGGGGCGCGAGTCCACCGGGATGCTTTGCAGCAGCAGCGCGGCCAGGTGGTGGTGCTCGTGCGTGTTCGCTTCCAGCAGGCGGACTTGCGCGCTGTCCGGGCCGGGCGCCGGCGGCAGCGCGAACGCGGCCAGGTCGGCGGCGAACAGGATGCGCGGCTCGATCTCCTCCATCAACGCCGGCGCGGGGCTGCGCCGTGAAGGCCCACGGAAGCGGTTCATGGCGATTACCTCTGCGCCACGGGAGTCAGCGGCGCCGGCCGGGCCCCGGCGGGGGCGCTCAGGCTCATGCTCATGCCCGCGGTGCCGGGGCGGCCCAGGTTCAGGCCGGCGCTCACCTCACTGGGAAACTGCAGCTTGCAGCGCAGGCCGGCGGGCACCTTGCCGTCCGGGTTGGGCAGGTCCAGCCGGGCGCGGAAGGTGTTGCTGGCCGGGTCGATGACGCGGTCCACCAGGGTGACCTTGCCTTGCACGGCCGGCAGCGACGCCAGGTCGGGCTGGATCGTGGCGCTCAGGCCCAGCTGCACCCGGCCGTAGTACGCCGCCGGCAGCACCACCTCCACGCGCAGCGGGTCGATGGTGGCCACCTTCAGGATGGGGCGTTCCTCCACGCGCTCGCCGTTGTCGCGGAAACGATCGATCACGATGCCGTCGATGGGGCTGCGGATGGTGCGTTGCTCCAGTTGCGCATCCGCCAACTGCAACTCCTTGCCCGAGTGGCGCGTCTGCTCGCGGGCCTGGCGCAGCCGTGCCTCGGCCACCTGGGCCTCGGCCACCGCCTGGTCCAGCGCCTGGCTGGAGACGAATTCCTTGTTGAACAAGTCCTCCGTGCGCTCGCGCTTCTTCTGCGCGAACTCGTGCGCCTTCAGGGCCGCGCGCAGGTCGGCATCGGCACGTGCGCGCGACTGCGCCACGCCCACCTGGGCGCGCTCCACGTCGGCCCGCAGGATGGCTACGACCTGCCCCTTGGTGACGCGGTCGCCGCGTTCCACCTTCACCTCTTCCAGCACGCCCACCACCGGGCTGCCCACATCCGCCACGCGCGAGGGTTCGATCAAGCAGCCCAATGCGTTGGCCGCGGCCAGGCCCGGGGCCAGGGCCAGGATCGGGGCGAGGATCGGAGCCAACAGGATGGCCCCCAGGTGGTTCTTCGTGTCGATCTTCATGCGGTCACCTTCGTGCTGCTCATGCGTGTGGGTCGTGAGGAGGTCATGGGTCTGTTCATGGGTCTGCGGCCGTCAACCGGGGCCTTGCGCGTAGGCCAGCAGGTCCTGCGTGCGCTGCTCGTGCTGCACCAGCCGCCAGCGCTGCAGCAGGTCGGAGGTTTCCTGCAGCGCCTGCAGCCCGCGCGCCAGCCACCGGCCCGGCAGGGCGGGCAGGCTGCCGGTCCCGGCCCGTGCCGCCAGCCAGGCTTGCAGCGGCGCGGGCAGCCAGCGGTCGAACACGCCTTCATTCAGGGCCAGCAGCGTTTCGCAGCTGCCGGGCTGGCCGTTGCGGGCGCTGCGCCCCAGCAGCTGGCGGTCGATGCGCCGCGAGGCATTCAAGGTGCAGGCGATCACGTGCAGGCCGAGGCTGGCGGCACCGTCGTCCAGCTCGATGTCGGTGCCGCGGCCGGCCATGTTGGTGGTCACCGTGACGGCGCCCAGCCAGCCGGCCCGCGCGATGAGCTGGGCCTCCTGGGCGTCGTGCCGGGCATTCAGCACCATCACGCGCAGGCCGGCGGCTTGCAGGTGGGCCGCCAGGGCCTCGGAGGTGGCGATGGACTCCGTGCCCACCAGCACCGGCTGGCCGCGCGCGCGGCGGGTCTGCACGCTGGCCAGCACGGCGTCGAATTGGTGGGCGCGGTCGGCAAACAGCCGCAGGCCCGCGTGGCGGCGCCGGCTGGGGTGGCGCGGCTCGATGCGCTGCACCCGCAAGCGGTAGAAGAGGAACAATTCCAGGCGCGCTTCGCGCAAGGTGCCGCTGATGCCGCCCAGCTTCCAGTAGCGCGAGAACAGCCGCTGCAGGCTGATCTGCTGTGCGGTGCGCAGCGCCTGCGGTGCCTCGCAGGCCTCCTTGACGGCCACGAAGTCCTGGATGCCGCCGGTCCAGGTGGTGCCGGGCAGCACGCGGCCGGTGGTCTCGTCGATCAGCACGATCTGCGCCGTGCCGTCGCCCTGCTGCACCACGTAGTGCCGGTCGCGCTGCAGCAGGTGGCGCACCACCAGCGCCTGGGCCAGGCCCTGGGCGCTGATGCGGGCATCGCCGGGGTTGTGCGGCAGGCCGGCCAAGGCGGCCTGCAGGGCCTCGATCGCGGCGGCGGTGGGCTCGGCGCGGCGCTCGTGCGGGAACAGCGTGAAGTCGATGCCTGCCTGCAGGCGGCCGGAATGTTCGTAGATCGTGGCGGCCAGCGACGAGGTGCGCAGCGTGCTGCCGGCTTGCGACGTGGACGGTGAGGCGGGCGTGGCAATCACCAGCGGCGTGCGCGCATGGTCGATCAGCACGCTGTCGGCCTCGTCGATGAGTGCCAGGCACAGGCCGCGCAGCAGCGGCGGCGTGCCGCTGCGTGCCACCAACTGGTCGCGCAGGTAGTCGAAGCCCAGTTCGCGCGCGGTGCCGTACACCACGTCGCAGGCGTAGGCCGCGCGCCGTTCTGCGGCCTGCAGCGTCGGCACCACGGCCGCCACGCCCAGCCCCAGGCGCTCCAGCACGGGCCGGGCGGCCTGGGCGTCGCGCTCGGCCAGGTAGTCGTTGGCGGTCACCACGTGCACCGGCATGCCGGCCAGGGCCGCGGTGGCGGCGGCCATCAGCAGCGCGAGTGACTTGCCCTCGCCGGTGTCCATTTCCACCAGCCGGTCGCGCAGCATGGCCCAGGCGGCGTGGTGCTGGGTGCGGTACGGGCGCAGGCCGCGGATCTCGTCCACGGCTTGCGCCACCAGCCATTGCGCCCGCGCCACCAGCCCAGGGGCCAGGCCGAAGCGGGCCAGCTCGGCGCGCACCGCGGCCACCCGTTCATCGAAGGGCCGCTGGTCGTTGCGCGCGGCCTTGCGTTCCCGGCGCAGCCAGGTGTCGAAGTCCGGCGTGCGCCCGAACGGCCGCATCAGCGTGTCGCCGGCCAGGTCGGCCAGGTCGGCCGCCGCACCCGCCAGGCTGGCGCCAGCGCCCGGCGCGCGGCTGCGCTGCGGATAGGCACCGTACAGCAGGCCGGGGCGCGGCAGGCCGGTGGCGGGTGGCGTGGCATGCATGGCGGTCTCTCAGTCGTGCGCGCCGAGGCTGCGCAGGAACAGCTGGCGCAGCGCGCGCAGCCACTGCCGGGCCAGCGGCTCGCGGGCGTGTTCAAAGCGCACCCAGGCCCGCATGCCCATGTGCTCGGCGCTGCGGCCGGGCACGCGCACGTCCAGCACGGTCACCGGCTGCAGGGTCTTGAGGCCTTGCGCATCGCGCGGGTCGGTGGCGATGGGCCCGCCCTGGGCGCTGCCGAGCGCCGCGCTGGGCAGCACCTGCGTCGCGCCGGGTGTGCGGCGCTCGATGTGTGCGGCGAGTTCTTCCTGCGGCGCCTGTGCCAGGCGCACCGTCACGGCCTGGGTGTGCGCCTGCACCAGCGCCGCCTGCGCCTCGGTCAGGGCCACCTTCACCAGCATCGGCTCGTCCACCAGCACGTAGCCCAGCTCGCGGCCCTGCGGGAAGAAATGGCCTTCCTGGGTGCGCTGGCGAGGCAGCACCAGGGTGCCGGCCACCTGGGCCCGCACCTGCAGCGCGGCCAGGCGCTGGTCCAGTCGTTCGATCTGGGAGCCCAGCGCCTCGCGCTGCGCATCCAGGCCCTGCGCGCGCGCCGGGTCTTCCATCAGGGCGTTGAAATACTCCACGTCGGCCTGGGCGAGCCGCGCCGCCGCGGCCTCGCGTTCGCCCACCAGTTCCAGGTTCTCCAGCGTGGCGATGGGGTCGCCGGCCTGCACGTGCGCGCCGGCTTCGGCATGCAGCGTGCGCAAGCTGCCGTCGGTGTCGGTGCGCAGAATGGCCTGGTCGGGCAGCCACACCACGCCGTCCTGCACGGTCATTGAAGGCGCGGGGATCCAGGCCAAGGCCACCAGCACGCCGGCTGCGGCCACGGTGGCGCGCAGCAGCGCCCGCCCACGCCGGCCGCTCAGTCGCGCATCCCACAGCAGCAGCCTCAGCCCGGCCCACAGCGGCCGGGCCACCAGCCCCACGCCCAGCAGCAGCGCCACGGCCAGGGCCAGCAGCGGGTGCGCCTCGTGCAGCCAGTGCAGCAGCGCGAGGCCCACGACCCAGCGGTAGATCCCCGCCGCCACGGCGTAGGCACCCAGCCAGGCCTGCGCGCGGGCCGGTTCGCTGTCGGTGCCCTGGCGCAGACCCAGGGCCCGCAGGGCCCAGCGGCGCAGCACCGCATCGGCACGTGCGCCCAGGTTGGGGGTCTCCAGCGCATCGCTGAGCACGTAGTAGCCGTCGAAGCGCGCCAGCGGGTTGCCGTTGAACAGCAGCGTGGACAGCGTGCACAAGGTCATCACCGCCAGGGCCGCCTGCTGCAGCCCGGGCGAGGTGCTGGCCGTCCAGGCGAACAGCGCCAGCGCAGCGATGGCCAGCTCCACCATGATGCCCGCCGCGCCCACCAGCATGCGGCGAGGGCGCTGCGCGAACTGCGTGGCCGACGAGGCATCGACGTACGGCACCGGCGTCAACATCATCAGGTTGATGCCCATCTCGCGCACCTCGCCGCCCCACACCCGCACCGCGAACGCGTGGCCGAACTCGTGTACCAGCTTCACGAACGGATACGCCAGCCACACGGCGAGCAGGAAGCTGCTGTGCGTGCCCTGGGTCGTCAAGGCCTGCGCCAGCGCCGGGGCATGCGACGCCGCGGTCACCAGGCCGGCCACGATGAGTGCCAGCCACGCCAGCAGGCCCCAGCCGCTGAAGACCAGCCGCGCCAGCGGCAGCAAGGCGTTCAACACCAGGGTGGGGTCGAACAGCGGCACCTTGAACGACAGCGGGTTGGCCACCGAGAGCTTGCGACGCAGTTCCTTGCGGCGCCGGTGCCGCAGCAGCAGCTCCAGCTCGGGCAAGGCATCCACGGTCACCAGCTCGGCCTCGCTGAGCTGGGCCAGCAGGCGCATCACCTCGGCCTGCGTGGGGGCCAGTTCACCCAGGCGCGCGTGCACGTGGCGCCACAGGCTGTCCACGTCGTGCTGGCCGTCGAGCCGGCCCACCCATTCGTAGGCCGGGCGGTTGAGGCGGTGGAAGCGCCCGGTGTCCGGGTCGATCAGCAGGTACCAGACCTCGTCGCCGGTGCGCCGCCGCTGCACGCGCACGTGCGTGCGCAGGTGCGGCCGCAGGCCCGCCACCCGGTGCCACTGGGGGCTCTCGATGGGGCCGAGCAGGGAGGTGCTGGTGGTGTCCACGGCTCAGCCTCTCAGCCGATCCAGCGCCAGGCGGCCAGGCGCAGCCAGGCGGTCACGTCGCGCGTCCAGGCCAGCGCCAGCGGCGCTTCGCCGGTGTGCAGCCGGGCAATGCCGCGCATGCCCGGGCGCAGCTCCTGCGAGGGCAGCTGCGCCGGGCCTTCGATGGAGACTTCGATCTCGAACACGTTGCGGCCGTCGACCTGGGTCGCCAGCGGCGTGATGCGCTGCACGCGCAGCGGCAAGGCCAGGTGGGGCTGCGCGGCCAGTACCATGGAGCCGGTCTGGCCGCGGCGCACCTGGGCGATGTCGGCATCGTCCACCTCCACGATGGCGCGAAAGCCGTCGCTGGGGGCCAGCGTGAGCAAGGCATCCCCCTTGCGAACCGGCGCGCCCAGCGATTGCGCCAGGTCACCGGCAATCACCACGGCGTCGAACGGCGCCTTCATCTGGGCCCGTTCGATGCGCTGGTCGAGCAAGGCCACCTGGGCCCCCAGTTCGTCGGACTTGGCGCCCTGGATGGCCAGCTGGGCCCGGTCGTGCTTGCTCATGGCGTCGCCCGCCGAAGCCTGCGCGCCGGTCAGTTCTGCCAACAGGCGGCTGCGCTCGATCTGCAGGTCCTCGCCGGCAAACTCCACCATCACTTGGCCGGCGGCCACCGCGTCGCCGGGCCGCACCATCACCTGTTTCAGGTAGCCGTCGCTGGGCGCTGCCATGACGCGCTGCACCGTGCCTTCCAGCCGCGCGGTGCCGCGCACTTCGCGCTGGGTCGGGATCCACCACAAGGCGCCCAACATCACCCCCAGGCTCAGCGCCGCCAGCTTGTAGCGCCCGTGGCCGGGTGCCTGCAGCGTGCGCCAGTGGTGGCGCAGCGCGCGGGCGGCTTGTTCGTGCCAGGGCTGGGCCGCGCGGCGCTGCACTGCCAGCCAGGGGCCCACCAGGCGCGAGACCGACTCCAGCAAGGCCAGCGTCTCGGCATCGAAGTCCTGCGCCTGGGTGCGCTCCAGCAGCATGGCGCCGACCACGCGCTGCCCGTCCACCAGCGGCACGCTGCAGATGAAGCCCAGGCCCTGGCGCTTGGCCAGGCGGGCATGGGCGGCCACGATGCGCGGCGGCGTGTCGGCGGGCGGCGGGTAGACGAGCGTGCTGCCATCGTCGATGGCCTCGTCCATGGCCGCGGCGGTGTCCTGGTGCAGGCCGCGCTGCGGGTTCACGATGGCGCCGTCGGACACGGCGGCCACACGCGTGGCGATGCCGTGGCGAAAACCCAGCGTCACGCGGCTGCAGGACAGTTGGTCGGCCAGGGTGGCGGCCAGCGCGGTGGCGGAACTGCGCCAGTCGCGGCGCTCGAAGGCCACCTGCACGACATCCAGCACGCGGGCGGCAGTGTCCGGGGCGGCGGGGGCCTTGGGGGCTTGCAGCAGCTTGGCGAATCCTTGCGCATTGCCGGCCAGCGCGCTGCGCACCGCGGGCGGCAGCGGCTGCTGCGTGCGCAGCACCACCACGACCGCGCCCACCAGCACGCCGGAGGCTTCGAGCGGATGGGCGATCACCTCCAGCGGTTCGCCTTGCCGGGTGGTCTTGGCCACGGTGGCGATGGTTGCCTGCCGCGCCACCGCGGCGGCGGCGACCTCGGCCAGGCGGGGCGGCAGTGCATGCCCGGCCGGCCAGCAGGCCGCCACGTGCAGCGCATCGTCGCGCCGCAGGAGAACGGCCCCCATGGCCGTGCTGCGGCCCAGGGCACAGTGTTGTGTCAACCAGGATTCAAGTTCAAGGCGCATGGCAGCTGGATCGCGGGCCGCAGGGGGCGGATCGCGATGCAGCTTCTTCGGCGCCATGCCGGCTTTCATGAGCCGGCCGGGGGCGCAGATGCCAAGGGCTGCCGTGATGCACGTCACGTGCACGGCCGCAGCCCCCTGGATCGGAGGGCTCAAAAAGCAAAGCCCGGCACGGGGCCGGGCTTACGGGGAGCGTGTGGGCGGCCAGGGCCGCCGACGGATCAGGACCGCGTGGGGGCGGCCTGCGGCGCCACGTTGGGCGGGGCCTTCATCACGCGGGTCTTGCCGGAGGTGGTGACCAGGATCACGGCATCGCCGGGCGTGAACGTTTCCTTGCCCTGCGCCTGGATGATGGAGCGGCGTTCGCCGGTGGGCAGCTGCACCAGGATTTCGTAGGCCGATTCGCGGGTGCTGGCGCGTTCCACCGCGTTGCCCACCACCGCCCCGGCCACGGCGGCCAGCACGCCCACGGCGGCCGATTCGCGCCGGCCGCCCACCGAGGACCCGGCCACGCCGCCGACGATGGCGCCGGTCACGCCGCCGGCGCCGCTCTGGTTGCCGTCCACCACCACCGGGCGGGCATTCAGGACCACGGCGTCCTGGACCTTGGCCATGCGCTGGGCTTCGTCACGCTGGACCACGTCGGGGCTGGTCGTTGTGCAGGCGCCCAACAAGGCGGCGGTACCCAGGATCGCAATGCTGATCGAGCGGGTGAACATGATGAAGTCTCCAGAAGGGAATGCCAGCTTGGCCGAACGTTGACAGGAAGGGGCCAGTTGACGCCATTCCCCCAGCGGGGTTGTAAAGAAAAACAAGCGATTTGCTCAGGTCCGCGACCAGTGTAGATCCGCTCGGCGAACCATGTTGCAACCGCTCATCTCTGCCGCCGCCGCGGCGCGCCCTCGAGCTGCCGCAATGTGTCAGCCGTGTTTGTCAGCCGTGCAAGCGGCTCGACCTTGGCACGCTGGCCAGCAGGAACTCCATCTGGTCGGCCAGGATGCGGCGGCCGCGCAGGATCATGTCTTCATGCAGGCTGGGCACGTAGGGCAGGTACATCAGTTCCATGTGCGCCTCGTGCGGCGTGCGGCTGCCCTTGTGGCCATTGCAGCTGCGGCAGGCGGTGATGCAATTCATCCAGGAATCGTCCCCACCGCGCGAAACCGGCTGGATGTGCTCGCGGGTCAGGTCGTCGGCATGGAAGTGTTCGCCGCAGTACGCACAGATATGGCGGTCGCGGACGAACAGTTTGAAGTTCGAGAGGGCCGGCACCTGGCGCCATGCACGGCTGGGCACGCTGCCCCGCACCGCCACGATGGGATGCAGCTCGATGCGGGATTGCCGGCCCGTGATGCGCTGGATGCCGCCGCGCAGCACGTAGAACGGATCCCCAAGCGTCCATGCGACCGCGTCGCTCGCATACAAGATCGCGGCTTCCTTGGCCGAAACCCAGGCTTGCGGTCGTCCTGACACATCAAGTTGCAGTACGTCCATGGTTTGGTTCCCAGGCCAGAGCATAGAGCATGCCGACCCCGGGACTCAACCACGACTTCGTGACACCTGTGCACGGGGGGCAGGTCGCACGCTGCACTGCATCGATCGACTGCTACGATGCCCGCATGAAACTGTCCGGATTCCTGCAAGCCTTGTTGCTCGGGGCTTGCCTGGTGCAACCCGCCCTGGCGGCACCTGCCCCTTCCGCATCCAGCCCCCTGCCGGCTCATTCGCCCGGTTCCGCGTCGGCCCCGCTGCCGGGCGTCGAGCCGGGAGCCGAGGGCCCGCGCGCGCCGGCGGCGCCGCCCTCGGCCTCGGCACAGCGCCTGTACGACGGCGCCCGCGCCAAGCTGCTGCAGGTGCGCACCCTGCTGCGCGGCCAGGACAGCCAGGCCTCGGTGGGCTCGGGGTTCCTGGTCACCGACGGGGGCCACATCATCACCAATTACCACGTCGTCAGCCAGGTGGCCTTGCAGCCCGACCGCTACCGGCTGGTGTTCTCCAGCGCCGACGGCAAGGAGGGCCCGCTGGAACTGCTGGCCTTCGACGTGATCCACGACCTGGCGCTGGTGCGGCCCGTGCAACCCGAGGTGCTGCACGAACGCGGCGCGCTGAGCTTTCGCGCTGCCAAGCAGATACTGGGGCGCGGCGAGCGCATCTACTCGCTGGGCAATCCGCTGGACGTGGGTTTTGCCGTGGTGGAGGGCAACTACAACGGCCAGGTCGAACGCGGCTTCTACTCGACCATCTTCTTTGCCGGGTCGCTCAACCCGGGCATGAGCGGCGGCCCGACGCTGGACGAGCAGGGCCGCGTGGTGGGCATCAACGTGGCGGCGCGCCGCGACGGTGAACAAGTGAGCTTCCTGGTGCCGGTGGAGTTTGCCGCCACCCTGCTGGAGCGCGGCCGCGAGGCCAAGCCCATCAAGGCCGCGGTGTACCCGGAGCTGACGCGCCAGTTGCTGTCGCACCAGGAACTGCTGACGCAGCGCTTCCTCAAGCAGCCCTGGCGCGCCGCCGGCCACAAGCGCTACCGCATCCCGGTGCCGCAGGAGGAGTTCATCCGCTGCTGGGGCAGCAACTCGGCCAGCGAGTCGCGAGGCCTGCAGTTCGAACGCTCCGATTGCGAAATGGACACGGCCATCTACGTCAACGGTCGCCTGCTCACGGGCAATCTCTCGGTGCGCCACGAGGCTTACGACGGCAGCAAGCTGGGCACGTTGCGCTTTGCGCAGCGCTACTCGGAGAGCTTCCGCAACGAGTCGTTCGGCTCGCGCGCCGGCCGCCGCCAAGCCACCTCGCCGGAATGCCAGGAGCGCTATGTGGAGGCCGGCGGCCTGCCGCTGCGGGCCGTGATGTGCATGAGTGCGTACAAGAAGCTCGAAGGGCTTTATGACATGAGCTTGCTGGTGGCGACGCTGGACCAGTCCACCAGTGGGGTGCAGGGTCGCTTTGACGTGCACGGGGTAAGTTTCGACAACGCGCTCAAGCTGGGCGCCCATTACATGCAGGGGTTCGGATGGCAAGCAGCCACCAAGACCGGCTCGCGCTGATCGAACTGCTGGACCGCGATGGCCACGCGCGCGTGGCGCTGCCGGTGACGCAGTGGCCCGTGAGCATCGGCCGGTCCATCGATTGCGACGTGGTGCTGGACGATCCGCACGTGGCGCCCCGGCATGCGGTGCTGTACGACCACGAAGGCACCCTCCGGCTGGAGGTGCAGTCCACCGTCAACGGCGTGCGCCTCGACAAGCAGCAGGTAGCGGCCGGGGCCAGTGCGCCCATCGCCGGGCCGGTGCAACTGCAGATCGGCACCACGCGGCTGCGCGTGCGCCTGGCTGGCGAGGTGCTGCTGCCGGAGGAGCCGCTGCTGTCCGAACGGGTGCTGCCGTGGTGGACCCTCGGGCTGCTGGCGCTGGGCGTGCTGGCCTGGCTGCTGGGACGCCAGTGGCTGGAGACCGACCCAGGTGAACCGGCGATCGAATACGTGTCGGTGCTGTGGAGCCTGCCCACGGGGCTGGCCTTGTGGTGCGGGCTGTGCGCGCTGGGCTCCAAGCTGTTCCGCCACCACTTTGATTACCTGCCGCACCTGGGCGTGGCCCTGGCGTGGATGCTGGTGGTGCTGGTGACGGACCTGCTGCTGCACGTGATGGCCTACATGCTGGGCTGGTCCTGGGCCAGCCGGGTCAGCACGCTGGTGCAGGGCCTGCTGGGCGCGGCCTGGCTGTATTCGCACCTGGCCTTGATCGTGCCGTCGCGGCGCAAGATCATGGCCGCCGTGGTGGCGGCCATGTTCGTGGGCGGGGCGGTGGTGGGTGCGGCGCTGACCTACCAGCGCGAAGACCGGTTCTTCGGCGAGCTGTACATGGCCACGCTGGGGCCACCCGGGCTGCGGCTCGTGACCACGCAGCCGGCCACGAAGTTCTTCGAAGATGCCGCGGCCTTGCAGACCCGGCTCGACGCGCGCACCAAGGCCGAGGCCGAGAGCGAAGACCCTGCGGCGCCCGAAGCCACCGAGGAGTGATGTGGTGCATCGGGATGCCGGACGTGAATGTCATCTCCAAAAGTGTGAAATAAGGACGCTGAATAGGGCACCTTAGGCGATCGCCTCTAAATAAAGGCCGCGCAAGACCACACCGAGGGCGTCGAAGCCTGCAAAATAGAACGATCGTTCGTTTTGTTTGCGGCCCATGTCCTCCATCCCTCCTTCCTCTCTCGACGACCGCCCCGGCCCCCCCGCCGGCGGTTCGCCCAAGAGCGTGGCTGCACGCCGCGCCGGAGGGGCGGCCACCGCCAAAGCATTGCCCCCTGTCCTGCAGGCGGGCGTCCCGGGTGCGGCGCTTGAGAAGGCTGCAGGGCCAGGCAATGGCCTGAAGAGCCAGCACAAGGGCCAGCAGACCCGCGCCGCCATCCTGGATGCCGCGCTGAGGCTGTCCACGCAGATCGGCCTGGAAGGCCTGTCCATCGGCACCTTGGCCGAGGTCACGCAGATGAGCAAATCGGGCGTTTTCGCCCATTTCGGCTCGCGCGAGGAATTGCAGATCTCCGTGGTGCGCGAGTACCACCAGCGCTTTGAGGAAGAGGTCTTCCTCCCGGCCATCCGCGAGACGCGTGGCCTGCCGCGCCTGCGCGCGCTGTTCACGGGCTGGGTGCGGCGCGTGGCGCTGGAGATGGACTCCGGCTGCATCTACATCAGCGGCGCGGTCGAGTTCGACGACCGGCCAGGCCCCGTGCGCGACGCGCTGGTGGCCATGGTCAGTACCTGGCACCACGCCATGCACCGTGCCATCCGCATCGCCATCGACGAGGGGCACCTCAAGGCCGATGCCGACACCTCGCAGATGCTGTTCGAGATCCACGGCCTGATCCTGGCGCTGCACTACGACGCGCGCTTCATGCGCAACCCGGGCTCGGTGGAGCGTGCGCAGCGGGGCCTGGAGCGCATCCTGGCCGACCAGCTGGCGCCCGCGGCACAAGCTTTGCCTGTGCCCTTGCCTCTGCCCCCGTCTTTGCCAGTCGCGCAGTGAATTCGTCCCGACTTTCCGTTTTGTCCCCAAGGAGCTTTGAATGACCCAGTACAAGCCGCCGCTTCGCGACATGCATTTCGTGTTGCATGAAATGCTGAACGTCGCGGACGAGTTGAAGCTGTTGCCGCCCCATGCCGACAACGATGCCGACACCATCAATGCCGTGCTCGAGGAAGCCGGCAAGTTCGCGGCCGAGGTCACGTTCCCGCTCAACCAGATCGGCGACGAAGAAGGCTGCGTGCTGGACAAGACCACGCATGAGGTGCGCACGCCCAAGGGCTTCAAGGACGCCTACGCCAAGTACGTGGAAGGCGGCTGGCCCTCGCTCAGCGGCGACCCGGCCTACGGCGGCCAGGGCCTGCCGATCGTGCTGAACCAGTGCCTGTACGAGATGCTCAACAGCGCCAACCAGGCCTGGACCATGTACCCGGGCCTCACGCATGGCGCCTACGAGTGCCTGCATGCACATGGCACGCCCGAGCTGAAGCAGGCCTACCTGCCCAAGCTCACCAGCGGCCACTGGACCGGCACCATGTGCCTGACCGAGCCGCATTGCGGCACCGACCTCGGCATGCTGCGCAGCAAGGCCGAGCCGCAGGCCGACGGCAGCTACGCGATTACCGGCAGCAAGATCTTCATCAGCTCGGGTGAACACGACCTGGCCGAGAACATCGTGCACCTGGTGCTGGCGCGCCTGCCCGGTGCACCGGTGGGCAGCAAGGGCATCTCGCTGTTCCTGGTGCCCAAGTTCATGCCCCAGGCCGATGGGTCGCTGGGTGCACGCAACCCGGTCTACTGCACGGGCTTGGAACACAAGATGGGCATCCACGGCAATGCCACGGCGCAGATCACGCTGGAAGGCGCCACCGGCTGGCTGGTGGGCGAGCCCAACAAGGGCTTGCCGGCCATGTTCGTGATGATGAACGCGGCCCGCCTGGGCGTGGGCATGCAGTCGCTGGGGCTCACCGAAGTGGCCTACCAGAATGCCGTGGCCTACGCGCGTGAACGGCTGCAGAGCCGCTCGCTGTCGGGCCCCAAGGCGCCGGACAAGCCGGCCGATCCCATCATCGTGCACCCGGACGTGCGGCGCATGCTGCTGACCGCGCGTGCCTATGCCGAGGGCGCCCGGGCGCTGGGCCTCTTCTCCGCCCTGGAACTCGACAAGGCGCTATCCAGTGACGACGCCGACGAACGCGCCCAGAGCGCCGACCTGGTGGCCCTGCTCACGCCCATCATCAAGGCCTTCA
>Ga0307516_10001704_pt1 | contig 30197 bp, 26 predicted proteins | sample 19_EM_MG_FD_203310 | JGI IMG/M metagenome (GOLD analysis project Ga0307516, IMG submission 203310) | Populus trichocarpa ectomycorrhiza microbial communities from riparian zone in the Pacific Northwest, United States - 19_EM | ecosystem: Host-associated > Plants > Roots > Unclassified | place... | reverse complement strand
ATAGATTGGATATGACGCCCCGTGCAGGTCGGCACCCTGCATCCTGTACTGGCTTGTTCCCGCCGTGGGGCCAAACGCCTGAAATGCCATCACTCGTTTGAGTTGCGTTGGCAGGCGGGGTAACCAGGTCGAAGTTACAATCCCCATGATTTGTCGGACGCGCAGCCCATACCAGCCGTAAGCCTGTCGGTTGTTGTCGGTTGGAAACCCGAGCGCGGCGCCTTTCGCGAACGCCCATCGCGTTGCCGGAAATCCGTTGTTCCAGATTTCGTTGCCGTACTCAAAATAGGCACTTGCTGTCAGACGAAGTTTATCGCGCACCATCGCAGCAATCAATTTTACCGAAGCATCGTCGATATATCCCGGGAAATTGCACCAATAATTGGCATTTATCCGGTTGGCAAAAGCGATCTGTAATTCATAGGGAACGCAGGGCATTTGCCCATCGGGCTGCCACATGAACGATTTGAGAACCGCGTCATAGGTCAGCGTGGCAAGGGAGTTGGCGGTAATCTTCCCAACGGGCATAGGTTGGCCAGTTGCACCGCCTGTACCCAACAGTAACGGCACGGGGCCCCTTCCTCCGGAATTGACCGTAACGTTCGTGGCCGTGTTTGCCTGTGCGAATTGAAGATGGATCATTTCTCCATCGACGTACGCCTTGGTCGCATCTGGAGGAGCCGCGCAGGTGTATGCATCGATTCCGGATGTTGTTCCCGCCCAGGCTCCAGGCGCCCAGCGCTGGCTGCTGATATTAATACTGGTCCGCCACGGAGCGACATACCTTAGCTGAGAGACATTTCCGAAGTTCGGATTTGACCATCCCATCGGACGTACTATGCTAGGAGCCATCGACAGATAGGTACTGACATAGTCGTCGGCAAACATCTCCTCAGGTGTCGTCGCACGATCGATAGCGGCTTCGTCGGAAAGCCTGCACAGCACGACATTCGACATACCCGAGAATTTACCGCCCGCCGGAAACGCAAAAGACACCGAAGCAGGCACGGAAGACGCAAACGTAAAAACCACCCGCGGGTTAGCTCCCACGACGGTCAAATTGAAACCCGTACCGCCAGAAACAAAATTTCCACCAGATATAACGGCAAAGCCGGGCGCACCGCGACCAAGCTGGATGGTCCCTGTACCATTCCACTTCAATACCATCTGGTTTGAGGTAACGAAGTTGGAGGGGAATTTTACCATTCCATAAATGTTGTAGGCAGGAGTAGCGGTCGGGTAGCCGTTGGCGTCGAGGATAGCCGGATAGGCGTAGCCGGCGGCGGACTGAACACTTGCCAGTGTAAGAGCGAGGTTCCTGAACATCCCAGGCTCGATAGCCGTTCCAATTAACAGGCTCTTGGTTCCGATCGAAGGCGAAGCCATGGTGTTCTGGGCTGCCGCCAGTACGGTCAGAGCTCGCGCGGGACAGGACGAAAGGATTCCGGTCGCCGATGCTGAAGCCAAAAAGTGCCTTCGAGAGATCTTCACGATAGCCTCGCTTCCACGTTAGTTCGGTTTAGGTCTAAGCAACTCGATTTCGGCCGAAGCCAACTAAAGCCGGAGTTCGAATGGAACTCGTTCCTTGGCAAATCTCTACGGCATACCTTTCCAAGAGGTTGATGAACTGGAACCGGTTGGAACACCGTCAACGCGAAGTAAATCAATGCAAAGAAATAACATCACAAGGCGAGGCTATTGTAGACCATAATCTTACTGTGGCCCGAAAACTCCGTAATTCTGCAATTAATACTGTCAGCGGGATAGTCTCTACTTGGATATATTCGATATAACTAAACTAAGCACACTCGATTGTACGCGACGTGCACGTCCCGACTGGATAAGCAGCAAGGTCGCAGACGTCACAGGGTACCAATCCTTATGTGATCCGGTCGCAACTAGATTTTGACGACCAGTCCACACGCACGGATCCCGTAGTGAAGGAATTTCGTCGGATCGAACAACGCGGCGCGACGCCGCAGTGAGCCGACGACGAGCAGGAAATATAAAGTATAGATGACACATCTGATGGTCTGATGGCCGAGTGTTTTCTGACTAGGCGGAGGCCATCGATGTGGGGTAGCGTTGGGCGGCCGGTTGAAATCATCCGTAGCACCATTGATGCCAATCTCTATTATTTTCATTCTGAGCACGATTTTTCAGGGGCCTGCCCCCACTCACCCGGATCGCCGCTATAGGCGGAATAATGACACTCGGATACGCTGATTATTTGAGCCGAACGCGCATGCCAGCCCTTGATGGGATGCGTGCGATCAGCGTTTTGCTGGTCATCACCGTTCACGTTCATATAGGCAATTGGAATTGGGCCGCTGGCGCCAAGGGCGTCACAATCTTCTTTATCCTTAGCGGCTACCTGATAACGTTTCTAGCGCTGCGCGAGGAGCGCGAGACCGGCGCGCTAAATCTGTCCGCATTCTACATTCGCCGAACGTTTCGAATTTTCCCGATTTATTATCTGATGGTCGCCCTGTACGCTGTTTTGGTCTACGTGCTCCATATTCGACCGGACAAGGCCGCCAACTTTACAGCAGTGATGCCCTATCTGCTAACCTACCTGCAGGAATTTGCATTCTTTTTTGGAGTGAACGGAGCAACGGATAACATCCCGCTTTATCAGTCGTGGTCGCTTGGAATCGAGGAAAAATTCTATCTCGTGTGGCCCGCACTAGCGTTCGTATTGCTTCAACGGCTCAAGACCTACAGACTGCCAGTCTGCGGAGCCCTAGCCGCGTTCTTCGCTTCAACGCCTTATTTTACGACTTACAGTCCTGTCCTGTTTCCGTATTTCCATATTCTGGTTGGTTGCGCTATCGCGCTGTTTTTGAATGACGCCCACAGGTATCGATTGGCCCAGATCCTAGCTCTGCCGTCTTGGGCGATTGCTATTTCGGTCGCGTTCGTTGCCCTGCACTTCATTTCGCCGCTCTGCACCACCTGGCCGTTTCAGGGGCCAATTGACGTTCTCTACAGCCTCCTCGGCGGCGTTCTGCTGATCGTCATTTTGCTCTCGAGCGCCGACAAGGTACTTGGGGGACGAGTGCTGGTTTTCATAGGCCGCATTTCCTACGCGATATATCTGGTTCAGGTTCTCTGCCTGAATGTTTCAGAGGCCATCATCGGCAAGTTTGCAGCGATCTTGCATCCGACGGTCGTCGCTCCACTCAATTATGTACTCGCCTGCGGCCTCTCCATCTTGGCGTCTTGGATCTTGGCCGTTACGGTTGAACGGCCTCTGATAAAGATGGGTCACCGCATTTCAGACCACCTACGACACATGCGCAAGATCAGCGAAGCGGTAGTGCATTGAAATGCCGTCGAATCTGGAACGACGCTTCGAGAACCCGCGTTCGGCATCAGACTGTACGTCGATGGGCATGGGCGCGTCGCGCCCGAGCAAAGGACCGAGAACTTTTAGACCAATAATCAAGCGCTCGCATCTTGGATTTTCGAAAGGACGGCATCATAGATGGAGCGGATCTTTCTGGCCTTTGCATCCCAGGTAAACTCCTCAATAACCTTCTGTCTCGCTGCGGACCCCAGTCGATTTAGCGTATCCGGCGCGCCGATGATCGTTTGTATTGCACCTCTGAATCCCTGGACCAGGCTGGCTTCGTCAACGAACGGAACCCGAATCCCGGTTGTCTCATCGACCAGTTCGGCGGGTCCGCCGTAGTCGGCGACGACCGGCGTAACGCCAAGCGCCATGGCTTCGAGGACCACGCCTCCGCCAAATTCCCTGATACTTGGGAAAACCAGGCAATCACAGGCACTCAGGGTCTTCTGCACATCCTGTTGAGATAACCACCCGTGAAATTGAACACTACCTTCGACGCCCAACTTCCTGACCTTTGCGATCAAGAAATCCTTTTGCGGTCCGTCACCGATGATTTGTAATTGCAGCGAGCCTGCGCGCAAAAACTCCGCGGCAGCTTCGATGGCGATGTCGGCTCCCTTGTACGGCACCAGCCGACCCACAAAGGCTGCCTTCACCGGTGATGCTTTTCGCGGAATTCTGGGGCTGTTGAAGAGTTCCAGATCGACCGCGTTCTCTGGAATATAAATGCACTTTCCGAGCGCCCATGGAGGCATTTCCTGTTGGGTATGCCTGGAGCCGACAATGATCGCAGAACTATTTCGACGCGTTGATCGGTAACCCGGCATCAACTTGTACAATCCCCTGACGTAAGATAGCCACTCGTGCTCGGCGTGTTGCCGGTGAGCAAAGCCTTTCGGCCAGGGAACTCCTCCGTTCAGTGGGCCCAGAACAAAAGGAATATTGAGACGAGCCAAGCGCTTCGCCATCAAGCTGGGGCTGGTCGGGCTGAGTGGCGTGATCCGGTGGACTAGATCAAATTGTCTCGCGACCAGTTCCTTCTCAAAGAGCTTCCACAATTGCTGTTCGAACGAGTAATAGGAGAATACTGAAAATGCGGAAATCGTCGTCCAACCTTTACCGACTCCGCCGCGCAATTTAGCTGCAAGCTGAATCAACCGTGACGCGATATATTCATTATCGATTGCGGTGAAGTCCCGGCCCTCGATCAATCCGTGCCGCAGCAGGGCACCCCTGTTGCGAATCTGAGTGACCAGATGAACGTCTGCGTGTTTCGCCAGCGCGCGTGACAAATTCCAGCCGATGAGTGGAACGCTGGTCCATTCAGGGTTTGCAGCCTCCGCAATTAGCAGGACCCGTAACTTCCTCTCCGGATCCTGACCAGGCGCTTGATTTCCCAACTCACACTCCCGTCGGCATTTCTTTGGACCGCAGCTCAGCCCGTTTTGAACACGAGTTAGCAGCAAGCTGCCGCCAGTTTGACGATCGCGAGCCCCCCCAGCCACCCAGCGACCCAGGCACCAAGCGCTGCTATTTCGATACGAGGATTGTTAAGCTCGTGTTTGGCATTGAAATAGAAGATCCATAGCGTGGTAGGAAGCATGTGGATTGCGAAGCCTATAACGGCGCCAGACAACCCAAAAGAATAGTAAAGAATGGGCACGAACGTAAAAAGAGATACCAACTTGGTAACGTTGAGGACCGTGACGTATTCGGGCCGACCCAAAGCGAAAAAAGCACTTTGGAAAAGTCCGTAACGGACGAACACGAGACCGAAGGACAAATATTCGAGCATCCAACCCGCTTCCGCATACCGCTGATCATATAGAATCTTGATGATCAGAGCCCCCGTAGCGAACAAAAAACCCGCCATGAAGAGCAACGCCGTGTCAGTGAACCATCGCATCCGATTGCAAACGTCGGTGAGGCGACTTGGGCTGACGCGCGCAGCCTCACTTAGCGCCGGAAAGGCAACGCTACCAAACAACTGATTTGCTGAGCCTTCAGCGACCGAGGCCAAGTTGCTGGCAATCGAATAGTACCCCAATATTGACGCGTTTACCCAACCCCCTAACAATATGCGATCGCCATTTACTGCGAACGCGCTAAGCGCCGAGGACATGAATGTCCATCTGCCAAACCGCAGCAATTCGCGGAGCGCGGCGCGGTCCCAACAGAACCGGTCCACAGGTCCTGGCAGGAAGGTGTGGCTAAGCAGAACGATGGAAGCGGAACTAAAAATCAATCCGAAAATATACGACCAGATCGAACCGGTTAACCAGCCCAAGCCAATGCTGAAGGCCATGGTAAAAAACTGCACCGTAAGATCAATGGCAATAAGCCGCTTTAAGTTTAGATCCCGGCTTGCAGTTATCCATTTCATCGACTGGAAGCCAAGGATGGTCGCCGACGAAGATGCGACTGCGATGTAAGCAGGAAGTCCTGGATGGCTATAAACCGAATTTGGCGGCAAAAGGCGAAGATGGTCGGCGAGCGCTAGGCCAGCCGCAAAACATCCACCTACCCCCCAAATGGCAAGGCCTCGTAGAGTTTGAACCGTCCAGGCGGTATTGAGGAATTCTCTATTGGCGCCGTTTCTGCTTTGAACAACCGCCTGCCTAAGACCGATGTCCGTGAGCAATGTTATGATGATCTGGACCGCCGAGATCACCGCCAAAATGCCGAACACTTCCGGGTAAAAAATTCGACTTAGAACCAGGGTCCCGATCAGGCGCAAAATAAGCGCCAAGGAATGTCCCAACAAAGTCCAGCTTCCGGCGCCCACCACCCGCGACTTAAAGGACCGGGTAGTAAATTCGGATTTATCGAGCGGCACCTGGTTCATCAGAAGCCGCCCTGGTGCGCGAAGCCCGACAACGCCGAGACCCTTTCGACCCGATCGTCCGAACATAAACGCCTGCTGGACGTCACTTCTGGGTTGGCGGACAATTTGAGCGGAACTGATGGAGGAGCACCTGCGCATTCGCACATGAATGGAAAAATGCCAAAAAAGCCAGCGGCCAGCACACTTTTAGTTAATTCGCTTTTCAAGCGAGACGATCGATTGTTCATTCGCCGCATTTCGGGAAGCCTTCAGCAATCCGGCGATTACCACGAGCCTGAATATTTCAACGTCATCCGACGAACTTCCAAAATATTTTCGTCCCTGACAGGCAGAGATATTCGAACGGTCAGTGGCATCCGTATTCTCTTTTTGACAGCTATGGCCGGATCGCCGAACTATTCCACGGCTTTATATTTTCCGACCGCTCGGCCCGCGGCTGGAATGAGCAATCGGCTTTTCGCTCAATCACACTTCGCATTCGTAGCCGCAAAAGAAGACATCGCGATTTAAGCCGGTTCAGCGTCGAGGATATCTGCACTCAAGTTGAAAGCGCGGATTGCCGCTGGTGGCAGAGTTCTGGACCGGGATATCGCGACACAGTCGTTATAAAAGCCATGATTGTTCGATGAAAGCGGTTCAAGCGATAAACTAAGAAGCCGCTTCTTCAGCCCGTACACCGTATAACCGATGTCATTGAGCAGCAATCCCACCCCCCCTCCAAAAGGCACAGCGGCCCCTTGGTTGCTTTCAAATAGAATGATTTTGGGTTGAAGAGATTTGAGCTTTTCCTTACCAGCTCGAAGGATGCTCTCCTCGTGGCCTTCGACATCGATCTTCACCAGATCGAGTCTTTCCAGATTCAGGTCATTGAGAAATCCCTGGGTAGATCGAGTCTCAATTTGTCGCGAGCCCTCGAAAGCGCGAGATACCAATCTGCTTCTGCCTTTGTTTTGTGGGTCGACGTAGAACCACGCATCGCCATCCTGGTCTGATAGCGCAATCGGAAATACACGTTGCCTTTCACCAAATTGGTGGAGGTTCTTTTGCAGAAGATCGACGATCAACGGTTGTGGCTCCACTGCGATCACGGTGGAATCAGCAACGTTTTTCAGAAAGCAGGCACTGACGTAGCCCAGATTGGCACCGATATCGAGAAGGGTGTCGCCTGGCGTCGAAAAGGCAACCAGGATTTCGACGATCGAACGGTCAAACTGTCCTGTCAGATAAATTTGCCTTCCAACGGCATCGTTGGGCGGCACGGAAATGTTAAAACCGTCAGTTGTCTCGACTGTGCTGACGTCGTCCTTGAAGGAAATCTCCGAAAAATATCTGTCGACGATGCGGCCGGCACCTCTTGGAAATGGCCAGCACCGAAGCAGCAGTTGTACCAGCCGATGCTCGTCATTCATCATCTAAGCCTTGCAGGCGACTACAATCCGCCGTCGTATCGCGATACGTCGTTTGCCGATAACATACCGGCAATTGGCTGTTGGTCAACCGCGACTGCCGATCCAGCAATATTAACAATAACGTGCTCCTGACTGCACTCGTCCGACCCGCAATCTTCGCGTCTCGTGGTCAAGATGTTGCTTGCCGTAGGCGTGACGGTCGGCTTGTTCGGGTTGGCGCGAGCACAGATTTTTTGGATCAGCCGCCGGCAATTGTCTTTCATAAGCTTGAGCTTGGGGACGCGAAACCGGCACGGCGCAAAGCGCGTCGCACCGCACCTCGTTGAAAGAATACTCTCAAGAGCACAAGTGATCGCGAGTTGCTGACGCTGCCGACACCTGTCCTATTCCGCATCGTTTAAGAAACGATGGCAGAAACCATCGGGCGACGGCGAATTGTTCGCCAGGCAGCCACGCAATTTTCTCCACGTCCCAATAGCGCGCCGCAAATAAACCATGTCCAGGGGCGTAACGTCGAATTTGGCAAGAGGTCAACTACACTAAGACCGACGATCAAAGACAGAGCGCCAAGAAGAATCCTTTCCCGTCTATCCTGGCAAAGCTTGACCGCTGAAATAGCACGATAGACCGCTAAACTCAGAAGTCCGAATTCCGCGAGGAAACCAAGAAATCCAAACTGGCCAAATGTTTGGATCCATTTCCCATCCGACACGGCGAGATCCTTTCCGGTCTCGGGATCGTAGACCCGATTTCGCCCATACCTACCCCAACCAAAAAAGGGGCGTTGAGATGCGCGATCCAACAACAGATCTTCGTTCAGAAACCGGTAAGCGATCGAGCGGCCGCGCTCATCGCCGGCCATCCTCGCGATATCTGTGATGAAATTGGTAGGAACGAGATTTTGCGAGCGCAATAGCGGATAGCCAAGCGAAAACGTCACAAGAGCAACCGCCACGCGAACCTGCATGCGGGGACTGGCCAGCCAAATCAGCGCGACCGCGACTGCGCCGTAGACGATCGCTCCGGCGCTCCTGCAGAGGACGAGCACCGCACTCAAGTAAATGTTCGCGCCCGATGCAGGAAAGCGCCAAACTCGATACTGGGCCTTTGCCATGGCGGCCGATGCGGCTACCGCCGTCATGAGGAACAAAGCGGCGATAAGGCCATGGCCGGTAAAAACCATTGGACGGAAACTTTCGCCCCGGATCTGCTGTTGGAAATCTGTGGGAAAGAAACCGTACACCCAACGATGAAGCTGCGGACTGAAACGAATTTCGAGCAGCATGAGTAATGAATAGATCAGTCCTGCGATTACGAGGAGCCTGAGTATTTCAACGGTATCCGATGAACTCCAAAAGTATTTTCGTCCGAGATAGAAAGGTATGAGAGAAATAATTGCGGCTTCGACTGCTGATACGCCGTCATAGACGCCTGTACCCGGGAGAAAACGTTCTCCAACGACAATGGGATCACCGTTCAAGAGCGACGAAAGAAGTGCACCGAAAACATAGGTAAGCGTTAGCAACCCGACGACGAATCCGAAGCCAGTCGTGCCGGCGCGTCCGTTGAGCTTGGCTCTCCCGCTAAATATTAAGCAGCCGACGAGCGCACAAAACGCCGGGACCGTATTCTTGTCGATTTGCGGAAGCATTTCGAATTTTATGGTAGTGCCAACGGGCAGCAGCAAATAGGCGCCCAATATTGTTCCGACGGTCGCTTGGCAGAGCGAAAGCGACAAATACAGCGCGATTGAGACTAGAGGCCAAATCAATAAGGCCGAGTATGCAATCCAGTTAGATTCCATAAGAATGTCGGCCCACGAGTTGGTGACTCTAATACACCGGTGTAACCAGTGCGTTTTGGTGTGTCCAGAGCTCTCGCTGTCATGGCTACCAAACCGTCATCGGTGATCGAATTGGACTCTGTTTCTCGCTTGACGATGACAGCGCTCGCGAATGAACCGAGGAACGGACTGCCGAATTAGGCAGGCCGTAGCGAGCGCTCCGCGCTACATCGACACCGCAGCATGCTCGGCACGGGTATACCGTCTCCGATCCCCCGAGTCTTGAATTAGCGGTAGTCCAGACTTTGCTTTGGCGGGGAATGGCGTTGTCAACCGGAACAACACCGTCGCGGGCCGGCGTGCATGTTATACGACCAAGTCGCAAACCATTGCCGCAACCCGAGCAACATCTTGTATCAGGGGCGACGCATTGGTTCGGCAGAGCGCGCGCCGCATCATGCTCTCATTCTTCCGCGACGGCATCTCTTAACACTCGTGCCGTTGTGCTGACGTCGAATCGCCGACTTGCGGCTCTCCTGGCTGCATGCCCCATCTGCACTCGTGCCTCAACGTTACTCGCAAGCGCGCAGATGTTGCTGAAGATCGCGGCTTCATCCCTTTGCGGAACCAAGATTCCATCCACGCCCGATACAATCATCTCGGATGTGGCACCGATATCACTCGATATCACAGGTAGGCCGGCACCCATTGCTTCCATCACGGAAACAGGCCACGCCTCGCCGGCTCCAAAACTGGACAACACAAAGACGTCCGCTTTCGACAACAAAGAGCAGACTTCAGTCTCCGAAAGCGTGCCAGTCAGCTCCACACAGTCAGACAACCCCAGCTCTTCTACCTTCGCAACAATCGCACTTTTATAAAAGCCGCCACCTGCGATCGTATAGCTGATGTTCAGACCAGCCTCTCGTGCGCGCGCGATTGCAGCGAGTGTGTGAAAATGCCCTTTTGCCGGATCCAAACGAGCGACGGTCGCCAGTCGAAGCTCGCCGGGCAAGTAACGCCGCTCCTTTCCCAAAGCTGCCAGCCGGGCCGAATCAATGCCCATAAACGTCGAAACGATTTTCTCTTCAGGCACTCCGATCCGCAGCAACTGCTTGCGCAAATGATCTCCGACGACGAAAATGACCTTGGCTTCGGCCATTTTCAGTCGATGATCCGTTCCGTAGACATCCAGATCGCCATGAAGGGTCAGGCTGTACGGCGGCCCTCCCATGCGACGCGCTATCGCCAATAGATGGGCTGAATTGGCGCATGAATGTCCATGAACATGATCGATCCTGTTCTTTTTCGCCCAGCAAACCAGGTCGACGGCCGAGGCCAGCAATCCGAGGTGCCTGACTTTGCTACGCCAACCTCGGTCCTGGATCTGTCGAATATAGTTTAGTCCTGCCGATAGTCCGGACAATCCGCCCAGTGCCCACGCAACCCCAGCCGAGGTCGAAGGAGGAAATAGATAATGTGTCTGCGCGATCGCCAGGGAGGCAAAATCGTGTCGGGTGACAGACGCAGAAGGCTTTTTCGTGGAAAGAAGAAATACATCCTCGCCAGCCGCCCGCAGCGCTTGGATCTCACGCCAAAAGAAAATATGCGTTTGACCCGGAAACTCGGGCACCAGGTATCCAAGCCTCATCTGAAGACTTGCTTGCTGCCCGGAACAACGGCTCGGACAGCCTTTTCCCTAGTCGGCAGCTGTTCAACTTCCAGCATTCATTACGCCTGCAATGTTACTAAGCCTGAATCAGCCAACCAGCGTCCGCCGCGTCAAATCTTCTGCAATCCATTGGTGTGATTTTTGATGAACACCATCACATTGCGTGCTCTTGAGGCTTCAACCCCGCGCGAGGTCCAGTCCTTCCGGAATTTCTCTGTTAGTTCTTCAGAGTAATCAACGCCAGCCAGGGAGAATTTTTCGATCCAATAGGAATAAGGCTGCTCGTTGACGTGATCGGTTCCTCCTTGCCCGGGAGGGGCCCCAGTGATGACGACGGCCCATTTTGCCATTTTCGTCAACACGGAAACATAGTGATCCGCGAACGCTCCTGGAATGTGTTCCGCAACTTCAAGGCTAACGACTACATCGGCATTCCAATCCGGGGCAGATCCAGGCGATTCCAAATCGATGCAAGAAACGTCGAGTCCCTTTGAGCGACAGGCTGCCAAGGCAGCGGCAGATAGATCCGCCCCCTTCGCTTGAACACCCAGTTTGGCAAATCGGTCAAGCACTTCACCAGACCCACAACCAATATCGATCATGGTTTTTGGCGCGAAGGCATCGATGATCGAACTAGCAATGCCTACCGACGAGCGATTCATCTCTTCGGTATAGTTCAAATAATATTTTTCGTCGTAAATCTCGTCATGGGATGCAACATTTTCCATCGTGCCCTTTGCTTTCAGGATAAGCTTGGATAGCCACGACCTCCCTCCGAAAATGTACTCATGAGCAAAGTTGGGGGCGATCTGGCGGTAGGCCGTTTTGATAGTCCGGTAAATGGTGCTCATTTGAAAAGCGTAACTCCAAGAAAATTCGAAGCTACGCTAAGGAGCGCATCCATTCAACCCGCCCTCTGGACGATAATTAACCGATTCTGGAGGTCCGCAAACGCGGAAGACCATGAAAATGCAGGCTTCTTCGGTCTCCAACGTCGATCGATCGGGATCGACAGGGCCGGCACGTCGTGCTTCAGCGTCCAGTTAAGATTCGAACTTGCGACCAGGCTCTAAGGCGAGCGGAGCAGCCTCCGATAACATTATGCAATGAACTTTCAACATCAAGCGATCCCTCACGGCCAATTCCACGCTAGGATTGCAGCGCTCCGGGTACTTCGAATTTATTAGCGAACGCGGGCTAAATATCGAGTTTTACTGTTCAAATTTTAAATTGAGCATGGCCAACGTGAAGCGCCTGCGGTAAGTTGGATATGAAGACACCGAGAGAATTTTGTGTGCACCGCACATCGGAGTTGACAACGAGAAATAGTTTGGATATTTATTTAAAATCAAGTGAAAAGCACTGGTTATAAATTGGTCTGTTGTTTGGAGGGTTAAATGAAAGCCAAGACATTTAAATTGACCTGCGCGTTAATGGGGAGCTTTTTGCTAACTTGCGGTCCGAGCAAGGCGGTAGAGTTCATCACGAACGGTGGATTTGAGACTGGCAACTTCGCAGGGTGGACAGTGTCTAGCCCTGCTTTAGATGACCACCCTCAGAAGGTTATCGCTTATAATCAGAACGGCACCTACCCGATTGGCGCGTTCGGTGAGCCCGTTCCCAATCCGAATTCCCCGAACAATTACGGCGCCTACTTTGTTGGTGATTTCAAGTCCGAGTTCATTTCGCAGGTCACTGGTTTAACCGCGGGCAAGCAATACTTGATAGGCTTCGAGGTATATTCGACCAAAAACGGAAAGAAGAACCCGTTCGACGCCCATCTCCAGTCGGCCACATCGAACACTGATGAACTATCGCCGGTGTTTAACGCAAAATCCTTGCCGACGGCTTGGACATACTATTCTGCGCTTTTCACGGCGGGTGCTGCTGGTCCGTATACGTTTTCTCTGAACTTCACCCCAACCTTGGGCGTCGGCAAATCGCCTGATGCAGATTTCGTCGTAGATGATATCTCGATAAAGTCTGTGCCGGAGGCTTCGACCTGGGCAATGATGCTCCTGGGTTTCCTCGGTGTGGGCCTTCTTGGGTACCGGCGCCGGACCTCGAACAACAGCGTCAAATTCCGTCTCGCTTGATTTAGACGAACTTATTCGCAGAAGCCGCCCTCCGGGCGGCTTCTGTCGTTTTAGCCAGCATTCATCCCAGGACTCGCCGGTCGCGCGTACGCAAATCATGCGGATATGGCGATCAACCTGAGCATCGCGCACCGTACGCATCGTAAGCGGCCTTTTCTTTTCTGATGTATGAGGCTACTTGTGCGTTATTTCCGCAACGAATTTGGTTTACTTCGTGAAGCTTCTCGTTGTCATCGTTAACTATCGCGTGGCCCACCTCGCCATTGACTGCCTGCATTCGGTGGCTGAGGAAATCGGCCGCGTCCCGGATACGCATGTTGCCGTCTGTGAGAATGGCACCGGGGATGACTCCGCAGAACGAATTCAAAGGGCGATCGACGCCAATGGCTGGTCGCCCTGGTGCACGCTGACAACGCTTGACGTCAATCTCGGCTTCACCGGCGGCAACAACGCCGTCATTCGGCCGGCGCTACAATCAGTGACCCCGCCGGAATATGTCTTGTTGTTGAACGCGGACACGATTGTGCGGCCGAACGCGTTCAAGGCGCTGGTCGATTTCATGGATCAGAATCCGAAGGCGGGAATCGCTGGCAGCCGGCTGGAAGAGCCCGATGGCGCCCCACAACGATCAGCGTTCCGCTTCCAGTCACCCTTGGGGGAATTCGAAGGTAACCTGAAGTTGGGGCTGGTCAGCCGCCTCCTGAGCCGGTGGGTCGTGGCCCCCCCGGTCGTAAACGAAACCTTTGAAATCGATTGGGTCTCGGGGGCCAGCATGATCATCCGAAACAGGGTACTGCATGACGTCGGATTACTCGACGAGGGTTACTTCACCTATTTCGACGACATCGATTACTGCTTAAGTGCAAAGAAAAAGGGTTGGCCAACCTGGTACGTTCCGGCAAGCCGGGTTGTGCACTTGGTTGGCCAATCGACTGGGGTCAACAGCAAGCCCAAACGCCTTCCGTCCTATATGTTGGATGCACGCCGGAGGTACTTCCTGAAACACCACGGCCCGCTCTATGCCGCGGCCGTCGACGCCTGCATGATTATGGGGTTGGCGCTCTGGCGCCTGCGCGTCATGCTCACAGGTAAGGAAGACAGTACCGCACCCCACGCCCTTGCTGATTCAATCCGGCATAGCGTGTTCGCCAAAGGCTTCAGAATACAGGATGTCCCGAACCCCGCACTCGGTACCAGCCGGCGGTGAGATCGATCAAGGGTTGCTGGCGTGGGCGGTTAACTTGCCCGCCCGAATGCTCCTTCCCAATCGTTTGCGGCCTCATCTTGTCGCTCTGGACCGCCAAAAACGTGATTCGCCCGGCCTGATCGCCAGACAGGGCGAGCTCATTTGCGGGAACCGTCAAATAAACCATCGCATCACGCCACACTCCTACCTGACTCGCCTCGCCGCGCAAGTTGTTGTACGGACGGGCTCAAAGCAAGATTTCGTCAATAAGGTCCGGCCGAATTGGTCGGACGCCATCTCTGGATACGGTAGGATTTCATGAAAGCGGTTTTGCTGGCTGGCGGTCTTGGAACCCGCTTTTCCGAAGAAACGGATGTACGCCCCAAGCCGATGATCGAGATCGGCGGCAAGCCGATCCTTTGGCACATCATGAAGATCTACTCCAGCCATGGCATCAACGACTTCATCGTCTGCCTAGGCTACAAGGGCTATATCATTAAGGAGTATTTCTCGAACTATTTCCTGCACCAGTCCAACGTCACGTTCGACCTCCGCGAAAACAAGATGCACGTCCTGCATAAGAATGCCGAGCCGTGGACAGTCACCTTGATCGATACGGGCGAAACCACCATGATCGGCGGTCGCATCAAGCAAATCCTTCCCTATCTCGGTGACGACCAGGAATTTTGCCTGACCTACGGCGACGGCGTCGCGGACATCGACATCACCGAAAGCATCGCATTCCACCGCCGCGAGGGACGTCTTGCGACCGTTACCGCAACGCAGCCACCGGGCCGGTTTGGCGCGATCAATTTCGAAGGCAACCGCGTCACCAGCTTCCAGGAAAAGCCGAGCGGCGATGGCGGCTTTATCAATGGGGGATTTTTCGTGCTGTCGCCCAAGGTCGGCGGCTATATCGAGGGCAGCCAGACCGTCTGGGAAAAAGAGCCCATGACCAACCTTGCAAAGGACGGTCAGTTGAGCGTTTTCTTTCATGCTGGATTCTGGCATCCGATGGATACGTTGCGCGACAAACGATATCTTGAGGAACTCTGGTCAAGCGGCAAGGCACCCTGGAAGAAATGGTAGATGGGACAAACCTGTCGTGCGCACTCTGACCACTAAATCAACGGGGGCTGCCGCGCTTGCCCTCGGGCTTTGTCTGCGGAACCTCTATTTCAACCTTCAAGCCTCCTCGACTTGCGTTGGACAAAACTCGAGAGGACTGGATAAATTATGAAATTTCATAAGACGCCGCTTCCGGGGGCTTACACAATCGAACTTGAGCAACGCGGGGACGATCGCGGTTTCTTTGCGCGCCTCTTCTGTGAACGGGAATTTCAGTCCGCAGGCACCCCTACCCCGATCGTGCAGATCAACAACGCGCTAAGCGCAAAGGCGGGAACGCTTCGCGGCATGCACTATCAGTTGCCTCCATCCGCCGAGATTAAAGTGGTGCGTTGTATTCGCGGAGCCGTTTTTGACGTGATCGTTGACCTGCGGCCAGATTCGCCGACGTTCGCCCGATGGTACGGCGCCGAACTCACCGCAGAGAACCGCGTCATGATGTACGTACCGCGAGGTTTCGCCCATGGGATCTTGACGCTGACTGACGATGCAGAAACCATTTATCTGGTAAGTGCTTTTTACGATCCAAAACAGGAGCGGGGCGTTCGCTTCAACGATCTGCGTTTTGGCATAGTTTGGCCGCGCCCTCTCGTCGAAATATCCCAGAAAGACAGCACGTGGCCAGATTTTGACCCGAGCGTTCACGGGGTCGAGTCACTGCGAGGTTTGACTTGAGGATACTTCTTACCGGCGGGAGTTCCTTCACGGGTCTGTGGTTTGCTCGCAAACTTGCGATGGCTGGACATACGGTGGTAGCGCCACTCAAGGGGATGCGGCACGAGTATTCGGGCCTGCGTGGCGAGCGCGTTAGCCAGCTAAGTCGCATTGTCGAAGTGGCCGAGGGATGCCCGTTCGGTTCTCTCGCTTTCATCGATTTGGCTAGCGCGGGAACTTGGGACCTTCTGTGCCAACACGCGTCGCGCGTCGGGGATTACCGTAGTCCCGATTTCGATGTGACTGCGGCTGTTGCCGAGAATACAAACAACCTTGCTGATGTCCTGAAAGTGATGTCGAAACGCGGGCTCGCTGGCGTCGTTCTGACCGGCTCCGTTTTCGAACAGGACGAAGGTGCCGGGGATTCACCGTTACGCGCCTTTTCCCCTTACGGATTGTCCAAGGGCCTTACCTGGCACTACTATCGCTATTGTTGCGAGACGATGGGCTTTACGCTTGGCAAATTCGTGATCCCCAACCCGTTTGGGCCCTACGAAGAACCCCGCTTTTGCAACTATCTGATCCGGTCGTGGATCAAAGGCGAGGTGCCGACCGTGCGTACGCCCCTGTATGTGCGGGATAACATACCCGTCGATCTTCTTGCGGACGCCTATGCAGCTTTCGTTGGCGAACTACCCGCCCGGCGCGGACAGTTGAGATTTGGTCCCAGCTTCTATGTTGAGAGCCAAGGCGCCTTCGTCGCCCGTGCAGCTGCCGAATTGGCGCCACGGCTTGGCATCGATTGCCCGTTCACCCTGCTTGAACAGAAAGAATTCGACGAGCCCAAGGTTCGAATTAATACTGATCGGGTCGATAGTGCGGCTTACGGTTGGAGCGAGTCCGAGGCTTGGGACGCGGAAGCCGATTTTTACAGAGACCGGGCCGGTGAGTGACTGAGCCACAGAGAGAGTATCTCTTCCATGGAAGCTAATCCGATTGACCAACACTTCTGGAACGGCCGTCGCGTTTTTCTAACAGGCCACACGGGCTTCAAGGGTGCATGGCTCACGCTGCTACTTCGGAGACTCGGCGCACACGTAACTGGATTTGCGTTACCTCCAAATAGCAACGATGAATTGTTTGAGGCGGCCAATGTCGCCTCAGCATTGAGCAGACATGAGATGGGGGACATTCGCAATCCAGATTTGCTAACAGCGAGCCTTCGCACGGCAGAGCCTGAAATTGTTCTTCATTTGGCAGCGCAATCGTTGGTCCGCCTATCCTATGATCAACCGGTCCTGACCTACGCGACCAATGTGATGGGCACAGTCCACTTGCTGGAAGCGGTGCGTCACTCCCCGAGCGTTCGGGCCACCGTCGTTGTTACCAGCGACAAATGCTATGAAAACCTTGAATGGGTTTGGGGCTATCGCGAAAGCGATCGCCTAGGTGGCCACGATCCCTACAGTAACAGCAAAGGCTGCGCCGAGCTTGTGACCGCATCCTATCGCAAGAGCTTTTTTCCACCCAACGGATCGTCACACATAGCATCGGCCCGCGCTGGAAACGTCATTGGCGGAGGCGACTGGGCGCAGGACAGACTCATTCCCGATGCCATACGAGCATTTGTCGCAGGCCGTCCCCTTCAAATACGCAATCCCAACGCCATCCGACCCTGGCAGCATGTGCTGGATCCTGTCAGCGGTTATCTCCGCCTCGCGCAATGCTTGTATCGGGATGGATCTCGGTATGCAGAGGGGTGGAACTTTGGTCCCAGGATCTCGAGCGAGGTTCCCGTTTCAGAAGTTGTTTCACGCGTTGCGCAAGCATGGGGAAAGTCGGCCTCGTGGGAGATTGAGGGTGGAACTCATCCACATGAAGCCGCGTATCTCAAGCTTGACTGCAGCAAGGCCGCCAGTCGCCTGAACTGGAGCCCGGCGATAGAGTTTGAAAGAGCAATAGAATTGACCGCCGACTGGTATCGCGCATTCGTCAACAAGGAAGATCTACGTGCAGTGACCGAGGCTCAGATTGAAGATTTTCTGTCGAACCTATAGTCGCACCCGGGAAGACGAGACGAAGTCGTATCGGAATGTATGTACCTGATCACTCGAACATGACCGATGAAACAGGTTAGACTTCGGGACCCACGGTGCCTCTGTGGCAAATCAGACCGACTTTGCAATAACCTTGCGCTCGACGATCCGATCGCCAGCCCACCTGCAAAGGACTACATTATGGAGTTGGGATCTCTAGCTTCCCGCGCTTCAGAATGACGATGACTGGGCCATCGACGCGGAAGTCGACTTGCTGGTCGGGCCGAGCGAACAGATCTCATAATCCCGTTCGAACCGGGATATTTGTACTGTTAGGGGCGTCCCCAGAGGGTCGGCAGGTTCTTGACCCTCTATAGAGCCGTTAGACGTTGGCGCTTCGAACGTAGCCTCGACCAATGCCTCAAGGCCGACACTGGCGCTCGGCAGCCGCAGTTACGAGGAAGCGCGACGCGATGTTCTTGAACTGCTACGCCTAATTCGAGCGGCGCCGCCTTGAGTGCGATCGCAGCTAGCTCCCCGTACTCCGGAACGATCCCGACTGCGCCGCCGAGGCGGACGCCCCTTTGCCGGTCGGCCCCAGCGAAAAGACCTCGTACTGCCCATCCGAGCCGGGGTAGTTATATTGGTAAGGCCGCCCCCAGGGATCCAGAAGGTTCTTGGCTTTCTTCAGATACGGGCCATTCCACCGCGGCGCTTCCGGCGGAGCCTCGACCAGTGCCTTGAGGCCGACGCTTGCGCTCGGATAGGCACCGTTCTCCATGTAATAGAGTTCGAGCGCGGTGCCTATATTTTCGATCTGCAGCTGGGCTGTCTGGGTTTTGGCCTTGCCGAAATAGGCCATCAACTGCGGCGTGGCGACGGCGGTCAACACAGCCAGAATGCCCATCACCACCAGCAATTCGAGCAGCGTATAGCCGGCGTCCCTGCGGCCGCGGCGCAGGTTCGGAAAACGCCTGTTGAAAATCCTGTTTGCCTTTGTCGACATGCTGATCGCCCCTGGAATTCATCTTCGTGAATTTCTCTCGCGATACTGTCGGCTAGTCCTCTCCAAACAATTGACGGATTTGTTCCGCTCCGAAGGCGGTCAATGCGGGGTAAAGTAATCCATGAAATTGCGTATGATTCCGACCGACAACAGGGGGCTGGACGTATTTTTGCGGGCTATTCCCTTGATCGATGGGGGACGGTTGATTAACGCTTCCTTTCCGGCTGGCGAACGCGCGACAACTTCTTGGTTGAGGTTTTGCTAACGCGAAGGTGCAGCGTCGCTATAGTCTTGTTGCGAGCCTCGCCGACCGGGAGGCGTGGAGAACGATCGGAAATGCAAGATCAGCTAACGAGCAATCCTGCAGCATCCGCCTATTATCGATTTGCAGCTCGGTTCTATTTGCTCGGCATCGACCCCGCCGCGACGAGCACGCAAATTCAGCATGCCTATGCGATTGCGGACGCGCAGGCTACCACTCCCAGCCAGTTTCTGACCGAGGCGCGCGACAGCATTCTGGATCCTGCCCGGCGCCTGTTGTGCGAACTCACCTATCCGCTCGACAGCACGGCGGAACAGGCCAAAGCATTTTACGCGGAAGTATCCGGCAAAACCCCCATGTCCGGGCTTTTGCTCGCGGCAGATCAATTTTCGCCTTTGTCGAAGGCCAATTTTTTGGTTCATCTCACCGGACGACAGGCCCCCGATCTCGATCTTCTGGTCGCGCTCGTCGAGGCTCACGCTGCGCTCGAGGCAACGGCGATCTTCGAAATTTTGAGGGGGTTTAGAAGCCGCTCGGGCTTTGCGATGCCATCGCTGGTCGAGATTCGGCAGGGCTTGCAGGAGCTTCTCGCCCTTCATTCCGAAGCCGTCATGGCCGCATACGACAGGATCCATGACGCGGCGTCGCCACTGCTGCAATGCGTCCACCAGGTTATTTCGAACGACGATCGGTATCGGGTTGAAGCCCTATCCGGCCTTTTGAATGCCTATCGCAAATCCCTCGGCGCATTGAATCCGGGTCATGACATCAACGCAGCCTGCGAAGCCGTCAAACAGCGGCCAGAAGACGAACCCGCCATCAAGCAATTTGAAACGGCTTTGGTTGGCCTGATATCGCTACTCGCCCCCTTGATGCTGTTCGATGCGCATCGAAAATTTCGCAACGACGAGGTCGATAACATCGTGGCCGGTGTGCGTGTGCTGCTTGAGGACCTGATTACACACGGCAACCATGACACTGCGCGAAAGATAGTCATGGTGTGCCGCGACGCATTCAAGCTGATGCCCGCCGTCGTCGGCCCCTTTGAAGAAGCTGCAAACGCTCTACAGAATCTGGCGTTCGAAACCAGGATCAGGCCGCTGCAGGACTTAGTTCAGAACTTCGGCCGTCAGCCAGACTTGTTGGTTGCGGCCATCCAGAAGAGAGGATTCGGCAAGAGCTCCGCCGGACCGGCCCGCGCATTGTGGCACGCGTTCTCCAAGGCCGTCACGGAGACAAATACGAGTGAACAGCATGCGCGGCCATGGATGGCGATCCGCGGCCTGGCGTTCCAACTCGACGCCCGACCGGAATTTGCAGCAGCAGCTACCAGGATGATGGCCGACCTGTTGCGATCTGGCGAATCGCTGCCTGCAAATCCAACCGTACTCGACATCATCCGCGACGACATCGGCAAGCTCAAAGCCAAGAACGGTCCGGCGAAGGTGGTCCGCAACCGAACGGCCTCCTATGCGAAAGCGGCGCTTTTCGTGACGCTTGTCCCGGTCCTGATGTTCTCCGCGTTCCTTGCCTATCGCCATCTCCAATCGCCCTCCGCGCCTTTTTCAATCGCAGCGCCGCCGGCGACAGCCATGGAAGAGCCGGAGGCCATCCCACCCGTCAGCAAGGGAGAGCGCTTCAAGCGGGACTTTGTCCGCTACTGTCATTTCCAGGAAGAGCGGCTGCGCGTGATCAAACAGCATGTTCGCGGGCCCGAGGATATTCAGGCCTTCAACATGCTCGCGAATGACTACAATTCGCGCTGCTCGAATTTCTATTATCTGGACGAGGATCTGAATATTGTGACCGAAGAGGTGAAGGCGAGGAAGCTGATCCTTGAGGCCGAAGCCACGCGGATCCTGTCGACTTGGCCATGGCATGCCGCCTCAGATAGCACATCGCCCGCACGCAAAGATTGATGGCCCTACCTGCTGGGTGGGTTTTTATCGATGCAAATGGCGAGTGACAGCTGTCAGCTAGATCAATATGACTGACCCGATCGCGTCCAAATAAATTTTGAGACAGCAATCTCGGACTTGTCGTAGCGGTAAAAGTGATATTTTCCTATAGTTAATTTGAGCGTTCGCAGGACGCTCAATGAAATTTTTTAAGACTATTTTTCAAACCAGCTTCTTAAATCGGGGGCACCACATGAGGAATGAAAGGACGGCGTTATTTATTGTTACTGCATTCGCCGCGGTCTTGCTTGTCGCCGCGGATGCACGCGCCACAGTCTTGATCGATGACGGGCAGTGCGGTGGCACAGGAGGTTCCGGCAAATGCACCGCCCAGAACAGCAAGGTCGTCGCGACCGCCTATCAGATTTCCGAGATCCGGCCAGAAGACGGCAACACGGGCTGGGTCAACTTCCAGAGTGCGTTCAACAGCTGGAACAATAATCTGGGCGCGAACGACAAGTGGTCGCTTACCACCGGAACTCTTGCCAGCGAAGCATTTCTCACAGTCACCTTGTATCGCGCCTACGTCAACGAAGGACAAGGCTGCGGATTGTTTTGCGGCGGCGCTGAAATCGACGTGAGTTACAACAATGCCGGAAGCACACCGTTTCCAATTTCAGGGAAACCGATCCAGGACGGCCAGGCAGTTTGGTCGCAATCGATTTCAACAAATCAAAAGCGCAATCCCTCGCTCCCGGGCAATCCTTATCTCGACAATGCGCCCGGCACACCCAACGCCGATCTCGGAGCCCCTGCCTATCCGTTTCAATACGATGGCAGCCTGTTCTACGACAAGCCCTCTAGAGATGCGACGGCCAATTGGCTGGGCGATGCCTGGATTTCGACGCTGGACAGGTCTTCTCGAACACTGACGGTTTACGATGGGCTCGAGTGGGGTTTCAACGTATCGCCTGTGCCAGAGTTCTCGACATGGGCCATGATGCTTTTCGGCTTTGCTGGCGTCGGCTTCATGGCGTATCGCCGGAAGTCGAAGCTGGCATTGATGGCGGCTTGATCCGGGATCACGAGGCTTGAATTGGAGAGAGCCGCCTTCCGGCGGTTTTTCTTTTGTGCGGTTTTTCGTTCGCCATGCTAGGCACGGAGCCGACGGACAGAGGTGACGTAGCCGTTGCCCTGGTGCATTTCCGCTCCCGAGGAAAGAGCAGACATAGAAGGATCGCTCCTTGATATCTCTTTTTTGGAACTTGTTGGACGTGCCGTTTCTTCCAGTGAAGGTCCGCCATCAGGCGGTAAAGCGGAAATGACACGGTATCGCCAAACTGACGCGATTGGGACCCTTCTCAGAGATCAGCTTGATCGGGTTCGGAGGGCCTGTGAAATGCGATTTCTTTGCAACACCCCTCCAAATTCATTTGGGAGCCCGAGAATGGCTGGCGACGGGGATTTGCGGATGGGTGAGTATCAAGCTCAGATCTCATTGCGGTATTGTCTCGTTGGGCTACCATGAAATACTCAAAACCGATCGGTTCCGCAGCCGCTGCAGTTTGCGCGATGCTCGGGATTGGCGCGGCTTCCGCAGCTGTGACTTGATGCGAATCTTTTCAACTTTTTGTATTTGTTGCGCTCTGTTCTGCACCAGCGCGAAGGCTGAATTTTTCAAATTGCGGGGACCAGGTGGTTTTAACGTGGTTGGCCCATTTCCGTATGGCCTGCCATTGCAGGTATCTCTGATCGTTACATTTTCGCCACCAGACCTGCCGGCTCCCAGTGATGTCTCGGGCTCGTTTTCAATTTATAGAGTCGACGTCTATGCAAATGGCTCTCATGTCTTTTTTGCCTGCGGAAGCAACCAGGGAGCTGATTGCGGATATCGCTACATCGGGCATATCGACGGTCGGTTCAACATTGTCGGAGGGCCCCCTTTCGTCTTGACCGAGAATTTGACGATCGATGTTTCGGTCCAATTGTCTACGCCAGGTGGTCAGTCTTCGTTTCCTGTCCAAATGGCGATAGACTTGCCGGAAGGTTACCGCATCTCCCGCGTTCCGGAGATACAACGCGAGATGGAACGTCGGCGATGATGCGGCTCGGATCGATCGCTTCAGGTATCGGCTTCCGGTGCGATCGGGCCGGGGTAAGGTTGAGAAGTTAGCTTAATGCGCGACATTTGTTGCGGGATATCATGGGTCAGCTAAGGATTTTCTCACAGGACAATTCCCCCGTCCGGGCCTACACCGGCAAAGCCGTCAGGCGAACATACTCCGCTTGGCGGCTTTTTGCTCCAAGTCACGTCGAGATGATGCAGATGCCCGAGCAGAATGCAGATCCAGAGTTTCAGATCGTTTGCAATATCTGCGACGCCTCGGAATCATCTTCGATTGCTCGGAGAACGCCCCGGCCTCGGCGCCGATAATGTGCCGACATTGCGGCTCGGCGCGGGGCACGCTTGGCATGCAGCGTAACCTTTCGGCTTCCGGAAAGCATAACAGCTTCGAAATTTAGGATGGCGGCCTGATCCGGGATCATGAAGCTTGAATTGGAGAGAGCCGCCTTCGGGCGGCTCTCTCTTTTGTGCAACTCATGTCCGCGACGGGATTCTGGTAGTTGGCGGACTCCCTGATCGGTCCCATGATAGACCGCGAGCAGTTCCAAAGAACGAACCTGAAGTTATTCCGCCGGCAGCGTGCGACGCCTGCGGTCAAATAGCTTCCGCGCCAAATGTCAGTATCGATCATTCAGGCCGTATTCATGATCTTTCGGTTCACTAGACTTCGCGAGCTTCAACAGAACCTGTGACTTTCCGGGCATAGACCAAACAGCGGAATGAATGTACGAATTCCAGAATTAACTTTTTGCGCTTCTATCAAGCTTAATACGTAGGTTTTGTTGCGATGTAATGGAAATTTGTTAGGTTCATTTCCAGTCAAAATTGAACGATCAGTTCAGATATTTTCACAAATGATTGGCGGGGGAGCGGCGCGTGAAACGACAGAAGCGATCGGCCAGGAAAAAGCTCAGCAACGAAAAAACGAAGACGACAAAATCGCTCAGCGACCGCTATGCCGAACTTCTAAAGCTTCGCGAGGCGGTCTCGAAAACCCAGTCCGATTCGAAATTTGCGTCGAACCTCGAGCGCCCCGCTGGGAAAGAAGAGCGTGCGCTCCCATATCACTAGGCTCATCTACCTGTTGGCCATCCTTGTCGCGACGTTAGGGTGGTTCTGGTTGCTGACGCAGGGCTTGGGCTGGGCATTCGGTAGCTAACGCACCTGAGCGTCATGGCGGCGCTTGCTTCGGTTAGCCGCCTCCCTCCGCTGCGCGCCCTCTACCCTCCGGCCGTCCATTCAATCGTAGAGCCTAACCGCTCGCCAACGCAGGCCGTGGGCGGTCGGGACCCGTCGCAGCGGCAGGACCGAGCCACCGCTGGCAATATCCCAGTCCAAGCCATTGAAAGCCGCCTTAGGGCGCCTCCTCGTTATGACTTTGGTTTGGCACTTTTGAGACCTGTCGGGCTTGGCAGACAACGTCCTAGAGAGAGGGCAAGGCTGGCCTCAGTATTCGGAACTTTCGAGTTTAGATCCACAGGGACTCGCACACCTGCAAAGTGGTGGTCAATTCGTCCGGCCCAACGAGAGAGAGAGATGGCAACAATCGCAGGTCCTGTTCTTTGCCGGGCGTCAACGCGCTATTCGCCGCAAGCGGGCGTCGCCAGCTAAAAAGGACCGCTTTTTCCGAAGCTTGGCCAGTTTTCTGGAGAGAGAAAATGACGGCAATCGCGATAGACCCCCTGCCGCTTACTGCGCCAGTTCGACTGCCAGGATCTATGTCGCCAAACCGTCGAGTTGACACAAAACCATTATACCTAAATAATAGGTTAAGCTGGTGGGCTGTTGAAGAGCCGGTTTATTCTTAATTAACGCAATACCGCTTGACGCTTTTTGATTGTTCCTTTCGCGGTTCGCAGTTTAACTGACAAGAATGGAGTAAGTTCAAATGAAAAAGAGCATTGCATTGCCGTTGTTTGCGAGCCTGCTGCTCGCGCTGTCCATCTCCACCGCGCGCGCAGATGTCATTCCATATCCAAATACAGGCACGGAAAGCACGACAATTGTGCCAGCGTTCTCTGCGGCACAGACTGGCTTTTTGAATGTCTGGTTCGCAGGCAAGGGCGGCGCCGGCGACACCGATATTTTGAGGGCTTTCGTCAACGGGACGGACACTGGCTTTACGGTGAACAATCAGACGGCAACGGTCGGTCAATATTTCAATTTTGGCCCGCTAACCGCACTCGATATTGTAACCTTCACATTGACGGATACCTCTAGCGGCAACGTTTGGGGTCAAACTCCTGGAGCAAACTCTGACCTCATCAATCATCTCTACACCACCACGTTTTCGGGCGGACTGGTCGGATCCACTCTCGTTCCAGCGTCGCAATACATCGCCTTTGAGGATTTGGCTGGCGGCGGCGATTTCAACTATCTCGATCTGCAGATTTACGCGAAGTCAGGTGTTGTCGCCGCCGTCCCTGAACCATCGACATGGGCGATGATGATCCTCGGCTTCGCTGGCATTGGCTTCATGGCTTATCGTCGGAAGTCAAAGCCAGCATTGATGGCAGCGTGATCCACGATCACCGGATTTGAATTTAAGAGCCGCCTTCGGGCGGCTTTTTCTTTGAACGTGCGACTTGCCCGTTGGCGGTGCCTGTTTCGCGAAAATTACTCTTCGGCTACCGCTCCTGCGCACCGCCCATTCAGTTGCAGAGCCTGAGCGTTCGCCAACGCAGGCCATAGGCAGTCCGCATGCGTCGCTGCGTCAGCGCGCAGCCACCACTGCCATAACCGCGATAGGCCCAGGGGCCATATTCGGCATACTCGCCGTAGCCATATGGAGGGTCGTAGGAATCATCGAGGGGATGGCCGTAATAGGCATAACCGAGACCTACCCCCAAACCCACGGCAATGGCGCCATAGGCCGGCCTGTGGAGCCCGAAGGCATAACCGCGGGGCCCGGCATGGAAGCCCTCTCTTCCCGCTGCAGCCCCCGGCAAAAACGCGCCGGTCAGCACCAGCGCACCCAAAGCCAAAATTCCGTAACGCAAAACTCTCGGCAACATCTATCAACTCCCGTCGGCGTTCGGGCATGGAGGGCGACCAAGAAGGCCCCCTCCAATCGCGCCCCGCAGCACGTTTAGCCGAAATTGATTGGTGGCCGTCTAACCGTGCCGATCGAAATACCAGCGCCAAATTAGCCCGCTGTTTACTCCCGCCCCCGTTTAGCCATTCAGGACCCCAAGTGGTGGTCGCCAGCCAGCTGCGGAAGAAACGCCCGTGGGCAACGCACAACTTTTAGTATTGACAGCGGCTCACATCGGAGTCAGCATACTAATTATTAAATATACTAATGCAGTTTATTTTGATGGAGGGTAAATCGCTATGTGGTTAAAGTCCGCTTTGGCATTGGGTGCCGTCGCAGCTCTCTCTCTTGTCTCAGTTCAGGCGAAAGCGGACCTGATCGTGAACGGTGACTTTGAGACCGGTGATTTCACGGGTTGGACAACCAACCAAGTCTCTTACCCCCAATATATAGTGACATCTCCTGTTCATGGCGGCTTATATGCCGCGCAAATTGCTGGATATTCGTTTGGACCAGATACGCTCTCGCAAACTATTGCGACGGCTAACGGCACAGTTTACCAGTTGAGTTTTTGGCGAAATCAAGATCCTGGCGTGATTACATCCTTGGATGTGACATGGAATGGCGTGTCGGTTTTTTCTGAACTGTATACGGACGTAAATCCGGGCTTCCCTTATCAAAACTTCACTGCGAATGTGACAGGTACGGGCTCCGATCTGCTTGTTTTCACGTCAGCGCAAGACCCGGCCTTCACTTATCTCGACGACGTTTCCCTGAACGTTTCCGCCGTCCCCGAGCCCTCGACCTGGGCGATGATGATTCTCGGCTTCGCCGGCATTGGCTTTATGGCGTATCGCCGGAAGTCCAGGCCGGCATTGATGGCCGCCTGATACACAATCATCGATTTTGAAAGGCCGCCTTCGGGCGGCTTTTTTTGCCCAAAATCAGATCAGGCGGCGTCGCCGCGCCTAAGCAGCCACTTCTGTGAAGGAGTACGCAGTGGGGCGGTGGTGCCGCGTTGACTTTTGCCTCGGTAAAGAGGATCATTCAATATAATTTTAAACTGGCGGCACCGCCACTTTAGCCCTCGGGAGATTTTATGATTAAATCAACTGCTATTGGCGCAATTTTCTCCGTTCTTGCTTTGGTAGCAAGCGCTCAAGCTTCTTCGGTCGATATTTCCACCTTTGTGAATTCAGACATCAAGGGATACACTAACGGATTCATGTATCCGGATCCTGGTCCGCAGGTGATCGGTGGAGTCACATTTAACCTGGTGGCGTTCGGAGCCGGAACCGGATCGATACTTCTCGATACGGTCACCAGCGTAAACATCCCAACAAGCGGCGCAGCCGGCGACAACACTGTCTACGTTCTGATTAATTCGGCTTTTGGCGTTGCCGGCACCGACATCGGAGGCCTGACACTGAACGGATCGGCAGGCTCGATCACTTACGAATTCATCGAAGGAACCAATGTACGCGATCACTTCCAGGGCTTTTTCGTAAATTCAGCCCCAGGCAACGCAGCGACGCAGACCTATGGTGATGGATCAGTCCGGCTCGACATGGATAAGATTGTATTCTCAGGAATCGGCGATCTCCAGTCAATCGACTTTTTCGGTAACGGTCAGGGCGTTGGCGGCGAACCGTTCGTCACAGGTATAACAACTGGCATATCAGCCGTCCCCGAGCCCTCCACCTGGGCGATGATGATTCTCGGCTTCGCCGGCATTGGCTTCATGGCCTATCGTCGCAAGTCCAGACCGGCGTTGATGGCCGCCTGATCCGCAATCATCGGTTTTGAAGAGCCGCCTTCGGGCGGCTTTTTCTTTTTTGGTCAGGCAGACAGCGCGTCCGGAGCCCGGTAAGGTTAAGCCACCAAATCCCTCGAATTCCCCCAGCGCCCGTGCAAGAAGCCGACATGGGCCGAACCACCATCCGCAGGCTGATCACCGCGACGGCGTGGGTGGCGATCATTGCCATTGCCTACGCCACCTTGACCAAGGTCGGTTTTGTCTACGCGATCTATTTCAAGCTCTCGCCGTACCTGATGCGGCCGGAGATGCAGACCTACGCCCATTTTGAACATTTCCTTGCCTTCGCGATCCTCGGCTCGCTGTTTAGCCTCGCCTATCCCCGACGCACGATCCTGGTTTGCTGCATCGTGCTTGGCGCCGCCGCGCTCCTCGAAATCGCGCAGACATTGACGCCCGACCGGCACGGAACATTGATCGACGCGTTGGAGAAGATTGCCGGCGGCGCAGCCGGAATATTGTTTGTCAACGCGGTTCGGCAGCTCTGGCCGGCCAGGCACGCTGCCCCGGATTGACGCCTGAAAAAACCCGGTCAAGACCCACTTCCCAACCCACATGCTGGGGGCACCAGGCAGGATGCGCTGCTTGGTTGAAGGCTGTTGGCCATTTTCCGATGGCTGCCGACAACGCTCGTATCAAAGTGGCTGGCATCTGTCGAAAACAACAGATTGTTTTGACTGATCCCGGACATTTAACGACGCAACAACACGCCCCTCCTCAGGGTGGTCACCGCGACGGCATGGGGTGGCGAACATTGCCATTGCCTAGCGCCCCTGACCAAGGCCGGTTTTGTCCACGCGATCTACGAGCTAACTGAAAATGGCTCAAAGGGTTAATCAGATCTTCGGATCTTTCTAGAATTAACCCACGAATGCGACGACGCTTGACATCGCTCTTAGGAATATTAATAATTTGTTAAATGTATTAGCCAGCATTTCAGCCAATCACTTAAAGCTGTAAAACCGAACGGTGCAACGGCCTCGTATCCTCGCGGCGAATTAAATAGCTAGCCAATTTAAACAAGTCCGTCTGCCGGATCGCCAGAACTAGTGATCATTTCATCTGTACAAAAATCATCTGTACAAAAATTTGTGGAGTTAAGTCATGACGGTTTTCTGCAACGCCGCACCTGACGCAAATAATGACCACTATGAAGTGAATGAAAATGCCTCAGGCATCATTCTGAACGTTCTCGCGAACGACACCGACCCCAACTACGACAAGCTGACGATCGTCGCCGTCAATGGCGGCTCGATAGCCGCTGGCCAAACGATCCAATTGTCGAGCGGCGGCCTTCTGAAGCTCAATGCGGACGGCACGTTTTCCTACTCTACCAATCATGCATTCGACGGCTTGAATTCCGGGCAACATGCGACTGATAGCTTCACCTACAAGATCTCGGACGGCAAAGGCGGCTATGACACGGCCTGTGTGACGATCACCATCGACGGTGCGGGTCAGGTCTGTGGTACCAATCATGCGCCGGTGGGAGTCGCCGACACTAACGCGGTGGTCGAGTCGGGCGTCAACCCAGGCAACACGCCGTTTGCGGGCACGCCGAGCGCCACCGGCAACGTGCTGACCAACGACACCGACGTCGATGCCGGTCACGTGCTCACCGTGGCAGCAGTGAACGGCGTTGCCGGCAATGTCGGCAACTCGATCACCGGCACCTATGGTTCGGTCACGATCGGCGCCAACGGCGCCTACACCTACACGCTCAACAATGCCGATCCCGACACCAACGCGCTGGCGCAGGGCGCCACCGTGAACGAGGTCTTCACTTACACAGTGAAGGACCAGTTCGGCGCCACCTCGACCACGACGCTGACCATCAAGATCACCGGCACCAACGACGCGCCGGTGGCGGTTGCCGACACCAATGCGGGCGA
>Ga0307516_10001703_pt1 | contig 30204 bp, 32 predicted proteins | sample 19_EM_MG_FD_203310 | JGI IMG/M metagenome (GOLD analysis project Ga0307516, IMG submission 203310) | Populus trichocarpa ectomycorrhiza microbial communities from riparian zone in the Pacific Northwest, United States - 19_EM | ecosystem: Host-associated > Plants > Roots > Unclassified | place... | reverse complement strand
AAGGCCAGCGTGCCGCCGGCCGCGCTGGTCGCCGTGAGGGCCACGACCGCCATGCCGCTCGTCCACCAGCGGGTGCGGCGGCGACGCCGGCCCTCGACCATCGCGCGCGCCACGTCGATCCGGGACGGGCCCGCCGGCTCGCCGGCGAGCGGGCTCAGCAGCGTGACGGCGTCAAGCTCGTCCGGGTCCGGGTGTCTGCTCATCGTGTCCCCCCGAGGGAGTGGACCCGGTCGCCGAGGATCCGGCGCAGGGTCGCGAGTCCGTGCGCTGTCTGACTTTTCACGGTGCCCTCGCTGCGGCCGAGCACCCGGGCGACGTCGGCCACGGGCTGGTCGCAGAGGAAGCGCAGCACCAGCACCGCCTGCTGGCCGGGCGGCACCTGGGAGAGCGCGGCGCGCAGCACGGTGCGTTCCTCGACGCCGTGCGGTGGCGCTGTGGGCGCCGGCCGGTCGAGTGGGACGCCGAGGCGCACCTTCCACCAGCCGCGCCGCTTCTCGTCGAGGAAGGTGCGGACCAGCATCGTGTGTACGTACGCGTCGACGTTCTCCACGCCGCTGATCCGGGACCAGCGCATGTACAGCTTGGTGATGGTCTCCTGGACCAGGTCGTCCGCCTGGTGCTCGTCGCCGCAGAGCAGATACGCGGTACGGCGCAGCCCCGTCGTCCGCCCGTGTACGTACGCCAGATACTCCGCGTCCGATCCGTTCGCCATCCCCGCTCCCGCCGTTGTCCCTGTAGTAAACGGCGATGGTGTTCGATCGGTTGTATGCCGGCGGGGCCACGTTGTGGTGCGATGACCCATCCGCGTAGCCGTCCGCGCCGAATGGCAGTTGAAACGGGCATGAGTGATGGAGAGGCTGTAGCCATGAGTGAGCGCGGCGCCGCCCGCCGGCCTGACCATCTTTCGGTCGTGCCCCAGCCGGAGGCCCGGCCGGCCACCGATGTGGGTGAGTTGTTGCAGGCCGTCGCGCGGGGCGACGAGCCGGCCTTCGCCCGCCTCTACGATCTGGTCGCGGCCCGGGTGTACGGCCTGATCCGGCGCGTGTTGCGCGATCCGGCCCAGGCGGAGGAAGTGGCCCAGGAGGTGCTGGTGGAGGTGTGGCGCACGGCGGCCCGCTTCGACGCGGCCCGCGGATCGGCGACGTCCTGGATCTTCACCATCGCGCATCGCCGCGCGGTGGACCGGGTCCGCGCCGAGCAGGCCTCCTCCGACCGCACCATGAAGGTCGGCATCGCCTCGGTGGAGACCCCGTACGACGAGGTCGTCGACGAGGTGGCCGGGCGGCTCGAACGCCAACAGGTGCGGCACTGCCTGGACGATCTCACCGAGTTGCAGCGCCAGGCCGTGACGCTGGCGTACTACCAGGGCCACTCGTACCGCGAGGTGGCCGAGTTGCTGAAGACCCCCTTGCCAACGGTCAAGACCCGGATGCGCGACGGCCTGATCCGGCTGCGCGACTGCCTGGGTGTGGAGGTGACGGCGTGACCACGACGGACATTCACGCCCTGGTCGGCGCCTACGCGCTGGACGCGGTGGACGATCTTGAGCGGGTCGCCTTCGAGCGCCACATCCTGGCGTGCGAGGCGTGCCGCGCCGAGGTCGACGAGTTGCGCGAGACCGCGTCGCGGCTGGCCGACACCACGTGGTCGGTGCCGCCGCCGAAGCTGCGCACGGACGTGCTGGCCGCGGTCGGCCGAACCCGCCAGCTCGCGCCGGCGGAGTCGGCCCGGCCGATGCCGGACGCGCGGGCGGCGGCGTCACGCTGGCGCCGGTACACCGCGAGCGCGGTCGCGGCGGGCGTCCTGGCCGCCGGCGCGGGCGCGGCCACGTGGGCGGTGCAGGAGCAGCGGGTACGGGAGAAGAACGCCGTCGTGGCAGCCGCCGAGTTGCGCGAGGCCCGTACCGAGGCGATCCTCGCCGCCCCCGACCTGGTGGTCCGCACCGCGCCGATGACCGGCGGAGGCCGGGTCACCGTGGCCTCCTCCGCCCTGCAGAAGGCCAGCGTGGTCTCCCTGCGCGCCGACCAGGCGCCGGCCGCGGACCGGGCCTTCCAGCTCTGGACGATCCGGGACGTCGCAAAACCGGCCCCGGTCGACGCCGGACTGCTGCTCGCCGGCGAGGCCTCGACGGCGCGGATCGTGGAGGGCGTGCCCGGCAACGACGCCTTCGCCGTCTCGGTGGAGCCGGCGGGCGGCTCGGCGCAGCCCACCGAGGGGCAGATCGTCGCGCAGGTGCTGCTGACCTAGACCCGGCGGGTCAGGGGACGATGCGCTCGATGGCCGCGGCGCCGTCGCGCTCCAGCTCCCTGCGGGCCCGTTCGATGTTCTCCGGCGTCGGGTCCCGGCCCTGGGCCAGGGCCAGGTCGATCGGCTCCCACTCCTGCTCGGCCCCGGTGCGGAACACCGGCTTCGCGCCGGTGCCCCCGGGATTCTCGTCCGGCGGCGGGCTGTTCTCGTCGGTCATGGCTCCTCCACGGTGGGTGCCCTGATGCGTCCATCTCTTCCTACTCCGGCATACCCCGGGTTGCCCAGGCTCATCCGCGCGCTCCTTCGCCCGATAAATGGGACGATCAAGGACTTCGCCCTCCAAGCGAGCGTGATTCGGACAATGGTCGCGCGCATCGGATGGACGGTGTGTAGTGAGCCGAATACATTTCTGCGTTGGCACGTGTGTGAGTGGTCCGGCGGGGACCGCTCACCGTGTGGGCCGCCGGCGGCGACTCGCGGCACGTGGCGCGAGGGGAACGTGACAGATGATCGATCGCTGGGAAGTACAGAGGTGAGCAGCCTGCCGGACGCCGAGCGGGACGCGAGGGAGGTCGTGCAGGTGCTGGCGGGGCTTGCCGCCCTGTTGCGCGGCCGGGATCTCGTGCTCGACCAGGACGCCCGGGTGATGCTGAACATGGCTCTGGAAGGCAGCGTTTCGGCGGCCCGGGTGCTGGAATATCTGCGCGCCCTGCAGGGCGCCGGCGACGGGGTGGCCGTCGCGGTGCCACCACGGCTCGGGCCCTGGCGGGAGTGGGTGCCGGCGCGGGGATACCTGCTCGCCGAGACCGCCCAAGCGCCCCGGATAGAGGAGTTACCACGCCCCCGGCGCCGCCACGACCCCGGTGAATAGCCACCCCGGGTCCGAGTTGGATCATGCTTGTCGGTCACGTTGTTAACGCGCACGTCAAACCGTGACCGATCCAGCACATTCTGGCCAGATGAACTACTCTGGCGTTCCGCGCCTACCTGGCGTAACTTGCAGACCAGCGGACTGTTGTTGAACGCGGTATCCGGACGGCGCCTGGGTGAGGCGCCGAGCTGCGCAGCTGGTCAGCGCAGAGACCCCCGCGCGGAGGTGGCGTCGTCCGCACGACGCCCAGGAAAGAGGGCAGCTGTGTATCTGCCGATCACCACTCGCCAGTTGGCCGATGGCACCGTCGAGATCGCGCCGAGTGGCGAGATCGATCTCGACAATGCGCACGTGATGCGCGACGCGGTCAACGACGTGCTAACCACCTCCACGCCCGGGAAGATCGATCTCGACCTCCAACGGGTGATGCTGATCGACAGCATCGGCATCGGCATTCTGGTGGCCTGCTTCCACACGGCCGCCGCCAGCGGCGTCAAGCTGGTGGTGAGCCATCCCAGTCCGACGGTCTACCGGCAGCTGTGGATTTCCGGCCTGGTCGGCCTGCTGGGCTGCGCCGAGCCGCCGTCCCCGCGCACTTCGGTCGGCCTGCGCCCCAGCTGATCCCGCCCCTACTGGGGGTCACTCGTTCGGGTGACAGGCATGGAGAAGAGGCCCTCGACGGGCCTCTTCTCCATGGAAGTCCCAGTGCACAAACCCGTCGTCTACCGTTGGCGGATCATGGTGCGACGGCTGACGGTCACGATCCTTTTCCTGTACGCCGTGAGCGTCGTCGCCATCACCATCTTCCCGATCCGGGTGCACCCGGCCGGCTACTGGTCCGGCGAGCCGTGGTGGACGGTGCTGCGCTGGATTCCCGGCGACGTCGACGCCCCCAGCTTCGTGCTCAACGTCATCATGTTCGTCCCGCTGGGCGTGCTGCTCCCGCTGCTCCGGCCGGCCCTGGACGCGGTCCGCCGGCTCGCCGCGTACGCGGTCGCGGCGAGCCTGGCCATCGAGCTGACCCAACTCGCGCTCGGGCTGACGCTGGGCAGCCGCCGCACCGTCGACGTCAACGACCTGATCGCCAACACCGCCGGGGCGCTGCTCGGGCTGCTCATCCTGCGGCTGGCGGTCCCGTCACGGCAGCACCGCGCAAGGTACGGCGCAGGAAGCCCGCCGTCGCCGACACCGCCTGGCTGACGTACGGCTCCCGGTCGTAGAGGTCGATGTGCTGCCCGGCGTCCAGCCAGACGATCTCCCGGTCGCCGGGAGTCTCGTCGTGCATCCGGGTGGCCAGCTCGGGACTGCAGTAGTCGTCCTTGCGGCCGTGCACGATCAGCAGCGGCGTCTCGGCGAGCAGCGCTGCCCGGCCGAGCGCGTCAAAGGTCAGCAGGGCGTGCAGGGACCCGCGCGTCACCCTGTTCTCCCAGGTCGACGCGGCGGAGCGGGCGGTGCCGTAGTAGGACCACGGCTCGTCGCCGGCCATCGCCGCCGCGCCGCCTCCCGGCGCCACGGCCGGCAGGAAGTCGTCGTAGGAGTCGATGAAGCCCCGCAGCCCGGCGCGGTAGCCGGCCGGATCGCGGGCGAACCAGGCCGGGCTGTTGTAGGCGCCGGCGATCCCGGCGACCGCGCGTACCCGGGGATCGGTGGCGGCGGCGCTGACCGCGTACCCGCCGCCCAGACAGATGCCCACCAGGCCGATCCGTTCCGGGTCCACTTCGGACCGCGACCCGAGCAGGCTCACCGCCGACCGCAGGTCGGCGAGCTTGCCCTGGGTGTCCTCGTGACCGCGGCGCCCCCCGCTGGCGCCGAAACCACGATGGTCGAAGGCGAGCGTGACCAGTCCGGCGCGCGCCAGCCGGTCGGCATACAGGCCGGTGACCTGCTCGCGGACGCCGGTGAACGGCCCGGTCAGCGCGACCGCGCTGCCGTCCGCGCCGGCCGGGATGCGCAGGGTGCCGCGCAGGGTGAGACCCTCACTGGTGAAGCTGACCTCTTCGGTACGGATGTCGTCCACACCTCGACGCTAGGCTCGGCGCAGGTCACTGCAAAGAAGGCACTTCGCGGTGCCCATCCGGCTCGGGGGTGTACGGACGATGACGCTGGTGATCCCGGACGTGCTCGAGGAAGCCTGCGCGACGAGGCAGGCCCTCGAACGCCTCGCGGCGAAGTGGCGGGTCCTGCTGATCTACGCGTTGCTGGCCGGGCCGCAGCGCCCGGCAGCGCTGCGGCGCAGGCTGCCGGGAATCACGCAGAAGGTGCTCACCGAGACGCTGCGTGCGATGGTCGCGGACGGCCTGGTGGGGCGGCGGGTCCTGAAGGAGGAACCGCCGCAGCACGTCGAATACGCCCTCACCCCGCTGGGCCAGACGCTCGAAGAACCACTGGCCGCGATCTGCGGCTGGGCGCTGGCGCAGACCTCCGCCTGAGCTTCTAGGCCTGCCGCAGCAGTTCGGCGAGCTTGGGCGCGTCCACGTCGGGTCCGTAGGCCGGGGTGCCGGGCTGGTAGCGCCGGGACTCGTCGAGGCCGCCGAGGTCGACGGCGTCGAAGCCGATCTCGTCGACGAGCCGCAGCACAACGGCCTTGGCCCGCTCGTCGTCGCCGGTCACCGGAAGCGCGCGCCGGCCCGCGGTGCCCGCGGTGGTGGCCCGATCCAGCAACTCCTGGGCGACGATGTTGTTGAATACCTTCACGACCGGATGACCGAGCTGCTCGCCGACCCAGCGCGCGGAGGTCATGCCGTCGTCGATCGGCCGGATCTGGCCGTCCCGCTGCGGGTAGTAGTTGTTCGTGTCGATCACGACGACCCCCGGCGCGGCGCTGTCGAGCAGGCCCTTGGGCAGCTCGGCGACGGCCCTCAGCGGCACCGTGACGATGACCACGTCGGCGCCGCGCGGCGCGTCCGAGACACCGACCGGGGTGGCGCCGGTCCGCTCGGCGACCTCGCCCAGGGTCTGCGGCCCCCGCGAGTTGGCGATCACAACCTGATGGCCGTGCCGGACGAGAAGCTGCGCCAGATTGCCACCGATGTGCCCGGCGCCGATGATGCCGATCTTCATGTTGTTCCTCCCTCTCTCCAAGGGCTGCAATGCCCAGCGGTGCCGACCTCATCCCCGGACGTGTCGCACGCCATGCCGGCTCTCGTTGACGTCTGCGGTTCGCGGCCGGGCCGGCGGCTCTCTGGTCAGACCATCAGGTCCGGCTCGACCTGGTGGATCCTGACTGGCATCCCCTCGGGGGTCTCGACGTGCAGTCGGGTGCCGAGATCGCGGTCCGCGGCCACCTCGACGACGGTGACGCCCCGCTCGCGCAGCATCTGTTCGAGCCGGTCGAGCGGCATCGTCGCGGTGAAGTTCAGCTCGACCGTGCTCTCACCGCGCGAGGCGTCGGGCGGCCGGGTGACCAGGCCGATCTGGGCGGTGCCGACCTGCATCAGCACCCACTCGCCGTCCCGGTCGCCGTGGTTGATCTCCCCGCCGAGCTTCTCGTAGAAGGCGACCGCCGAGGCCATGTCATCGACGTGCACCATCGGCTGCAGTTGCAGTCCGGGCAGCAGCGGGCGGGGTGCCGGCACCTTGGCGACACCGACGGGTTCGGGCCGGTGCGCGGCGGCCGGGCCGAAGGCGCGCTGATTGCCACCGTGGGCCCGGCCCGGGCCTGCTGGCAGTGTCGGTCCCGCGGGGGATGTCGGTCTCGGCCGCGGGGTCAGGGCGGCTGACGATGTCGGGACCGCGGTAGGTTCCACGGCCACCGAGCCGGGCGGCTCGGCAGTCGACGGGTAAGGGTGGGCCGCCGTCAGGACCGCGTTCTCCGCCGGCAGGGTGCGGCGCGGACCCGGCATTGGCCGACCGGGAGCCCGAGCTGGTGGCGTTGCGCGGGCAGGTTCTGGCCGGTGGGCAGGACCGGGCCCGTGGATCAGATCGGGCTGGTGGGTTGGATCGGGCTGCTCCGGCCCGTGGACCAGGTCGGGCTGGTGGGCCTGATCGGGCTCTTGGGTCGGGTTCGGCTGGTTTTCCGGGCCGGGCTGGTGGATAGGGGCCGGGTGCTGCATGAACGGGGCCGCGATGGGGCGTGGGTCCGACGGGTCTCCCGAGGACGACCGGCGAGGCCCGGCCGGCGCGGGCTCGGCCTTTCGTCGTGCCGGGGTGGCCGGTAGGTCCCGGGCGTTCGCCGGCTTCCTGCCACCGGGCGGGACCGGTCGTTGCTTGGCCATGGCGGGCTCCTGTCGAGCGGGCTTTCGGCGCCGGCGAGGTACCGCCGCCGGAGTGCTCAACGACCCGTGGCGCTCATCGATACATCTCCGTCCTCGCGGCCGGTACCCGGACGGCGCCGCAGCCTGCGCATGACGAGGAGCCCGCCGACCCCCGGCACGACCGCCGTCAGCCGGGTGCGTAGATCCGCGGTCACCTGCACGGTCGCCCCGATCACGATCAGGTACGCGCCTCCGTGCACCGGTCCGAGCAGCGACGCGACGGGCGCCCAGTGCACCGTCGCCAGGTTGGCCAGCAGCAGGATCAGGCTGGCGAGCTCGACCAGCGCGGCCATACGCAGCAGCCGGAAGGACACGGTCACGCCCCCGTGGTCGAGCCGGGCCGGACGATCATCAACACCACGACCACCGCCCAGAGCAGGTTGAAGATCCCGGTGACCATGCCGAGTCGGGCGGCCGTGCGCCTGCCCTGGATCGTCCCGCCGGGTGATGCTCCGGTGCCGCCGCCGGCCAGCCGATCGTCTGCCAGGATCGCCGCCTGGCCGGGCAGCACCAGGACGATCAGCACCGCGGCCGCGGCGACCGTCACGATGATCGAGGTGATCAGCCAGGCGTCGCCCAGGACGTCCAGGCTGCGGGCGGTGGCCAGGCCGAAGACCGGGACCAGCACGCCGAGGGTCGCGTAGACCCGGCAGATCCGGTGCAGGTTTCGCAGGACGGCAACGCCGCGCGGGTCTGCCGGCTCGGCCAGGGCGCGGCGGGTCGCGGCCGGGAACATGCTGGCCGCCACCGTCACCGGCCCGATGGCGACGATCGCGGCCAGGACGTGGATGGACAGGAGCAGTTTTGTCACGGTCGATGACGCTATGCGGGCTGTCGATCCGCGGACAGTGGCTGGAATGCCATACTCCAACGGAAACTCGCCAGACCCGAGCTAGGCTTCCGGACCATGCACACCGTGGCCGTGCTCGCGCTCGACGGCGTCATCGCCTTCGACCTCTCGACACCCCTGGAGGTCTTCTCCCGGACCCGGCTGGCCGGCGGCGAGACCGGCTACGAGGTGCGCGTCTGCGCCGCGGCTCCGGAGGTCGACGCCGGCGCCTTCATGTTGCGGGCACCGTGGGGGCTGGACGCGCTCGACACCGCCGACACGATCATCCTGCCGGGGCTCGCCGACCCCGCCGCGGACGTACCGGAGGAGGTGTTGGCCCGGCTGCGGTCGGCCGCGGCTCGCGGCACCCGGATCGCCTCCATCTGCGTCGGCGCGTTCGTGCTGGCCGCGACCGGGCTGCTGGACGGGCGGCGGGCGACCACCCACTGGCTGGCCGCCGCGCGGCTCGCCGAGCGGTTTCCGGCGGTCGACGTCGATCCCGACGTGCTCTATGTGGACAACGGGCAGTTTCTGACCTCGGCCGGCGCGGCTGCCGGGCTCGACCTCTGCCTGCACCTGATCCGCCGGGACTACGGCTCGGCGGTGGCCGCCGACGCGGCCCGGCTCTCCGTCATGCCGCTGGAACGCGAGGGCGGACAGGCGCAGTTCGTCGTGCCGGAGCAGCCACCGGCACCGCGGGGCGCCACGATGGAGCCCCTGCTGCGCTGGCTCGGCGAGAGCGCCGGCCGCGACCTGACCATGGCCGACATCGCGGCGCACGCGGGGATGAGCACCCGCACGCTCAATCGTCGCTTCCGGGAGCAGACCGGGACGACACCGCTGCGGTGGCTGCACCGCGCCCGGGTCCGGCAGGCCCAGCACCTGCTGGAGAGCACCGCCGAGGGGGTGGACCGGATCGGCGAACGGGTCGGCTTCGGCTCGCCGACCGCCTTCCGTGAGCGCTTCAAGCAGATCGTCGGCACCAGCCCGCACGCCTATCGGCACGCCTTTCGCTCGACCCGCTGAGCCCACCCCCACGTTGAAAAGGCTCAGTCATTGAGCTGGGCTCTCTCGATCTCGCCGAGCGCCATCGTCATCAGCTCCGGCAGCGCGCGCGTGCCGAGCAGATGGGCGATCAGCAGCGTCGAATGCCGGGCCAGCGCGTCCGGCTTCACCGCCGGCTCCTCCTCGTCGTGCACGCCCAGCGCGCCCGCCAGCAGGACCAGCACGATGTGCGGATCCACCTCCGGCTGCCAGGCGGCCGCCGAGCGGACGCTCTGCTCCAGGACCGTGCGGATGTCGTCGCCGTCGAGGCCGTCCGGGTGCGTCAGCTCCAGCAGGAGCCGCACCGTCGTGCCCAGGATCAGGCCCACCTGGGCCTGATCCTGCGCGGCCAGCTCGCCGATCGCCGAGGTCAGCGCCTCGGTGTCGTGGTCGCGCGCGGCCACGACCGCGGCGTCGGTGGCCGCGGCGATCGGCCGTGCGGGTGCGGGCAGGTGCCGCCACTGGTTGGTCACGAGCCGACGTTAGCCCGGGGGTCCGACAAGACCGCGGAGCCCGGGAAGCGGTCGATGTTGTCGACCACCCAGTGGCGCAGCAGCGCCAGCGGCTCGCACGCGTCCCGGCCCAGGTCGGTCAGCGAATATTCGACGTGCAGCGGCACCGCGGGGTAGACGGTGCGGTCGACCAGGCCGTGCTCCTCAAGCCGGCGCAGGGTGGCGGTGAGCACTTTCGGGCTCACCCCCTCGAGCTTCGTGCGGATGGCGCCGAAGCGGCGCGGGCCGTCCTCCAGCGCTCCCAGCGCCAGCGCGCTCCACTTGTTGGCCAGCAGATCCAGCATGTCGCGGCACGGACACGCGGCCGCGTAGACGTCGTGCGGCTTGCCGCAGGAGGTGGTCGCCATCGGGCCATCGTAGTTCCCATCGGAAACCAGTATCCGTTGACGGTAACTAGGGCCTCTGGCATAGCGTCGTTGACATGGCTGAACTCATGCGCGCGGTGGGCTACCGCGAGAATCTTCCGATCTCCGACCCGGCGAGCCTGGTCGACCTCGAGCTGCCGGTGCCGGTGCCCGGCGAGCACGATCTGCTGGTCCGGGTCGAGGCCGTCTCGGTCAACCCGGTCGACGTCAAGGTCCGGGCGGGCAGCGACCCGGGCGGGAAACCCAAGATCCTCGGGTACGACGCGGCCGGCGTCGTGGTCGCGGTGGGCGGCGCGGTCACGCTCTTCCGGCCCGGCGACGAGGTCTGGTACGCGGGTTCCATCGCCCGTTCCGGCACCAACGCGCAGTTCCACCTGGTCGACGAGCGGATCACCGGCCCCAAGCCCGCCTCGCTGGACTTCGCGGAGGCCGCCGCCCTGCCGCTGACCACCCTGACCGCCTGGGAGGCCCTCTTCGACCGGCTCCGGCTCACCGGCACGAGCACGGGCACCCTGCTCGTCCTCGGCGCGGCCGGCGGCGTCGGCTCGATCCTGGTCCAGCTCGCCCGGCGGCGCACCGACCTCGAGATCATCGGTACCGCCTCGCGCCCCGAATCGCAGCAGTACGTCCTCGACCGCGGCGCGCACCGGGTGGTCAACCACCACGACGACCTGGCGGCGGCGCTGCCCGACGGTGTCGACTACGTCTTCTCCCCGCACTCCGCCGGGATGGTCGACACCTTCGCGCGGATCGTGCGCCCGTTCGGGGCGATCGTGGCGATCGACGAGCCCGCGGGACTGGATCTGCGGCCGCTGAAGTCCAAGAGCATCGCCTGGCACTGGGAGCTGATGTTCACCCGCGCGCTCTTCGACCCGGCGAGCACCGCGCAGCATGACATCCTGAGGGAGGCCGCCCAACTGGTCGACAAGGGTGTGCTGCACACCACGCTGACCGAGCGGATCGACGGCGTCAACGCCGCCAACCTGCGCCGGGCGCATGGCATCGTCGAGCGCGGCTCGGCGATCGGCAAGACGGTCGTCGCCGGGTTCTGATTTTTGTCGGTCCCGGATGGCAAGGTGTCGGTCATGCAGACCTCTTCGGTGCAGCAGGCGATGGCGGCGCGTGTCGAGCGTGGCGAGTTCCCCGGGATAGTCACGCTCGTCGCGCGCGGCGACGACGTCCGGGTCGAGGCGATCGGCGCGACGGCGTTCGACGGCGGCGTGCCGATGCGCCGCGACACGATCTTCCGGATCGCGTCGATGACCAAGCCGATCCTCGCGGCCGCCACGATGATCCTGGTCGAAGACGACGTGATCGACCTCGAGGAGCCGATCCACAAGCTGCTGCCCGAGCTGTCCGGCCAACGGGTCCTCGCCCGCGTCGACGGCCCGCTGGCGGAGACCGTCCCGGCGCAGCGGCCGGTGACGGTGGAGGATCTGCTGAGCTTCCGGAACGGCTTCGGCACCCTCATCGAGCCGACCTTCGACCCGCCCTTCCCGATCGTCGCGGCCACCCAGGAGCTGGAGCTGGAGCTCGGTGCGCCCTATCCCCGCACACCGCACGCCCCCGACGAGTGGGTCCGGCGCTTCGGCACCCTCCCACTGATGTATCAGCCCGGTGAGCGCTGGCAATACAACGCCGGCACCCAGATCCTCGGCGTGCTGCTCGCCCGGGCGGCCCGGCAGCCGCTCGGTGAGCTGCTGCGCGAGCGGCTGTTCGAGCCGTTGGGCATGGCCGAGACCGGCTTCTGGCTGCCGGCCGAGCGGGCCGCGCAGCTCCCGGTCCACTACCTGACCGACTCCGCGACCGGCCAGCTCGCCGTGCAGCCGACCAGCGACTGGAGCGACCCGCCGGTCTTCCCGTCGGGCTCGGGCGGCCTCGTGTCCACCGTCGACGAGTTCCACGCGTTCGCGCGCATGCTGCTGCGGCGCGGCGTGCACGGCGGCACCCGGCTGCTGTCGGAGCAGTCCGTCGAGCTGATGACAACCAACCGGCTCACCCCGGAGCAGATCGCCAGCGGCGGCATGTTGCTGGGAGGCAGCGGCTGGGGCCTCGGCATGGCCGTGGCTGTGACCCCGGTGGCACCCGCCGTCCTGCCGGGTGGATACGGCTGGTCCGGCGGCTTCGGCACGACGTGGTTCAACGACCCGCACGAGGAGCTGACCGCCATCGCGATGACCCAGGTCAGCGACTTCCTGTGGAGCGGGGCCCTCACCGAGTTTCAGCAGTCGTCCTACGGCGAGCCGGCTCGGTAGGCTGGCGGCGTGGTTCCCGCGGAAGGGGAGACGATGACCAGCCTCGACGCCGTCACCGCCTGGGTGCAAAACTACCGGCGAGCGTGGGAGTCCAACGATCCCGAGCACATCGGCGGGCTGTTCGCCGACGACGCGGCCTACTTCACCGAGCCGTTCGCCAAGCCCTGGCTCGGCCGGGAGGAGATCGTGGCGCAGTGGCTGCGGCGGCGCGACGAGCCGGGAGACACGACCTTCGAGTGGCACCCGATCATCGTCACCGAGGATCTTGCCGTCATCGAGGCCACCACGGTCTACCGCGAGCCGCCCCGGACGTACAGCAACATGTGGGTGCTGCGGCTGGACAATCTGGGTCAGGCCCGGCAGTTCACCGAGTGGTGGATGAAGCACCCGCAGCCAAAACCCGAGTAGGCCGCGCGGACGGGTCGTACGTGAATTTTCTCCTCATTTGCAAGTTCTCCTCGTGATCGCCCGCTCACTTACCGATTTGGGCGCTCTGTCGCCGGTGCCGGGCAAGGTGAGCCGGGCTCATCGGCGACGCGCAGTGCGAATCCGCGTCTTTGCAGGCAGACTGCCTCGGATGGAGGTTCAGCAGCAGATGCTCGGCGGCCGCTACACGCTGCTGGGCGAGCTCGGCCGGGGTGGCATGGCCGTCGTCTGGCACGCCCACGACGAGGTGCTCGGCCGTTCGGTGGCGGTCAAGGTGCTCGCCGGCCGGTATGCCGGGGACGCGCAGTCCCGCGCCCGGATCCGGGACGAGGCCCGCGCCGCCGCCACGCTGTCGCACCCCAACATCGCCCAGGTCTACGACTACGGCGAGTCCGACGAGCACGGGCGCCCGGTCCCGTACGTGGTCATGGAGCTTGTCCACGGCATCACGCTGCAGCAGCGGATGAAGTCCGGGCTGATCCCGCCCGTGCAGATCTTCCGGATCTGCGGCCAGGTGGCGGCGGCGCTTGCCGCCGCCCATGCCGACGGCCTGGTGCACCGCGACATCAAGCCGGCCAACGTCATGGTCACCCAGGAGGGCGCGAAGGTCGTCGACTTCGGCCTGGCCGCGGTCGCCGGGCCGGCCGATCCCGAGGCCGCGCTGTTCGGCACGCCCGCCTACCTGGCGCCGGAGCGGCTGACCGGCGGCCCGGTGGAGCCCGCTTCCGACGTGTACGCGCTCGGGGTGCTGATGTACAGGCTGCTGGCGGGCGAGTCGCCGTGGACCGTCGACAGCACGACCCAGATGCTGTCCGCGCACGTCTACGTCGAGCCGGCGCCGCTGCCCCGGCTGGGCGAGGTTCCGCCGCAGGTCTCCGACCTGGTCAACCAGTGTCTGCGCAAGGAGCCGGGGGAGCGGCCGAGCGCCACGCAGGTGGCCGCGACCCTGGCCCGGGCCGCCGTGCTGAAGCCGCCGGTGGCGTCGCCGCCGGCCCGGGCGGCCGCCCCGACCCGGCCGGGGAAGCGCCTGGCCCTCGGCGGGGTCGCCGCCGCGGTCGCCGCGGCGCTCCTGCTGTGGCTGTTCCTGCCGGAGGGGGCCGGGGACGGCGCCGAGGTGGCAACGTCCGCGCCTCCGTTGATCGCTGGGCGGTCGGCGACCGGCGCGGCCCCGGGCGGAGCGGTCGCGACACCGACTCGGCCGGCGGCCGTCGCGCCCGGCCGGACCGGTGTTCTCCCGTCCGTGGCACCCTCCGCGGCCGTTCCGCCGCCGCCCGCCGAGACCGGCGAGCCGACCGTGCCCACGACGCGGCCGACGCCGACGGCGGAGCCGACCACGGCGGAGCCGATCGCCGACGTGCGGACGTTCACGTCACGTGGCGGGACGATCGACGCGCGTTGCGCTGCCGGCAAGGCCGAGTTGGTGTCGTGGACGCCGACCGACCCTTTCGTGGTGCAGCGGGTCAAGCAGGGGCCCGCGCTCGCCGCGGTGATCGTCTTCAAGGACCGCGGGACCCGCATCCGGATGACCGTGACCTGTGTCGCGGGCACGCCGACGGTGGTCACCCTGCCGTTGTGACCGCCCCCGCCTTGCTCGTCTGACCCTCGCTGCCGCGCCGCCGTGCCTCGGGACGGCGGGCGATGGCCCGTGCCCATGCGCGCGCCGCCGCGTGTCACAGGTGTTTCGGGCGTTGACGAACCAGTGACATATCTGAAACATTGAATGCTCCGCGCCGCAAGAACTTGGCAGAGACAACGTAATTTTCGTTGATCGAGCCGAAAGATCGTGGCAGTCGCACCTCCCTCCTTCCCTCCATCGCGCGGTCATCCCCTCTGTCGTTCTCACAGAACAAGGACGCCATGAAACGGAAGCAGCTCAGGAGACGGCTGTTCAGCAGCCTCTTCGCGGCCGGCCTGGTCGCCGCCGCCGCGCTCGTCCCCACGCCCGCCCTCGCGGCCGGCGGCCCCAACCTCTCCGCCGGCAAGCCGGCCTCGGCCAGCGGCGCCAACGGGCCCTACCCCGCGACCAACGTCACCGACGGCAACGCACAGACCTACTGGGAGGGGCCGGCCAGCGCGTTCCCGCAATGGGTGCAGGTCGACCTCGGCGGCGGTGTCGCGGTTGATCAGGTGGTCCTGAAGCTGCCGCCCGCGACCGCTTGGGGCGCGCGTACCCAGACACTCAGCGTGCAGGGCGGCACCGACGGCGGCAGCTTCACCGTCCTGTCCGGCTCGGCCGGACGGATCTTCGATCCGGCCACGGGCAACACCGTGACGATCAACTTCACCGCGTCGACCGCGCGGTACCTGCGGGTGACCATCACCGGCAACACCGGCTGGCCGGCGGCGCAACTGTCCGAACTGGAGGTCTACGGCGTCGCGGGCGGCGAGGACCCCGGCGATCCGGGTGACCCGCCGACCGGTACGAACCTGGCGGGCGGCAAGCCGATCGAGGCGTCGTCGTCGGTCTTCGGGTTCGTGCCCGGCAACGCCAACGACAGCAGCCCGACCAGTTACTGGGAGTCCAACGGCTTCCCGGCGACGTTGACCGTGCAACTCGGCTCCGACGCCGATGTCACCGCGGTCGTGGTCAAGCTCAACCCCGACCCGATCTGGGGTACGCGTACCCAGAGCATTCAGGTCCTCGGCCGCGCGCAGGCCGCCACCGGGTTCGTCTCGCTGAAGGCCCGGGCCGACTACGTCTTCAACCCGGCGACCAACCAGAACTCGGTCACCATCCCGGTCACCGGCCGCGCCGCGGATCTGCGGCTGCAGATCTTCAGCAACACCGGCGCTCCCGGCGGGCAGGTCGCCGATCTCCAGGTGCTCGGCGGCTGGGCGCCGAACCCGGACCTGGTCGTCACCGCGGCCACCTGGACGCCCGCGGCGCCGAACGAGGCGTCCCCGGTCACGCTCTCCGCCACGGTGCGAAACCAGGGCCCCGCGGCCGCCGCCGCGACCACGGTGGACTTCAAGCTGGGCGGCGCCGTCGTGGGCAGCGCTCCGGTGGGCGCGCTCGCCGCCGGCGCATCGACCACGGTCTCCGCGAACGCCGGGGCGCAGCCGATGGGCAGCTACAGCGTGGCGGCGGTGGCCGATCCGGCCAACACGGTCGCCGAACAGAACGAGGGCAACAACACCTTCACCTCGGCCAGCCAACTGGTGGTCGGGCAGGCGCCCGGCCCGGACCTGGAGGTCGCCGGCATCACCTCGAACCCGGCGAACCCGGCCGTCGGCGCGGCGGTCTCGTTCAGCGTCGCGGTCCACAACCGCGGCATCTCCGGCGCCGGCGCGTCCACCACCCGCCTGGTGGTGGGCGGCACCACGCTCAACGGCACCACCGCGGCGATCGCGGCGGGCGCGACCGCGAACGTGGCGGTCAGCGGCACCTGGACCGCGACCAGCGGCGGCGCCACGCTGACCGCCATCGCGGACGCGACGAACGCGGTCGCGGAGACGAACGAGAACAACAACACGCTCGCCCGGTCGATCGTCGTCGGCCGCGGCGCCGCTGTGCCGTACGTCGAGTACGAGGCCGAGGCCGCCCGCTACCAGGGCACGCTGCTGGAGGCGGATGCGCTGCGGACGTTCGGGCACACCAACTTCGCCACCGAGTCCTCGGGTCGCAAGTCGGTGCGGCTGACCGGCACGGGCCAGTTCGTCGAGTTCACCTCGACCAACCAGGCCAACTCGATCGTGGTGCGCAACTCCATCCCGGACGCGCCGGGCGGCGGCGGCCAGACCGCGAGTCTGAGCCTGTACGTGAACGACACGTTCGCGCAGAAGCTGACGCTGTCGTCACGGAACAGTTGGCTCTACGGCACCACCGACGACACCGAGTCGCTGTCGAACTCACCGTCGGCCGACGCGCGCCGGCTGTTCGACGAGTCGCACGCGCTGCTCGCCCAGTCGTACCCGCCCGGCACGAGGTTCAAGGTGCAGCGGGACTCGGGCGACAACGCGTCGTTCTACATCGTCGACCTGATCGACCTGGAGCAGGTGGCACCGGCGGCGGCCAAGCCGGCCGACTGCACCTCGATCACCACGTACGGCGCGGTTCCGGACGACGGCGTGGACGACTCGGCCGCGATCCAGCGGGCCGTCACCGACGACCAGAACGGCGTGATCGGCTGCGTCTGGATCCCGGCGGGGCAGTGGCGCCAGGAGCAGAAGATCCTCTCGCCGGACCCGGCCCGCGGCCAGTACAACCAGCGCGGCATCCGCAACGTCGTGATCCGCGGCGCCGGCATGTGGCACTCGCAGCTCTACACCAACACCGAGCCGCAGAACGTGACCGGCAACATCAACCATCCGCACGAGGGCAACGTCGGCTTCGACATCGACGACAACACCCAGATCTCCGACCTCGCGATCTTCGGCATGACGACGAACCGGGCCAACCGCGGCCACGGCCTCAACGGCCGGTTCGGCAAGAACACGAAGATCAGCAACGTCTGGATCGAACACGTCAACGTCGGCGCGTGGGTCGGCCGCGACTACTCGGACACCCCGGCCTACTGGAACCCGGGCGACGGGCTGGAATTCTCCGGCATGCGGATCCGCAACACCTACGCGGACGGGATCAACTTCTCCAATGGTACGCGGAACTCGAAGGTCTTCAATTCGTCGTTCCGCACCACCGGCGACGACTCGCTGGCGGTCTGGGCCAACCCGTACGTGAAGGACCAGGCGGTGGACATCGCCCACGACAACCACTTCCTGAACAACACGATCCAGCTGACCTGGCGCGCCAACGGAGTGGCGATCTATGGCGGCTACCACAACTCGATCGAGAACAACCTGGTCTACGACACGATGAACTACCCGGGCATCATGCTGGCGACGGACCACAGCCCGCTGCCGTTCTCGGGCACCACGCTGATCGCCAACAACGGCCTGTACCGCACGGGCGGCGCCTTCTGGAACGAGGACCAGGAGTTCGGCGCGATCACCCTGTTCCCGTCCACGAAGGACATCACCGGCGTCACGATCCGCGACACGGACATCGCCGACTCGACCTACGACGGCATCCAGTTCAAGAACGGCGGCGGCAACATGCCGAACGTCGCGATAACCAACGTCAAAATCGACAAGTCGAACAACGGCGCGGGCATCCTGGCGATGAGCGGCGCCCGAGGAAACGCGACCCTGTCGAACGTGACCATCACAAACTCGGCCGACGGCGACGTCGTGATCCAGCCGGGCTCGCAGTTCACGATCGCGGGCGGCTAGCGGTTTCAGCAGGGGCCCCGGCCGGCCAGGCCGGGGCCTTGGGCCGCGCCAGGTCATCACCCGCTTCAGCCTGCCGCGGCTGGCGTAGCGTCATCCGCACCTGATCGATGCACCGAGTATGGGGGTCACACCGTGCAGCACCTCGCAAGCGCATGAGCACGCCGGTGCGGGAGATCACGATGCCGGCCGACATGGTGAGCCTCGCCGGACTCGACCCGGTCGACTACAGCGAGGCGTTCACCTTCGCCACCGACGCGGTCCGCCGCCCGGAGGAATGGGCGCGGCTGATCCTGGAGGGCGCGCCGCTGGCGCAGCGCATCCAGATGCGCGGCATCTGGACGGCCCTGGGCATCCGCCTGGCAATGCCGGGCACCCGCGGCCAGGTGCTCGGCTGGCGCATCGGGCACAACGATCCGGCGGCCGTCGTGCTGGGGGTACGGGCCGGGATCGGCCTCACCGCGCGGATCGTGGTCCACGCCGAGCCCGGCCGCGTCACCCACGCGATGGTGGTCCGCTATGACCGCGCCATCGCCCGCCGGGTCTGGGCCAGGCTGGCACCGAAGCACCGCGCGTTCCTCGGCGGCTTGCTGCTGCGCGCAAGCCAGCCAGCGTCCGGGACCACGTCGTAGCTCACCTCGGCGAACTCGATCTCGCGGCCCTCGCCGCCGCCCTGCAACACATCGAACAACGCCTCTGAAGCACTGTTCCCGGGGAGTCGGGTCATGATCCGGCGCGGCCGGGCGGCGCCGGTGCGGGCCGGGACAGGTGTTCCCGCAGTGCGGCGGCGATCTCGCCCGCGGCGGCGAGTTGCTCGGGGGTGAGGGCGTCGACGAACAACTCCCGGACGGCCCGCAGGTGCGGGGCGGTGGCCCCGTGGAAGGCCTCGGCGCCGGCCGGCTCCAGCACGACCTCCGCGCCCCGGCTGTCGGTGGCGCACTCCTCGCGCCGGATCAGCTGACGCCGTTCCATCCGGGCGAGGTGGTGGGAGAGCCGGCTGCGTTCCCAGCCGATGCGCGCGGCCAGCTCGGACGAACGTATCCGGCCTCCCTCGGCCTCGCTGAGCGCCAGGAGCACGGCGTAGTCACCCGGCGAGAGCCCGGTGTCGCTGTGCAGGCGCGCGGCGAGCATCCCGCGAAGCGCCTCGGTGGTCTCGATGAACTCGCGCCACGTGCGCAACTCGGTGCGGCTGGGGAGCTTCCGGGGTCGGGGCATAACGGCCCACCCTTCTGTGTTTGACATGTCAATTGTATCTAGCTGACACGTCAACTACCTGAAAGGGCAGTGTCATGACCGATCTCGTCCTGGGCCTCGACACCTTCGGCGACGTGCCGGAGGACGACTCCGGCATGCCCGTCTCCCACGCCGCCGCGATCCGGCAGGTCGTCGAGGAGGCCGTGCTCGCCGACGAGCTCGGCGTCGACGTCATCGCGCTCGGCGAACACCACCGCCCGGAATACTCGATCTCCACCCCGGAGACCGTGCTGGCCGGGATCGCCGCCCGTACCTCGCGCATCAAACTCGCCTCCGGTGTAACCGTGCTGAGCTCGGACGACCCGGTCCGCGTCTTCCAGCGCTTCGCGACCGTGGACGCGATCTCGCATGGCCGCGCCGAGGTGATCCTCGGACGCGGCTCGTTCACCGAGTCCTTCCCGCTGTTCGGGTACGACATGAGCGACTACGACGTGCTGTTCGAGGAGAAGCTCGAGCTCTTCGTGAAGCTGCTGGAGGAGAAGCCCGTCACCTGGAACGGCACCACCCGCGCCGCGCTGGACAACGCCGACGTGTTCCCCAAGACCGAGTCCGGCAGCCTGACCACCTGGGTCGGCGTCGGAGGCTCCCCGCAGTCGGTGGTGCGCAGCGCGCGGTACGGGCTGCCGCTGATGCTCGCGATCATCGGTGGCTCGCCGGAGCGCTTCGCCCCGTACGTCGATCTTTATCGCCGGGCCGCCGACCAGCTCGGCACGGTCGCGCATCCGGTGGGCATGCACTCGCCGGGCTTCATCGCCGACACCGACGAGCAGGCCAAGGAGCTGTACTACCCGACCTACAAGGTGATCCGGGACCGGATCGGCGCGCTGCGCGGCTGGCCGCCGCTGCGCCGCGCGGAGTTCGACTCCGAGGTCGCGGAGGGCTCGCTCTACGTCGGTTCGCCGGAAACCGTGGCGCGGAAGATCGCCCGGGCGGCCGGTGCGCTCGGCGTGGGTCGCTTCGACCTCATCTACACCGCCGGAGCCCAGCCGGTCAGCGCCAGGATGCGCGCCGTCGAGCTCTTCGGCTCCCGGGTGATGCCCATGGTCCGCGACATCCTGGCCGGCTGAGCCATGGTCACCACGATCGGCATCCTCGGCGCCGGCAAGGTCGGCACCGTCCTGGCCCGACTCGCCGTGGCCGCCGGCTACCGCGTCCTGGTCGCCGGCTCCGGCGACCCGTCGAGGATCTCTCTCATCGTCGAGGTCCTCACGCCGGGCGCGGTCGCGGTGACCGCGGCCGAGGCGGCCGGGCGGGCGGACATCGTCGTCCTCGCCCTCCCGCTCGGCAGGCACCGCGCGGTCCCGGTGGACGCGCTGCGCGGCAAGCTCGTCGTCGATGCGATGAACTACTGGTGGGAGGTCGACGGCATCCGCGACGACCTCACCGACCCGCGCACCTCCTCCAGCGAGACCGTGCAGGCGTTCCTTCCGGAATCCCGGGTCGTCAAGGCGTTCAACCACATGGGCTATCACGATCTTGAGGAGGGAGCCCGGCCCGCCGGTGCGCCCGGGCGCAAGGCGATAGCGGTCGCCGGCGACGATCCCAGCGACGTCGCCACGGTCGCGGCTCTCGTCGACGCCCTCGGTTTCGACCCCGTCATCGCCGCGACGCTCGCCGACGGCGTACGCATGGAGCCGGGCACCGAATTGTTCGGCGCGAACGCCGAGGCCGCCGAGGTCAAAGCCCTGCTCGACCGCTTTCCCGGCTCGGTGCGCGGCCGCATCGTCGCCGAGGCCCGGGCCCTGCATCGCTAGAGTGCTCGTCATGGCCGACGAGGTCCAGGAACAGATCAGCGTGGCGGCGCCGCCGGACGAGGCCTACGCGGCAGTGTCGGACGTGCGTCGCATAGCCGGGTGGAGCCCCGAGTGTTTCGCCGTCTGGGTGTGGCGGCGTCAGGGATCCCAGCCGGAGCGGTTCATCGGCTGGAACCGGCGCGGCGTCTACGTGTGGTTCACCACCTGCCGGGTGGTGACCGCCGAGCCCGGCAGGGAGTTCGCCTTCGACGTGACCACCTTCGGTCAGCCGGTGTCCCGCTGGGGATATCGGCTGACGCCGGCGGACGGAGGCACCCTGATCACCGAGTACTGGCAGGACCAGCGCAACCAGGCAGCGGCCACGCTGGGTCGAGTGTTCACCGGCAGCGTCGCGCGGCAGCGACCGCAGGCGAACCGTGCGGGAATGCGCCAGACGTTGAGCCGCATCAAGCGCGAACTCGAGCGGTGACCGGGGTTTACCGGCCATTGGTGATTTAGGCATAGAAATGGATCACTGACGTCCCGCACAATCTCATGCATGAGTGCTCGGATAGCGACCGTGAGGGAATACGACCTCTTCACTCCGGCGGCGATGACCGATCAGAACGCCTTCCTGCGGAGCGTGCGCGCCGAGAGCCCGCTCGCCTGGCTGCCGCAGCTCGACGCCTACCTCCTCACCCGGTACGCGGACATCATGGCCGCGCTGCGGGACAAGCGGATGGACACCGCGAACATGGCCCGGGTCCTGCAGCGACTCACGCCTGAGGAGCAGGAGGAACTGCGCCCGGTCAGCCGGTCCATCGAGATGTGGATGGGCCACACCGTTCCGGCCGACCATGTCCGCATGCAGCGGCTGCTCAAGCGCTACTTCAGCCCGGCGACGGTCGACCGGCTGCGGCCCCGGGTGCGCGCGTTCACCCACGAGCTGCTCGACGCCGTCGCCCCGAAGGGGCAGATGGACGTGGTGGGGGACCTGGCCTACCCGCTGCCCGCGAACGTGATCGCCGAGCTGCTCGGGATGCCGACCAGCGACCGCGAGCAGTTGCAGGCATGGTCGCGCGACATCCTGCCGATCTTCGGCAACGGCGACATCCAGCAGATGCGCCAGGCCCAGGCCAGCATGCTCGACATGCACGACTACCTGCGGACTATCGCGGCCGAGCGCCGCCGCGCCCCTCGCGAGGACGTGCTGAGCATGTTCATGGCCGCCGAGGCCGAGGGAACCCTGACCGAAGACGAGGCCGTCGCCAACTGTGTGTTGCTGCTCTTCGCCGGCCACGAGACCACCGCGAACCTGATAGCCAACGGCCTCGTCCTGCTCTTCGAGCACCCCGACCAGCTGGCCCTGCTGCGTGCCAACCCGGACCTGATGCCGCTCGCCGTCGACGAGATGCTGCGCTGCGACGGCCCGGCCGGCGTGATCGGCCGCGTCACCACCGAGCCCGTCGAGCTGGCCGGGCATACCGTACCGGCCGGAAAACACATCTATCTGGCGCTGATGGCCGGAAATCGCGACCCGGATGCCTTCCCCGACCCGGACACCTTCGACATCACCCGCAAGCCCAACCGGCATCTCAGCTTCGGGATGGGCGCCTACTACTGCCTGGGCGCGGCGCTCGCCCGGATGGAGACCGACGAGTGCCTGCGGATCCTGCTGGACCGCTGCCCCGACCTGCGGCCCGCCTACCAGACCCCCGACTGGCTGACGTCCCCGCCGTTCGGCCATCGACTGGAATCGCTGCAGGTCACCTTCTGACCCCGCACCGATGCCCGGTGTCCGCCCGAACCCCGGCGGCGCTTCCCTCGCGGGCCGTCGCCTCCGCCGATCAGTTCCGCTGTCGGATGACCAGAATGAAGAGGCTCACCAGCGTGGCGGCGATCGAGAGCCCGCCGAGCAAGTAGACCCAGCCGGCGTTGAGCCCGACCGTCTTGCCCTCGGTCCTGTCCAGCCGACTGGACAGATCGGCGATGCGCGCGGCGTTGGTGTCCCGCACCACCTCGAACTCGACCTTGCTGATGAACGACCTGGTCTGGTCGGAGAGGGTCTGCCGGAACTCGTTGACGCTCTCGAAGCGCTTCTCGGCGGCGACCTCTGCCTTCGACACTGCCTTGTCGGCCGCCGAGAGCGCCAGCCCGACCCGCTCGGCGTGCGCGTTGACCAGGGTGCTGAGATTCGCCAGCTTGGCATCGGTCGGCCGTTCGAGGGCGTTGACGCGCTGTTCCAGTCGCCACTCCAACTCTTGACGGAGAGCGTTGGCCGCGTCGTCCACGAGGGGCGCGCCCAGGTCCGGCTGGCTCGGGTCGTTCGTGCTGCGGCTCTGAAATGCCGCTGCGCCTAGCGTCTGCTTACTGCTGTGCGGCACCCAGCATGCCGGCGACGATGGTGGCCACCGCTCCAAACGCTATGACGATGAGACCGATGACGACGACGGCTCTCCGCCAGCCGTGACGCGGCTGCGTCAACCCAGCGGCGATCTTTGTCGCCTGTTCGATCTCTCCCAACGGCGTCAACGCGCTGTTCGCGGTCTGGGGAAGGCCAGCCCACGCCTGTGATGCAGCTCCACCGTCGGCGTTCATATCGTCAGTATGCATTTGATCGTCAAGGCCGGGGGCGTCTCGGTGGGCACAAGCTTGGGGCGGGGCCATCGCGTAGCCCGCGGTGACACGAGTCCGGTGTGCGTACGGCCTGAGCTGATAGCGCTCGCAGGGATGCCCGGTATCCCTGTGCGGATGCCGGGCCTCGGGCGTCCGTGGTCAGGTGCTGACGTGGCTGCGTGGACGCGACGTGGTCGCTGCGACAGCCCACGAAATACGTCCGGTCACCCGCTGGCGCGTCACCGAGTCGTTGCCAGCGGTTACCGGGAGGCTATGCTTCCGGCACATTCGAACGGCGACGGAAGGGTCGCACGTGCGTCGCGAATCAGCACTGACCTTCAACGGTGCGCTCCGCATCCTCGGCAGAACCAGCACCCCAGGCGTCGACAAGGTGGACAAGCTTCTTGGCGGGATCATCCTCGCCGCTGGCGTCGGAGTTGGTTTAGCGTCGACCGCCGACGAGGCGCTGGGACCGGTCGCACTGCTCGCGCCCCTGTGGGGATGGGTAGACCAGAAGAACGAGGGTATCGGTCTTCTGCGCGCCGTCGTATCCGCGCTCTCCCCGACGATTGCCGGCGTTGCTGGCCTGGAGCGCCGCGAGCTGGTGGCGGCCGCCCACACCACGATCGCCGCAGCGGCATTCCTTGAGGTGCTCGACGAGCGCCTCGGGCGGCGGGCGCTGAGCCAGCTGCGCCTGACTGACGAGGACCGTGTGGCCCTGACGCTCGGCTCGCGCAGGCACCTTCGGGACTCCATGATCGACCGGCTCTACCTCGCGGATGTGCCGGCCCCCTCGGCCTCCGTCGGGTTCGCCGAGAACGTTGGTGACATTCAGGCATGGATGGAGGCCCTGGCCACCAGCACCGAGAACTTCCTGCTGGGCTTCGCGGCGTGGTCGGTTGTCGGAGTCGGTTTGGACTCCGTGGCACCCGCGGCGACGAGACGATACGAGTCGCATTATGTTGCGCTGGCCGCCACGGTGCCGGAGTTCCGCGTGTGGGCCGCCCTAGGCGAACACGCGGCGACTCGCGGCGCCGTGCTGGAGGCGACCACGTCCATTTCGGCGATCTTGGCGTCACAGCACACGTCGTTCGAACGCATCGAGACCCTGCTGGCGGCGCTGCAGGTAAATGCCGGCCGGCCGGCCGGCGTGAGCCAGGCCGTCTTCCGAGCCAACCGTGGCAGGCTGCACGAGTCGGTGATATCCGCGCCCGGCGAACGCTATGAGACCGCCATTACCTTCCCGACCGTGGGTGAGTTGTTCGTCCGGCCCAGCTACCGCATCGCCCGGTTCGGGGCCGCTACCCGGCCCGCCGATGAGAAGTGGTGGTCGCGGGTCCCGGCCAAGAACGACCTCGACATCATGCTGCTCGCACATCTGCTGTCCGCAGACGCGATCCGGATGCCGTTGCTGCTGCTGGGACACCCGGGTGCGGGGAAGTCGATGATCACCAAGGTGCTGGCAGCGCACTTACCACCAGAAAGCTACACCGTGGTCCGGGTGCCCCTGCGCGCCGTGGGTGCCGACGAGAGCGTGCTCGACCAGGTCCAACACGGACTGGACATCTCGACGAATCGGCGCGCCGGCTGGGCAGAGTTGGCCCACGAGAACGCGAGCGTCCTGCGGGTGGTTCTGCTGGACGGCCTCGACGAGCTGTTGCAGGCGTCGAACACCGATCGCTCTAGTTACCTGCAGGAGATCGTTCGCTTCCAGCAGGTCGAGGCCGAGCAGGGGTGCCCAGTGGCCGTGCTGGTGACGTCCCGGACGGTCGTGACCGACCGGGTCGACATCCCGGTGGGTTCGACCATCGTCAAGCTCGAACCGTTCGGTGATGCGCAGATCACCGCGTGGCTCGCCGTCTGGAAAGAGGCCAACGCCGCCGCAATCCAGGCTGGGAAGATCCGCGAGCTGACCGTCGCTGAGGCGCAGCGGCAACGTCACCTGTCCTGCCAGCCGCTGCTGTTGCTGATGCTGGCTGTCTACGCCACGGATTCGGCTCGGCCGGAGCTGGATGAGAACCTCTCGACCACGGCGCTGTATGACCGGTTGTTCGACGGCTTCGGACGGCGGGAGGCGGCCAAGAGTGCCGGACGACTGTCGGAACTGGAGACAGATGCGGCGGTACGTGCGTCGACCAACCGGCTGTGCATTGCGGCCCTGGCGATGTTCAACCGTGGTCGCCAGAGCGTGGCAGAGGCGGAACTGGGCAACGACATTGCCGCGCTGACCGCCCAATCTACACCTGGGCTCCCAGCGCAGGCGGGCCAGCGACTACTCGCCGAGTTCTTCTTCGTCCATGCCTCCGAGGCCACGATCATTGGGGGCGGGCTGCCCGCCGAGTCCACGACCCGGCGGATCGAACGCACATACGAGTTCCTGCACGCCACGTTCGCCGAATACCTGGTCGCCCGGAAGATCATCGAGGAGCTCCGCGACATCGCCGACGCTGCCTACGGTGGTCGTCGAGGTAGGCGGGAGCCCGATGACCAGTTCCTGTTCGCCCTGCTCAGTCATCAGGCGCTGGTGGTTCGACGGCCGATGGTCACGTTCGCCGCCGAGATGTGCCATGCGCTGCCGCCGGACGAGCAGGCGCAGCTCGTCGAGGTCCTGGAGTACTTCATCTCCGCCTTCCGGCGCCGCACCGCTTCCGGCAGATACTCCGCCTACCAGCCAAGCCAAGACGACCACGTACGGCGGTTGGCGATGTTTTCCGCGAACCTTGTCTTGCTGCGGGTCGCCTTTGAGCCCGGTGGATCACCGGTCCCCCTGGCCGACCTGTTCCCAGTGTCGATGTCGCGCGGGTGGGTGTCGGTTGTAACACTGTGGCGCTCCGGGATGGACGCGGACAGCTGGTTGGCCACCCTCGGCTGCCTGCGCGTGGAGGCCGGATCGCATCTGTTGCTGTCCACAGGCGACATGCCCACGCCGACGCTCGGCGCCGCTGACTACGACTACGCCACACTGATTGGCGATGCTCCGGCCGCGGCTCGCTTCCAGCTGGGCGCGGCACTTCTCAGCGACAGCGATGCCCACCGCAAGGGCGCCTGGCATGCAGCAATGATGAGCTGGATGCTGCTTGCCCTGGCCGGAGCTAGTGCGCAGTGGAACGTGCTGCCGCCGCCGCACGGCACGATGAACCAGGCGATCAATGACGTGGCGTACACGGCTGCTCGGCTACTGCGCGCCGACACGGCAATGGCACCGGCCGAGGATGTCGCCGCCCTAGCCGGCTTCGTAGCTCGGTTCCCACCGTTCCCCCGCGATCCCTATGCGATGGCGATGGCGGTGTGCCGGCGGCCGGTGCTGCTAGCCCTGGCGCCGGAGCTGCGCAACCCTGATCACTATCGGGGAGCTCACGGCATGCCAATCATGATGGCGGCCAACGCGTACCTGGTTCAGCAACCCGAGCAGCAAGCCTGGCAGGCGTTGTACAAGAGCCTGCTGGTGCACCCTGGGCAGGATCCGGAGTCGGACCCGGAGCGCCTCGTCGAGATGCTGTTGGCGCCGGTTCGGGCGCGGCGGCCGGGTTCCCTTTGAGTAGTTCAGCCTGGCCTCAGCGCTGCACCCGCCGAAGCGCCACAGAAAGATTGTCCTGCACAAGCCGTTGACCGCCGGGCAGCGCGAGGACAACCCACAGTTCATCGGGGTGATCGAAGGGATCCGGGTGCTCCGACTCGGTCGTGGCCGGCTCCCGTACCCACCAGGATCGATCCTTGACCAACAACGCGTATGTCAGTAGGGGCGCCCGCCGCTACCTGCGCCGGCGCGGCATCAAGGCGACCACCCCGTCCGAGACTGACCAGGACGCGATCCGGCGCAAGCTCGGATCTAAGTGGTCCGGGTCGTAAATTCTTCGGGGGTTGACGGCTGACGGCTGGGATGCGGTCAGTCTGTGATGGGGCTGACGAGGACGTCGCAGACGAAGTCGAGGGCTTCTTCGGTGGTGCCGCTGAACCAGTACTGGTCTTCGTAGCTGTTGTTGCTGGCCTTGTAGGTAGCGACGGCCCAGCGGTGGGCGGATCCGCTGTAGCGCAGTCGCATCAGTGGCAGTTGTTCTCCGCCGGTCAGTTCGCCGGTGACGTAGGCGAACTGAGCGTGGTAGCGCACATGCACCCCGGCCAGCTGCGGCCAGTTCGTCTTGGCGCGGGCACGGAGCCGCTGCGGCAGGGACGTCTTGGTGGAGGCAGGAATGACCGGCATAGGTCCACATCCTGCCGGTCCGGCGTGTCCTGTCGGCTCCCGGCACACCGCAGCGGCATTCTCGACCGCCCCCCGAACGAGATCACCTTCGATGGAAGCTGGCCGGTGCCCGTCCCTCACGCACGCCCCATCACGCTGACCGCTGCCGAACGACGGCGTCTCACCGTTCTGGCCTACTCACACACGGCCGGCTACCAGCAGGTCATGAGGGCCTGGATCGTCTGTGATGCGGCCCGCGGAGACTCCAACGCGGTGATCGCCCGCCGGCATGAGATCACCGTCGACACGGTGCGCCGCTGGCGGGGCCGGTTCGCTGAGCAGGGCCTGGCCGGAGGCCACTGCAGGGAGAAGTAGGAAGGCATACCCGAGCACGGGGGTGGAAGTGCCCTTGGCGAGACCTGCGACCGCTGCGACAAGTGCGAGGACGTAGACGAAGGCGATCAGCAACGCGAACTTGCCAACCACGCGCCGCAGTTCCATCGCCGGATCGCGCACGCTGCTCCCTCTTCAGGTGATCTTTACCATCGACGCTACCAAGTTTGATTTGCGATGCGCCGCAAGGGGCGGCAGTAGTCGTCTCCGGCGCCAAGGCGCCTGACATGGCAACCTGCGGAGACGCTCAAGATCGCTGATTGTGTCCCGTAAGACCAACGGGGCGTCCGGGCGAGGAGCCACGCGCCAGGCCGGTCCTGGCGCATGAAATCCTGGCGCATTTGGCGTGGACAGCCGTAGAGGGCCACCGCGACCCGGCAACAACCGGACATACAAGGAAGGCCACCGACCGGCTCTCGCCTGGTCAGTGGCCTTGTTTGCGCTGCTCAGCCTAGGGTGCCCCCGGCAGGATTCGAACCTGCGCTTTCGCCTCCGGAGGGCGACGCTCTATCCCCTGAGCTACGGGGGCTCAGCGAGATTGAGCCTAGCAGGCGCCGCGGAGCCCTCGCCAATCGGTTCCGCGGCGCGCCGCCGGTCAGCTCGTCTGCAGCTGCTTGAGCATCGAGTCGATCAGGGTGATCTCGCCCTGCTGGCCCCGGACCTGGGACTCTGCCAGCCAGGTCACGTCGTCGTTGTCCGACTGCTGGAGGACCTCCTGGGCCATGTGGATGCCGCCCAGGTGGTGCTGGCGCATCAGGGTCAGGAACTGCACGTCCAGCGTTTTGCCGGTGGCCTTGCGCAGCTCGGCCATCTGGGCCGGGGTCGCCATGCCCGGCATCAGGCCGTTCTGCACCGAGCCCGACGAGTCCTTCATCCAGGCCATCGGGGCCGCCGAGCCGGTCGGGCTCAGGTGCCACTCGCTCAGCCAGGCCTGCATGTAGCCGATCTGGCCGTGCTGGGTCAGCGCGATGTCGGCGCTGAGGGTGATGACGCCGGGGTTCGTCGAGTTCGCGTGGGCGATCATCGACATCTCCACCGCCTGGGCGTGGTGGGTGCTCATGTCGCGGAGGAAGCCCGCCTCGACCGAGTCGTCGCCGGGGGTGGCCAGGCGCGGGCCGAGCAGGCCGATCGCCAGTCCTACGAGCAGGCCGAACACCAGCACCGCGGCCAACCACACCGCCCCGAAGCGGCCGCGGCCGGCCGGGGTGGTGTCGTCGCTCGGCGCGCCGGCGTCGGCCGGCGCGCTTGATTCAGTCGAGACGGACATCAGTTGCCCGCGGGTGCGGCGGCCGCGACCGGGCCCGTCGTCGTGTTGCCGCTGGAGCAGGCGGCGTTCGGCTCCAGCGTGGCCTTCAGGCGGAGGGCCTGGATGAACTCGTCGATTCGCTTGTCGTCGGCGTTGTCGAGCTTGAGCTGGTAGCCCCACGCCTGCAGCGAGATGTTCTTGTCCAGGTTCGCGATCGGGCTCATGAACATGTAGTCCCGGCCCTGGACCTTCTCCTGCAGCTTGGCGACCTGGTCGGCGGCGAGGCCCTGCTTGTAGGTCACCCAGACCGCGCCGTGCTCGAGGCTGTGCACGGCGTGCTCGTTGGCGATCGGCTGGGCGTAGACGTCGCCCATGCAGTTCTGCCAGACCGGGTTGTGCGCGCCGCCCACCGGCGGATTCGTCACGTAGGTCTGCGGGCCTTCCTTGTGCTCCTGCGAGTTGATCGCCGGGTTGTTCTGGGCGCGGTAGTTGACGATGCCCTCGATGCCGGCGGCCTTGTCCTCCCAGGACTCGTTGCCCCTGATCGACGCGAACACGCCGTACCCGATGATGCCCACCGCGATCAGCACGACCACGCCGGCCACCGCGATCGGGCCCCAGTTGCGGCTGCCGCTGACCTTGATCGGCGTGACCGGCTTGCGGCCCTTGCCGCCCTTGCCCTGCGGCCGGGAACCCGGGCGCGCGCCGGGCTTGGCGCCGGTAGACTTCGCGGCCGGGGGTTTGCCCTGGCCCG
>Ga0307516_10001701_pt1 | contig 30232 bp, 26 predicted proteins | sample 19_EM_MG_FD_203310 | JGI IMG/M metagenome (GOLD analysis project Ga0307516, IMG submission 203310) | Populus trichocarpa ectomycorrhiza microbial communities from riparian zone in the Pacific Northwest, United States - 19_EM | ecosystem: Host-associated > Plants > Roots > Unclassified | place... | reverse complement strand
GTTTACCATGTGTCCAACATGTGTCCACCCTTGAACCTTATAATAATGTCCACAAGACCAAACAATGAAAAGATAAGAATATTGGAAAGGGGTTTTAATGCCACTCCCTCTTTAGATAGGTGTTATCCCCTCTTTAGGTTCTGATCATATAAGAAGCTAGTGCTATTTCATAACACAAGTCCTCATCAATGACAAAGAAGGGTAAAGGGAAAGCGAAGGCGTCTGAGGTGTTCATGTGCTGTCAAGAAGTACAAGAAGTAAAAGAAAGCCTCACCCAGGTCCTCCAATGCGTCGAGGAGGAGGCAGGATTGGATCCGGAACTGGCTTGCCTCGCTATCAACAGCAACGCGACTCAAATGCTGGTTGAAACCTGCTGACCCACTTGGATGTACTCAGAAATGAGTTACGGCAGTCTGAGCGGGCAAGGATAAGAGACAAAGATGAGAAGATGAGGTTGCAGGATGAGATCTTGCACTTCAAGAATGATGATAGGCCACGCGATGACTCATCTCGGTACACCACCAATGACAAGGAATGCTACCAAAAGAAGAGAAAGGAGCGGGTGTCAGACTGACCCCTGTATGATGACCAGGAGGAGCAGGAGTCGAGGAGATCCTCGTCCTGGCAATTGGAGAATGTACGCAACACCCTTACAAGTATACGACCACTGCCATCACATTCCTTGTCACGGCAGCCTCCGCAACACGCCCCGTTCTACGGATCGTCATCATGAAGGCATAGGGAGATCCCTCCCCCCCAACCTAACTCATCGTCATGACAGGGTAAGGAGACACCTCCCCTCCAATACACCTTGTCTGTGCAAAGGGATAGAGAGACCCTTCCCCCCCAGTCCAGATTGCTTGAAGAAGGTCCTCAAATTAGAGAGAGACAGCAACAGAACAGCGCTTCTATTGCCTCGACATCTGAAGCAAGAGAACTGGAGCCAGAAGTGCTGGAAATCACCCTCAGCCTGCCAACCTCCTACCCTCCCCCTCCAACAATTGTGGTGGCACCCCCCAGTGCCGCGCCATGCTTCATGTCTCCACCTTCGGATTTGGATGAGCACATGGAGACCCCAAAGGCTGAAAAGGGCGGAAAAGGCAAGAAAGGTGGCCCTGTTGTGTTCCAACGACAAAACAACGAAAACCATACATTCAATATAATGCCAGGGCCATTCCCGCGTTGGTTGGTGCCCGCCTTGTCAATGGCACATGGGAGCAAGATAATAGCTTCCGGGGGATGCTCCCCTGGGACTTCTTATATGTCGAGGCTGAGAACTGGGTATACCCTGGGGCACTCGCACATGAATACTATATGTGGGACCGCAATGGGCGCAATGGGCCAAACCCCACCAAAGCAAGAGGATGGGCATTCTGGGCTCTGCGGGGCATGCCCCAGACCATTCAACAGTGCAAGGAACTGTTGAAGATTGTGGCAAACTCATCCACTGAGCAGCTGGAGAGGTTTGAGGCATGGTTGATACTGCATCACTTCATGCTAGTATCACAGTCATTTGCTCCGAGTCAACACGACCGTGCAATGACATGGGCAGCCGAACACCTGCCCAGAATGCATCGGCCTGGAAGATGGCAGATATTCACTTATGTCCCCATGGATCCTAATGCATTCGGACCGATAAACCCACACACACCAGTGGGGACATTGAATATAAGGCTTGCAACCCCAGACCCGTCTCTGGGCTTGGTTATCGATCCATGGGCGCAGTATATACTACACTGTGGCTGCCCTGGAATGCTGAATGAATTCTATGGGATCATTTTTGACCAATCGTTCCACGTCCTGCGGCGATCCGTGTGGGGATACCTTTTGGGACGAGCCATTGCTCCTTCCTCCACAAGGCTAAGAGATGCTAGGACGGTGGTTACGCGCAAGTTTGCATACTTGGCGGCAGTGCCCACTGCATATATTGAGGCAGTCGCTGAGCGAGAACGACTCAACGGCCCAGGTTATTTGCTGCCCACGTTGGTGCAGCAAATAACCATTACTCGAATCCGCGTGTCACAGACACTGTCTCCCAATTTCGGGCAAGCAGACATCATGAACTGCCTCCTTGCCAATCGAATCCCGGTGGAGTGGCTCACTCACGCCTACCCTTATGGAGTCCAGTATCTGTGGCAGCATCTGGCTTCGAACGACTGGTACCATGATCAGTATTGATCCATGGAAGATACGAGACGTGACCTCCAGCACGAACCGGAGGCATACCCACCATTCGACGGCTGGTATCACCCCAGTCCAATGGACCTCATTCATTTGCACTTCCTCATGAATCGTGAGGAGCAACAAAACTGGTATAGCAGGAATAGCCGTTGGTGGGTGTGGATCGGGGACGAACCATATCAGCCACTCCAGGTTCAGCAGGTACAACCTGCTCCTCAGCCGTCGTCGTCGTTGTTGTTGCCAGCGCACAATGTTATCATGCATGCTCCGACTGCTGAGGGACAGCAGCAGGACCTGGCCACGTCTGCAGCTGCAGTCACCGAGGGAGTAGAGGGGGAACCCTCTACATTGCCGGCTACTGGTGAAGGCTCTGGAGAGATAGCCCAAGATGTCATCATGGCTGTGGCGGCACTTGGGTGGAGGAGGCATCCTCCACCTTGCCAGATCCCTCAAGCACACCTGGCCCATCGACGGATTGAATGGTGGAATTGTAGTTTGGTGAATATCGTCGTCAGGCTACTCACGGCAGAGGTTGTGACTGCTCCAGGCATACTCTGATCATTGTTGTGGATACGGTGTGACGAGAAATTCGTTGTACCAACTTGTCATGGATTCACGGTCTGGTGTTGTACACCACTGTTACACCAAAAAGAGGTGCTTCGCCGCCAAATGGCCTACCGACAATGACATGCTCATGCATAATATGCATGTCTATTTGGTGCTATCATTGCTGTTGGACGGGAGCTCCTCCCCCACTCGCTCTCTAGATCTTGCTGTGCCGCTGTGATTCGTCTTTGCCTATATCCATTGCCTTCTCTTCTTGCTGTGTAGATTGCGTTACAATCTCAAACAGGGGTATGTAACGGATGCTATATATATCTATCATGTGACCTACTGCATTTAAACGGACTCTTACTTAATCGTTCGAGTAGTTCTTTTTTACCTTGTCATACACACAGTGCTACGAATACCATATCATTCAAGCTCTGTTGTGCATAGCAAGCTCTGACTAGACTCAAGCGTAACCCCACGTTACAGCGGGAGAACAGTGTGTGTAATAAACACTGTTCTGGCCTCTTTGACTTGAGTAACATTATTAGCCATCTGAATCATCAGTGGCTGTGCCAATTTGAAGGCATCTACTAAGTTGGATCATTGGCCTGTGAAGTGCATTGAAGCACCAGAGTCCAACAGCCATTGAGGCTGTTTTGGCTCAGATTGCTTACATCTCGAACATGAACATTTATCAATAAATTTATATTGCACCCCCATAGGGCATGCAGATGCTACAAGGCCATAAAGGCCGACTGGTACAGAGCATGTAAAAATATTTTTAATAGAGCCGAAGTAAGTAGGCGATGTCATATTACATCGCTGAATAAGGCTCTGCTCAATGTAGTCAGCAGCAGGTTTATGATCAAGAAAAATAGGGACTGATGCAAAATAGTCTGGGTCGTAGTCCGAAGCGAAGTGCAGCGGCAGCGTGAGGCTGCCAAGCGACACGGTTCCATCATCAATGTGTTGATGCTTTGATGGTGTTCAACTTCCCAGAAGGTAGGGGAAATCGTCTTCTGTGAAGACAAAGTCCAGAGAAGGTGTTCGCCATTTCAGGGAGTGATCCTGAGGTGGGAGGATGACATCGGCGACGCGTGTCTCAAGACATTTGAGCATCGAGATCGTCGGAGTTACCTCCATGCGATCAGCTAGATCGCGTGCCTTCTCGGCATTAACCCATATGCCGGGCCTTGTTTCCATCAAGCCGGTGTACCTTCTAGGTATAGGCTTGGCAGCTATTGCTGCCGGAAGTCCTTTTGGGACAAAGGTGGGGGTGGGGATAATCCTACTGTTACCGTTAATGGTTGTAATGACCGGAAGGGGTTTGGGCGCAGGAGGTAGAGCTGATGATGAGGCTATAGAAGCAGAAGGGTTGACCGCCATCGCCATTTCAGCCATGTGGCTATGTTGACATTCTTTGGCAGCTTCTCGATGTTCCTTTACCTTCTTTCCTGCACAAGATCATCCTTTCTTCTCCTTGCTACGATCGCCGGAGCCAGTGCCAGAAGCGGCAGGCTGTTCGTCCTTGGATTTTCCTTTCCAGGATGGTGGGTGATTGGGCTTATGCTTGACAGCGGAGATTTTATTCACTGATTGCAAGGGTCATGAGACCCCTGCAAGGCGTTGATGTTCTCCGATGATCATGTTAGCCACTATGCTAAATTCGAGTTTATCGAGCGAGTAGTAGGAGAGGAGCCATGTCAAAATCTGATCCCATTTCTGGGGAATGGCAATTATCAGAATCGAGGCTTGGACGAAATCAGGGATGGTGAAGCCACGTTGCTCAAGGCGAGCAAACATGGCAGCGAGCTTCTGAATCTCACTAGTGGGATCACCACCAGAGAGTCAGAAGCTGAACGCTTTATGGATCTCCATGAGTACAGATGCAGCAGAGGCTTTGTCGTACTTCTCCTTAAGGTCATCCCAAACCTTCTTCGAAGTGTCAGTGGTTGCAGGGATTCCCACAACGATTGCTTCTTGACAATTCATCTTAATGTATCCAATCGCAGATCCATCATCATTGACCCAGTCGGCAATTTCCTTGCCATTCGTGACTGGTCCCTGAGTGGTGGTAGCGGCGGGATGGGAAGAAGACAAGCCTGAAGGCTGAGGGGAGGAGACCGGAGCGGAGATCGTCTCCCTGATAGGAGCCAGCTTGGGGTAGGTCCCAGTTACATAGGACCACACCTTGTTAGCCATCAGGAATTGAGACATCCTGGCGGACCAGGAGAGCCAGTTAGAGCCGTCAAAGACAGGGATGTCAGCGAATCCGTTCTTGAAAGATATTCTGATAGAAAGGCTAGAAGAGAGCATAATCAGCAATCATCGCTATGTGAAAATGCGAGGCAAAATCAAAGATAATGCCAGAGCCTTTGAATCAGAAGTGATTCATTATGTATTGCTTAATCATGGACACTGTCCGCAGCAATAGCCAATGAAGGCTAGTGGTTCAACCGGGGAGGAACCAGTTATCGATCGTGATGATAAGAGCCTTACCACCATTGAAGGCAGTGGCTTTGCGCAATGTATTGACCACTACGTACAACCAGGCAAAGCCTGTCAACACCACTGGTATTTGCGCTGAAGCACATAAGCCAGGGCAGACAGGGCCCATAACCTGTCGAAGGTGGACTATGGAAGAGTACAACTACCTTACCTAGTTGTAGAGGGTACTTAGAAGTAGACTACTGGAGTAACTCACAGGAAAGCAAGTTATATTGCTGGGGCAAGTCAAGCGCCTTTATATATGCCCAAGGTATCTAGATATGGTAATGATAGTAATCTAATCTATATATGGCATCATCGGTATATAAGACAATACCGGAAGCATATGATGCGTCATGTGATGATGTCATATGCGTGTCTCGGACATACGTCTTACAACACAGATCCGCAGTCGCAAAACGTCGGCTGATGTTTAGGAGAAGGCGAATGAAGGATGATCTGGACCGGAAACGGTAAGCACTGGCTCTCTTTATCTCCCCTCATGTTCATCTGATTGAATTCAATCATCCTCGTCCTCGTCAGTGTTGGACCTTTGATGACTTCCGTGAACAAGTGAATGGACAAGCCTCCCAAGCGGAGTATGTCTCCCCCTTGTCGAGCCATCCCTTTTTCCCTCATGCTGATCGCGTATATAGAATCTCGAAACCTGGCTCTCCGCCTTGCACAACGTGCACACCTCCAGAACACCCCCCGTGTTGAACAGACTGTGTGCCGTTGTCCAACTATTGATACCATCTGTGCGGTCGTCCTCAATCTGGCCGGAGGAGGAGGCGTTGAAGGGAGGGCTTGAGGAGATTGAGGAGGAGGTCCGGAGCGCATGGTTGAGGGGGAAGCTTCATCACTTCCACCATGACCTCTGTCGTACATCGTTGTTACGCTGACGTATCATCTGCATATCGAAGCCGATTTTGAAGGGTTCAGAGGGTTATGCCACCAAGGTATGTTCTCAAATGTTCACTTTCTTCTTAGACTCGCTTTTCGCCAGCCGAAAACCATCCACACTCACGATCTTGTCAAAGCAACCTGGATAACAAACCAGTGGAACTTGTGATTACTCTGTACAGCTCTCGCTACCGTACCAGTGCTAGGTTTAATTTCCGTCTTAATGACTACGGCCTCCGTATTGTATGCATCTTACAACGAATGGAATCTGTTCCGAGTTTCCGTAGTTTCCCGATTGTTGAGGCTGTGCAACACTGCCTTACTTGAACAACCGTTATATTGTGCTCGTTTTCTTGCTTTCACTGCGAACACATCAAAGACATATCTCAAGCTCTCGGGTCACGATATATTCAAGCATCTATAAGATAATCATTGGCTCCTCCTCTTCATCTCGTCGCTGAGTCGTCTCCTTCTCTCTGTCGCTCCATCCACACCTAATTGATTTGTCTATGAATATTGTTTACTGGTTCGAACTCGGATACTGCCGTCCATCGCAGCGGCCCACTCACCAGTGACCAGCGGTGGCTTGCTTCGCTGGACCGTGTCGGAATCTGGAGGAGCGCAAGCAAGAGTGCGGGTGGTGATTAGATTGTTCGGGATTCGGGGAGGGTTGCCTGTGTGTGACGAGGCTGTGAAGGTGGTACTCTGACGAGGGACCCGGGCTGGAAGGGAAGACCATACGGGAGATAGTAGGAGACGTGGAACGGGCACGTTGGTTTGTGGAACGCAGGAATGGTTCTGCAGAAAGGAACCATGAGCATTGATAAAATAGAGAATTCTATACTGACGGTTCATAAACTCTTCGAGGCAGCGCGTCGTAGGAAATAATTGGTTGCTTACGTAATATATTTTTGCTGTACGAACAACGACGAGCTTGATTTTCGACGGTCCACCGCCTCTCCTTGCGTCCTCTAAAACACTCTTTACTGTTACGGTCCGCGAGAACTGGTACGCAACTGAGGCCTAGGTTTTTCAAGTTGAACAACTGAGGCCTAGGGAATGGTGGTGAGTATTTATTTGTCCTATGGTGTCCGACTTCCCAGACTGACTTTCTCCCCGACATGTAGGCCCAGACCAGTTTCCTTGGACCGTTTCTCAACCCTTACCATCTACCTTTCTCGCACCTTTTCCACTTACCCAGTAGGCCCACGCCAGCTGAAGGATACATGCGGCTCTGTTAAACCCGCATGCCAGCCCTCCAAGGATGTACTTCACGACTTAGTCTCTTTGCATGTCCAATACCCTCAAAGCCGAGGACGCCAGAGATCATTGGCGCATGTAGTCGGAAGCGGACGGTGCCAGCATCCGGAACCACGCTTACGATGGTCATAGCGACCGACAAAATTTAAAGGAGAGAACTGGGTACTTCTTTCCTTTGGAAAATTGGCGCGATACTGTACTTATTGAATTTTGTTTAACCCTAGCTTCTTCCATGCCGTCACCCATTCATTCGACAACATCCTGATATTCTATTACTCTCCCGCTCTTCACAAGCCTCCTCGTCACCCTGGCACGTAGCCGACGATGCATTACCGAAGCAGGCGTTGGGTTCTTCTCCACCTTTGTTTCTGGCCACCGTTTTTCGTTCTGTTCATTAATAGCCGCACCAGCTCTCAAACCTCAAACCGCGTCGTAACAGCCTCCGTATGCATATGGCTTTGTTCACCTTTTTTGAGGTCTGTGTGTTTCGAACGATATATAGGTTCGTAATATTTCGTGGTGCTGTTGCAGCCCTACTTGTATCTTTGTGCTAACTCAGACCTTGTAGGTATTTTGCCCATATCTTCTCGTCCACTGCACCGATCGGTGGCAGGATAGAGTCTCTGATACTGGAGGGGCAGTTGAGTCTCCAGCAGGAGATCCTGCTCATTAGTTCGGTAAGCAGCTGTCCTCCTTCCCTCCCAACCGGCGCCCTGATCTCTTCGGGAATGAGCAGATGCTCTGGCAGTAAGCGTGAGGAACAGACTTTTCAGAATATCTAGGCTCTTCAGGCACGACGAGGTGAGTACCATTCCTATTCCAGGCACCGAATTTTACCTACATCCCTTTCGTTTCTTTAAGAACCGGTTCTGGCCCTCCCGACCACCTCATGTTTGGCCGTGATGTCAAGCACAATTTCTCCCGAATCAATGACCACCCAAATTCACTATCAAGCTCATGCTGCCATGACGGAGGACTCGAAGCTACTTCGTCACTTACGGATGTTGGTTGACCTGTGACATCCATCAGTCATCCGTACAGGAGCAGGTCTAGTTTTGGAAAGATCGCTGGAGGAGGTGAGACGGGCATAGGTGCTGGTGATCCTGGCAGTGTCGACACTTGTGAGACCCGGCAGGGCCAGCCACGTCCACGATTAAGAGAGCTCCCTCGGACTGGCATCTGCCGCTCCTTTTACTCTAAATTTCGTCAATTAGAGCCTGAGATCTATTGCCTCGGTATATCTGAACGTCCCACTTGGAAGTTGGTCGTCATAACTATCTTGTAGAGCTTCAAATTCGAGAGGAGTAGGGCTCAATGTTATACTAGCAATGAAGTACTTCACTGAGAGTAGCTAGCGATGTAAATGGCTAACGCCCTAGTCACCATGGGTGAATTGAAGACAGCTTAACAATGGTGTGAAGAAGGACGTGGCCGAAGGGTTTTTTTCTGGTTGACAAGTACTTCTGGTGGCTTTGGAAATGCTTCCGTTCGGTCCATCGAGCAGAGCGGATTCATCGTCGATTGCAAAGAGGAGAGGATGATCCAACGGCACGCCTGAAAAAAAAAACGCCGTACTGTGTGTGTAAACGCCGCGCGTACCCCAGAGGTCTATGCTCCTTCCATCAATATCACTCAGGGTTCCGCCCTTTAAAAAGGGCGGACGACAGAGGGGTATTCTTTCCCCCATACTTCCACCAATGTCACTCAATACTAGCCCACCTCATTCCCCCGGGGCTCGACATCACTCTCGTAGCTCGAGAAAAGTTGCGCCTTATCCTAAGCATCGGTATTCTTTGCGCAAGCTTCAGAGTGCGGTGCGCTAATACGATTTTGCCTTCTCTTCTGGTGGCGATATTTACCTGAAGCGAAGGATCCCGAATATTTGGTGGAGAAGATTATGCCTGAAGTCAGTCCATATATTTATTTAGACACGTTGGTTTACTTCATTCCAATTCTAGCATCCTGTCCACCGTCTCGAAGACATTCTAAACCCCCCTCCACATGGCTTGGCTCAGTTCTTGAGGGATTGTGTCGACTGGATTGCTGGGCGGATCTTTGTCTTTATTGTAAGGATGTCTCTCTTGCACGGCATGTTTGGAGGACTTACGTTTTTCTGGCAGGACTTGCTGCGTGTTTAGAAGAGGGCTTTAGCAGGTGTGGTGGTCATCAATCCGAGTCTCTACCCAAACTTTTCAGTCGATAAATCGGTTCATTCTTTCTGGCTGTTTTCGACAATATTCAACTTGATATTTTTACCAAATCGCATTGTACAAGTGTCCACATCCCACCACCGAAAACTTGAACTCCGCGCCACACAGCTCCCTCGCCAACATCCTTACAGGCAGATAGACCTGCCCCGTACTCAACATCACCCCGAAAACCCTCTCCTACATCGTCGTTTCTCCATCCTCCTTGTTAACCGCCTTGAGCCATCCCATCTCCTCCCGCCCATGCACTAACCCCGGTACCATTCTTCATCTACCTCCCCTATAACCACGCTGCACCCCGTGTTCCTTCAAACCCCTTGCAAGCCCACCGGAGCGCTGGTGCACCATCGGCTCCGTGTCCGAACCCCACCAGTCCGGGCTTCAGCAACCGCGGAACGTCCCGGGTGGTTCCCGGTATTGCATCGAGTTTCGGTGAGGTGCGTGACGGTCGCCATGGCACTTTCTCCCGGTCTTTGAGAGTTGCAAGGGTACTTGTATCGGAAGGATCAAGACCAAGCGCGTGGCAGAGGACTGAGTATTGAGCGTGGTGGTCTTGAATTGTTGATGGAGATGTTCTGCCATAAAAGGGAGATGATTAATTTCGGAATGAAGCGTGGAAAAAGGACGAACAAGATGACGTTGGATTGTAACGCGGCAGAGGTGAATGGTACTTGCTGGCGTGCTGGGAGACGAGAAGTGCGGTGTAGAAGCTGATGTACGGAGTGAGCGCCTACAAATGTTCAATGTTGGCTACGTTTCCTTGGACAAGGGAATGGGTTTTATTCACCTGCAGAAATTGGATATCCTCCGGATCGCCTGTATAAGAATACCGTTGGCTGGTCGCATACATTTGACTAAAGATAGCACTGACCACCAAAGAAAGCGCAATTGACCTTGATCCACTGGTGCTTGAGTCCAGCTCGTTGCTCGCGAGGGAACCAAACATGGGAAGGCGGTATCCGATATTGATCCAGCAGAGCTCTGGGCTTTCGGAGGCTACGTGTTGGGCTTGGGAGTTTGGATGGTGCGAGGAGCCGAGTTGAAGGGGACTTGAGAATTGGTTTGAGTTGCCGTGTGGTTTAAGACAAAGGAGCAGAACGTACCCGTCGTGGATGTATACTTTGACCGGGAACGGCTTGGGATTGGATGTAAACGAAGGGGGTGACACGATATTGAGAAACAGGCTTTGGGCACGTTTTAGCCTGTTTTCAGTAAACGTAGTGCAAAGGTACAGGAAAGTGGGTGTGCATGGAGTGGATGTATTGCTTTGAGGAAATGTATGGATTCGTCTGCAGAAAAGGACCATAAGCGTCATTGAGAATTGAGAATAGAGAGTTGGGTATTCACGGGTTCAGTAAAGTCTACTCGAGACCTTTTTTGGTGCATGGTATCCTTCAAGACTTTGGGTGGGACGAGGTGGACTCATGTGACTATCAGAACTTCATAGAATGAAGTAGAAGGCTCGGCACTCACAGGTGTCGTCAACTGCGCCGGAGGCAATATCTCTGGTTGACGCAGAACCCTCTGACCTGCATGCAACGTTCAGGACCACCCATCCCAATCCAAACGGAATCTTACAGAGTAACGGCCGACGGAGTAGCAGCGGATTATATCGTGTTGGCAAGAACCCGGAACTGGGAGTCAGTGTGCGTGTCAAGGTTGTCGCTTTGGTAATCATGAATGCCGTCTAGAACGGCGATGCCTCTCCCGTAACTTTGCTCACCCTTCCATGCCTGGAGGCCGTCGAAACCCACTCAGCATCTCCCGCATCGTCGAGGCCGTACAAGATTCGACCTCAAAAGCACGCGGAACTGTCAAGCACAAGCTTGACGGGTTCCACATCCCACTCGTCGACCTAGAAATACAGGTCAGAACCTCCTCCCACTCCAACTTCCGAATCTCATGATCACAGTTTATCGGAGCATCAGGTCTGCCTAGACTCGATGTCGTTGGCTCTTGCGATCCCTATTTTGTCGCCAAGATCGACGACGAGATCTCCTTCGTGTTCGTGTCTTTTTTCATCCATTTTACTACCCTCTGAGTCGTTCACAGATCCAACGTGAAGCCCGACACCCTTTCTCCAGTTTGGAACGAGCTATGGCGCATCAAGAACGTCCCGTCCAATGCTGAACTCGTCGTGGACATCCTTGACAAAGACGAAGGACAACCTCACGACGACTACGTCGGCAAATTCAAGACGACCGTCGCACCAGGTGCGAAGGAAATCGAGATCACCCACCCCATTCTTCCCAGCTCTCGAGGGACTTTCTGGCTCAAGGTGCGTTCACCGAAAATGTCCTTGTAAAATCAAACATCCACCGTATCAACACAGATAACATCCACCCGTTCCCCCACCTCAGATGGCATACCCTACCTCTTCGACGGCCCCGTCCGCTATACCTGCCACTTCTCCCTCTCCGTCGGCCGCCTCACTAACCTCAATGACGCTCGCCTGTATTCCACCTGGAAGCTCTTCCTCCGGGGCGTTCCCTTCTTCTTCGACTCCCACTACCAGGAGTGGAACACCTCCTACAAAGCTGCCCAGAGCATCTTCGGACCCGGCCCAGCAGCGCTGGCAGTACGGTCAGGTATCCAAGCCGCACACAGCCTCTTGTACGCCCGGACAGCCTCGAACGGAGCTGGCGTCGTGGAGAGCTCCAAGGACGTGTTGAGGCTCATGAAGGGAAAACTCGAGCACGGCCCTATGCCACGGAAGTTCACAGGAGATGTTTCTATCAAAGAAGGCGACTTTGGCCACCGCGTGAAACCGACGGTGTACACGTACATCATTTCCTCCGAGGACGACTCGTTCCGGTTCTCGGAAACCGGCGCGGCGTTCTTTGTCGACTTTGCGTCGAAACACGCGTTGCACAGCAATTGTGCCACGGCTGTCCGGTACAGCGGCGAGTTCCATCCGCGTCCTAAAAGCGGGTGGGAGAATCTTAGGGAGGAGACGTCGGACGAGGATGTCGAGTGGGAGATGGTGATTGACAATAATTCCGGGACGTATGCGCCGGATAAGGGAATGTTGGGGAAGCTGCAGGAGCTTTTGGAGTATAACTTTCCCGGGTTTACGGTGTGTGCGTTTGATAGGGAGGATGAGGAGTTGGTGAAGAGCCGGGAGGCGTGTCGGGAGTATGCTGCGAAGTGGAGGGGTGTGAGGAAGGAAGATACCGGAGCATAATTATGATTTTCTAAACGACTTATGGCGGAGAGTATTGACTCAGTCAAATGTAACTTGGGACCATTTTATCCATTTAATTTGCCACATTGGGGAACGCAAGAGATAGAGTGAAGATTCGGGACCGCCTCGGCCAAGTCCTTGATCATGACTCCCAATTGCACCTCGTACATCGTGACGGACCCATATTTTCAATCAGTCATACTTATGCATTTAACTCACAATGTGATCGTCTTTCGATGGCCATGAGGCTCGACAGGAGGCTAGTAGAATTACTGCGATGTCCCGATTTGGAAGAGAACGTGAAAGGGATTAAATGGGATTAAACATTTGTTTACTCAAGTCCAATTGGCATGGCCAACACGCACGCGAGGTTTCGCGATCACCTGCCAAACGCATGATCACAAAACCTCCTCTTACCTATGGTGGGGATGAGACAGACGACTCTCTGGATCTCTGTCTTGCTCACAACCCTCCATAGGTAAGAAGATCTTTTCCCTCCGGGATCTCAAAAAATTGTATTGAGCGGGCATATCCCGAGGCAGGAATAGAAACCTGGAACGGGTGTTCAGGTCAATTCGGCGCGAGACCATTTACCCGCACGGCCATTGATATAGCGTTCTCTGAGATGCTCCTTAAGGACACAATCATACCTAGCGATTTCTCCAACACCCTGGCTCATGGTAACGATATGCGCAGACGTGCTGAGTTCGACCACGATAAGAGAGCAAATCGATAACGATCCATATCGAATGTGACGATGGGGTTGGAACGACCGATAAATATCGTGTTGATAAGTGTTCAACGTTCAGGGAGGCCGCTTTGTGTGAAGGGTGCTGTGATTGTGAGGGATAAAAGTCACCGCGCCGCGGTTCCCGGTCTTCTCAGTCAATGGGTCCGTCATGGAGTGAAATCAAGCCTCGACCCCCCGTCCTAGTTGCAGTGTACACCACAGAGTTGAGAAGCTAACATTCGAAATTGCGGCAAAGTACATACCCACTGTTGGGCCATTGTGGGGAATTTGAGCGAGCCAACAAGGTGTCGAGGTTGTCAATGATTCAAGACAGAATGGATTGATGCATGGCCCACTGGCGATGTGGGTGGAACTTTACACTTCCGAGGACCGAGGTCTAGGTGGTGGTTATTCAATGCCGTCCGCAGGACACGGTCTCAGGCAGGTTGATGCGATCTCTGGTGACGGTTCGGAGAAAGTAGGATTTTCGGTCATCGGGATAAGACGCCCGGGTGAAGTTTGTTTCTTCTCCGATGTCAAGTCGGTTGCCGCCGAGCCTGGAGATCCGATGGTGGTGAGCCCCGAAATCGGAAACACGCAGTGTACACCCTTCTGCAAGGTGATGGTGGTCACCATGGCCGACCTTTTCCTATCACGGAAGAACATACTTATATTGGATGGGAATGAGGTTCAGTTCCTTCCGGAGGAAACACGGTGCGACTTGTATGATGTGGAATATCTCCAGACGAATGTAGCCTCAGTGAGAAGCTTCGAGAAGGGTACAGATCAGCCGACTTTGGGTCGTTTTGCCGGTGTAGCCCGGAGGCAGAAAACCATGATTGAGTTCCCATGGTATAACAGATACGGGTGAGACCGTCGCTGACCGCGTTGCTTCTCGCTCGGAACGATGGTAGTGCAATAAGTACTGCCTCGTACTAGAGTTTAGAGTGAAACTTCAGTCGAGACTCGAGAGGGATTGATCATCTAGGACACAGCCTCCGGTGTAGTTACTTATGGGGCGTGGCAAGCAATAATGATAATGACATTCCTAGCTGTACGTCATCTGATATCGGAGATCCGTAGCAGTCCAGATGCGACCGAGCGGGTATCGTGAGACACAAGACAAATGGCGAGTTTTTGTTCGAATGGTTGGGGCGACGCGTCGCTGGGCGGGTGCGAGCGTTGAACGTTGAGGCGTGCTGAGATAACAGTGTGGTTAGATCCTGTGATTCCCATCAACCAGCATTCATCACGCGCTTACATGGAGTCTGTACTGGGGGCTCTCTCGCCTTTCTCGAACCTGAGTGATAAGCTCACAAGGGGATATCTGACCCCGAATGATGATTTCTCGGGACTCGTTCTCTGCCTCGTGTTTGGATGGTGCCTTGATTGGTGATTGCTGAGGTAATTGGCTTGGACATGTGGCATGAGCGTGGTTGACGTCTCAAAGCCTTGTCCTCGTCCCTCCCTTCACCCCCCCATCCCCCCATCTTTGGTTGTCCACGATATGCTCCTCATCCGCCATGTACAATGAGTCACTAAGCCGGGAAACCCATCATCGTACGTCCTTTCTTTTTCTTTCTTTGTATTTGGTCGCCAGCTGTCATTTGTGTGCTCTTTGGTCTGACTCGTTTACCTGCCTGCAGGCTTCAATCCACTGCGGACAAACAATACTAGGAATATTATGGATCAAATGGCACTTGTAAATCCCTCGTTCAAGCAATCACCACCTCAAGCCGATCTTTCGGAATTTGCCTACACCACAGCTCCATCGACCACGAAAAAGGCGCCTTCCCCCGTGCTCCAACAGAACTGTGCCTTGAAGCCCTTCCATTTCCCCCCTTCGCCACCACCGACGGGTTCTGATCCTAAGCACCATATTCCTCTGCCGACCTTCTACACCACGTCCGACCCAGGCCCACACCCTTGCATGAGGCGAGTTCTAGACTCAACCTTCGTGATAAAGAAGCTATCGATGGCTTGCGAAGCACCTATATCCCCACCCCCGACATTACCCACTTCTACACAGTCCCTGCCACCTATAGACATTGAACTGTCGCCCATACCGGAACACGACGACGACCTGTGTGCCTCGTTATCCCTACTTAGCCTTCCCTTCCCAAAGGCTCCCTCGTCGTTTCCCCACACCTTACTCTGGCCTTTGTCACCGGAGTGGGAGTCACGCACGGTCCCGGACCGCTCCGGCGAGAGCGGCCTCCTACACCTACAGCAGTCCCAAGGTCTGGATCTGGGACCACCTCGCACCCCCCCGTACTCTGCGGGCGGCATCCCCAGGAGTCTATGTCCTGCGTTACCGGAGCTCGATATACCCGGCTTATCGTCTTATCCCTCACCTACATCATCATGGGAGTCACCCGTGTCCTCGACTGACATGGAGCTGTCAACATTTCGTTCGCCGTTCCCGGAGAACCACCTTGCGATCGAATCGGACCTATTTTTTGAAGATACCACAGAGCTTCTAGGCGATTTGAGTCCTGCAACGCGTTGTGCGTTCTCCGGACTAGAAAAACCTGATACTGCGCCCACGACTTACCCTACCTCGGAATACCCGTCGCCCTTATACCACCCCCACGTCGCCGAGCTCGAAGTTGAGGCCCAGCTGGACTCGTGTGGGTTCCCCTCGTCCAGGTGGATCGACCTGCGCACCATCAGAGAGCACGACATACCTCTATCGCCGTCATCTCCATCCCTTCGCTCCTTGTCCCTTCTATCCCCCTTACCCTCACCTTCAATACACCCCATAGACCTCCAGGAGGCCGAAGCCGAAGCGAATTTCTCTGACTTCCGGGAGGGAGATTATTACTCGGACGCAGCCGTCCGATCACCCTTGTCGCCCTCCCTCCGCTTTTCGTCCCTCCGACCGCTCGATGCTGAGGAAAATGAAGATGAGCTGCGAGGCCTTGATCTCAATCTTCTTGACTTTGAGGAGGGAACCCACTCGGATGTCGAATTGCCGTCTCCATCTTCTCCCTCCCTCCGCTCGTCATCCCTCCGATCCCTCGCTGCCGAAGAAACCCAACCCGAGCTTGCAACGGTATCATCCTCACCATTTCACCCCCTCCTCGCTCTACCCGGTGCAGATGTAGATGACACCTTGATTCCGGCCCTCGACTGGGAGGGAACCGATTCCTCCTCATCATCTTCATTTTCCTCCCTTTTGAAATTCGACGACGGTCCTCTCCGCTCGTCCAGTCCCGAATCCACGTTCCACGTCGAGTTATCGTCGTTGAAGTGTGCTCATGAAGGCGGACGACCAGTCGGCACCTGCCAATGCCTGCAAGAGCTCAATGGGCTCGCTCGCCTGCGGAAAAAGTACACGAGAGCCGAACGGGAAGCGCGGAATGTGGAGGGGAAGATGAAAGCTCAGGAGGCGACGACGAGGATGGTCAAGGGCGGCTATGGGTGGGGTGTTGGGAAGGAGAGTGAATACGGAGATAAGGCGAGGTTCGAGGCCCGGAAACGAGTGAAGAGAGAGAAGGAGAGAGGGAGGGAGGTGTCGGAGTTGGTCAAACTAGGGATGAAGAAGCGCGGCGTGGACGCCGATACCGATGCTCATACGATTAATGGTGCAGGAGAGAGCGAGGGCGCGGAGAAGAAGAAGAAGCCGAAGCCGGGGATGAAGAGTATTGACCAGCTGGTTTCGAAGATGATGTTGCGGAGGAAGGACAATGGCGCGTATCGACCGTTGACGGGATGGAGGGCTTTGGGGCACCCAACCTCGCCTCTCGTCGCCCACAGTGCGGTTTTGCCGGACGAGGAGGATGAAGAGGAAGATGATGTTGAAGAAGTGGAGGAGATGGTTGCTGACGTCGGGGACAGTCCGGCGACCGTTCAGGAGATGCTGACGCCTCGTACGGAGGGCGATGATGCGGCGATCTTCGCCGTTGACGATGAAGGCTCACCGTGGCTTACCTTCGCGACTATGGGCGACGGCTACCTGGAGCACACGAGTGAGTGCAATAATTTGTCGCGGGGATGTCCCGCGACAAATTGTATATGCGCCGCCCCATGTCCTCCAGGGCTCGGGTTCATTTGATGCGCGGTTGGGTGTCATGGCTCGGGGAACCGATTCGCATCACGTCTGGACGGATGGATCTGTACGCATTTCGCTTCCATCTTTCATTTTGATTTTATGTCGCTTCTGCTTTCGTCTCCGCGGGTTGTCTGGTTGAGACGCAAAAGGAATGAGTTCCACTTTGAGCTTTATGAATGTGCTTTTTTTGTTTTGATTTCTTTTGGTTTCTTTTCTTTTCTCTTCTCGTCATTGAGCGGATGGATCAATACATGCGTTCTCGTTCCTCTTTTTTCTCTTCTCCTTTTTTGTTTGCTTCGTAACTCTGCTGCTTCATCTTTGATGATGTCGGCTTTTGGCAATATGAAAAGGACTTTCGAGATACCTGCACGACCTTAGCTCTTCTTCCATTTGCTCGTTATCACTTAAGACCACTCATCGGTGTACCAACATTTAAAGCAATCAAGTTTGTCTCTTCAGAGTCCTGTCCTTCCTGTCATCCACTGCATCCTCATCGTGAACTATACTACACAGCCCAACGAAACAGATATCTGCCGACCCATAACATATACTTAGTCACTTTTCAATACAGCCTGGTTGCTTTCACACCTGATCTCACCCAGCGCTCATCCCTTCCCCCATCAAGTTCGAGATTACCCCATTCCCTTCTGGTACTTGTATCGCAGTGGAGTTACCGTAATTACCATGACGGTGCTGCGGTGTCCAGACGGCAAAAAGGCGCCGCATGCGGTTCGAGGTTCCGTGCAACATCATTGCCCGATGCTGCGGTGACCCATATCGTCTTGGCAATGATAATCCTGATCGAGTCGTGAGTGCAAACTATGTCTACCACTTGGATCATACAAATGATGTTGGTAGTAGGAATCCGTGTCCAGAAATACATAAGTAGAAGTCCACAGCCCCAAGCTTCAATTGCGGCGTAACATTAACATCATAACCTCGGGAGAATTTACAAAACCATCATTACCCTAATACCCTCTGACCCACCCCATGAAGGCGATACTTACCCTGGCACGGAGTCCCGGTAGCTGACCATATCCAGAGACAGTGACAGCGGAATCATTTACTTCCTCTGTCACAGAAATGCCACCGCCTGTCGATATCCCTATAAGACTCGGATAGAACTAGGGGAACCTCCCCGTAGGTTGAACGGCTGGTTCCTTCACCGTTTTTCTACTCATCCTCTCGCTCATACCCTGGAATTTATTATAGTGTTGCCGGCAACATTCCTAAAATTCGCCACCTTTGCACTCGCCTGTCAATTTTGCGCATCTGCTACCGTCAGGCCCAGGCGGCGCTAACATGGACGTCCAAATGCGAACTGAACAGCTCGTATCATATCTGCACATTCGTCGCTGATGAAATGTACAGCCGCGACCTCGCGGACAAAGAGATCACAATCTTGAATCACCACTGGCGCCCGCGAGCTCAATGAAGCGGTGCCGAGGACTGGGAAATCAAGGGCACTTCGCGGTGACTGGTACGTGGACTCCTTGTTACGTTCTGTGAAACCCCGCTCAAATCGCTTTTTCCCAATGTGCAGGCAGTTTTGCGTCTAATGTAAAGAAACTTTTTAGGTTTTGAGTCTTTTCAAATCAAATTTTCCAAAATCTTTTCGCATTTCCCTTTTTCGGGGGATGGTATAAAGAGTATGCCGCTCTCATCTATCGCCTAAAAACCATCATCGCACCCCTTAAGCGTCTCCCGGCAGAGCTTCTCGCCGATATATTTCATTTAGTTCTCCCCCACGACTTCCGGGTCGCTGTCCCCTACCGGCCTCCCCACCCCGGCCATAAAAGAGGACCTGTTCTGCCATGGGTATTCGGCCATATTTGCTCATCGTGGCGACAAGTAGCCCTTGCTGATCATCGCCTCTGGAACCGCGTCCATGTCAACGTAGAACCGTCTTGCAGAGGGATGCTTGAAGCAGTCCTGCTCCGTTCGGGGTCAGCACCTCTAGACCTTGTCGTGTCCACAGACCACTCCTTCATGCCCGTGTCAGATACCGGACAGTACGGGCAAGCGTTGTAGGCAGCCATGAGAACATCCTGGCCACCACCATCCTGCCGACCGATCGCTCGTGAAGATTGTCAGTCATTTTGCGAAAGGGTGTACGCCGGCGAAATCGGCCTCACCTCAACCCCTCCTTCACCAAGAGATTGAGCGTAAAAAGGTTGAAAAGGAAAACGCAAGCAGAGGGAGGTCAAAACCAAATATCATTGAAACAGGGATATAACTCTGACCAGCCCGATGTTCTTGCACGAGGCAGAGCAGTTCGAGAGTTAGTACGCGGGGTTAAGTATGTAAATACCAATTAACCCGACAGTCTGCGTCGCCGCGTGCATAGTCTTGGGCATCATATCTCTCTGCCAGTAAGTGCAAACTACATTTATCTCTTGGATGATACCAGGGATATCGGTAGTAGACTAGTAGTTACGACTAACTAGTAAGTTATAACCATACACAGCCCACGGTAGCGCCAAACGTCAATAGCCACTGTATAGCCTCAGAACTTGGAAGTAATTATCAATCGAAATCATCAGTGATGGCTAACCCTCCGATCATATAGGTGATTTACTCCGGGCTGACTGGACCTGCAGACGACAGACGCTCCGCCGTATCATAGAAACGCCACTGCCTGCCATCAATGCCAACTTTGAACTGATATCCTTATAAGTTGGAACTGCATGAAACCTCATTCCCCCTTAGAACGGCTGGTTCCTTCTTCACCATCACTTTACACATCCTCATACCCTGCGATCCACAATGTTGCCGGCAACATTCCTAAAAATCGCCATCTCCGCACTTGCCACAGTTCCTGCGGGTTTCGCGCGCCCGCTAGGGTCAGGGCCGGGCGGGGCTAACACCGACCTCCAAGTGCGCGATGCACAAATTGATACCCGCGCATTTGTCGTAGATGAGATCTTCGGCCGCGACCTCGTGGACGACTATGTCTCCGCCCGTGAGCTCGACGAAGGGGTACAAGAACTCGACCTTCGACAGTTCGCCGCGATTGGTATGTGGGCTCCTTGTTACCCGTTCTGTGCAACCTCAGACTTAACTTACTCCTTCCGGCACAGCCAAGATTGCGCTTAGGGTGGGAAAAACCGCTTCCAAAGTCCCTTCAGGCAACAACAATGACAATAACAACAATGGCCATCGTAAACACCACGGTACGAGGTATCATTTCACCAACCTACGATCTCTGACATTTTCCTTCAGGTTTTTTCGGTCTTTTTTAGTCCTGAAAAAGCTGCTGCGGGACGAAATATTCTGCTTGTCATCTTTTTCGGGAAAGAACCGGGTTATACCTACCTACGTATTGAGGGTCGTGCGATGTATCCTACTGCCATTACGGCGAGGAATAATCTTGAAAACAGTTGGAAAGCAAATGCACGTCTTTGCAACCTTCCTCCGTTATGAACATGACGAGATCCAATTGGTTAAGTTATCCTGGCCCAATATTCTCGGACTTGGGTAATTGCATAAATCTCGTGATTTAATCCGTTACCCCTAGAATACAGAGAGACATGACTAAAATGACACCGATATACATACCGCACGGGTCCGAATACCTCCCCAGGCCGCCTTAGACTCTCTCACGTACTACTTAGTCGCCAGTGTTCTTGGCTCGATAGGCAACGACAACCGGACTTGATATATTTCTTGCATGTTGGAACAGTGTTCCATCGTGGACCGGCGTTCTTCATTCTCGCACCACTCGATCGGCGCATTCCTCCATTTAAGTGCCGCAAGTTTCAATTTTTGCAGCCTGATACCACCCTCAACCTTGACTGCAGCCACCCCTGCGTACCTGGGATCCTCGGCCCGCCAGCAGCGTGTCGCAATAGCACGGAGCACTTCCATGTCCTTCAACACTTGTACAACATCGATTCGGTCCTTTTGACGTAAATACGGTGCGAGATTGCCATTGTCTCTGTCCGAAAACTCGCTTGGGATGTTGTCGCTGATGAATATACTCACCAAGTTGGGAAGGAGGATGCGTTCCAAGACCCCGTCGACATCGACGCCATCGTCCGGGTTGGAGATCGAATAGGGGTATGCGATGGATTCGAATACTTTTGGGAGGCCGTAACACCTCCCGTCCGCCGGCGCGTCTAAAATTAGGGTCTCCAGGTCCTTGGTTGTGTGGAAAAAATCCACCAAAGGGTCTAGCTTCATCCTCAGATTCGTCAAAGCGAGGAAACGAATCCGGGCACTGGAGTGCGACACCATGTGGGTAAGGGCAGGCAGGAGCTGGTTATCGTTAGCATGGGGTGCGCTCACGTTCAAATGGGTCAAAGCGGGCAAGGTCAAGCAGTCAAAGAAGGGCGAAACGCGTCCCGAATATCTCCCACGAACAAAGGTGATGCTTAGGGCATCTAGTCTGCGCATCATCACACGCATGACTTGAGCCATTGGTGGGAGTGGTTCTGCCCATTCTCCAATGGTTAGAGTACATTGGACGAGGCGGAGGGAGTGGGACAGCATCGGGAGGACGTAGGCGGGGTGGAGGCCTGGGTCAATAATGGAGAGGACGGCGAGTCGACTGTACGGGATATCGGTGACGAGAGAGGATGATATGAACCCAAACCGGGGGTTAGAAGATTCGAGGAGGACGTCTGTCAGGTAGGGTGCGTTGCTGAAGGAGATCAGAGGCATTGATTTCGGCTTATCTTTCGCCCCAGGAACGTGGATATCCCAGTCAACGAAAGCGTCACGTGGCGGCCTCACCTCCGAGGTAGCCATGTTCAGCCGTACGAGTTCCAGGGCAGGAAATACAGACGTCCGGGCAATGTCACAGAATGCACGAAAGAGGTGGGGTGGCATTGTGAGGCTCAGGTTGCGGACACGGGATGTATATGGCTTCAGGATTTTCTCGAGGAACTTGTGAGACGCTTTGGGAGAAGGGTAGCGTCTCGTGGATGACGGACGCGTGAAGTCGTACACCAACGTCAAAGGATAGTTCTTGGCACGACCCAACCATGTGGACACTGCGATAGCCAGGGGAAGTCTATCCGAGCTCAGCGGTTTCATAGGTTTCGAAGTGGATCTTGTGTTGGCCTTGACCTGGGTGAGGGAGTGGCCTGGGTTGATACCCTTGAGACGAGTATTGCACGTCTGGCCACTGTCACGGGGCGATGTGAGGGTGGGATGGGGTTCATGCACCGGCGGGAAATCACTGCAGGGCTCCCACTTGATGAACAACTCTGACCAAAACGCGGGTGTACCTATAGCTATGTCGCGCCAAAGTCCGCAAACCGACATCAGAAGGTACGGGGCGTGGTGACGAGATGGACGCGCGATTCCCTTGGGGAGGCAAAAGACGAAAATATGACCAATGATTTCAGATGGTAGACTATGGAATCCGACCGATGGCGGCGCGTTGGTCGTAGCAGGAGATGGGGTCTGGAGGATCAAACTGGTGAGCTTGGCATATCTGGTTCCGACTTTCGTCGTGTTTGTAATCTGACGTGCCGAGAGTTAGGAGGGATATGATATTCGACGTTCACCGATCACGCACCATGTCCGAGCCTCTACCACCTGCTTTACTATCGTTGTGCGATACAATCCTTAACAGTGGTTGCCTGCGAGCACTAAGGGGCGTTAAATTCGGCATGGGACCAGCATGCCGGGGAGGAGATGAGTAGCGTGAATTTAACCTCGGAATCAACTGAGGGCCCCAATCGTCAATTTAAACCTTGATTGAAACAACGAAGGAGAGAAAGCTGGCCCACTCCCCGCCGAATTGGAAATACAATCAGAGAACAATGAGATTAGCACTGAGTGGCACCGACAAAGCGTCTCTAAATCCACGACATGATCAAAAGAGAGAAAAGCTTGGCCACTCGCATGTAACTCCAGTAAATGTGGCGAATGGGACCTATGTCTAAGCGAGGTCATTGTCACTCATGAAGTTAGAAGTTTCAGCTGGGCTTGTCTTACAACGTTCTAGATGGACTGTTGAAGTGCTCGAAATCAGCCAGATTCTTTATCCATGAAGTTAACGTTAACTCTCGGGTAACAGTGATGTCGCTGTTTGAAGCGACGATTCCACACGGTTCACGTTTCAATCAAGAACTCATTGAGCGATAGATAGACTCGGAAGAGAGGGGTAACCCTTGGATTGTATCATAAAGCATGGCAGACCGAATGGATGTAGATTGGGGGAGTTGTTGGTCAAAAGTCCCGCCTGCTTACGTACTAATACTATACTCGTGGTCAACGTTGTTCACAGTCTGGCGGTGCCGTGCGACTTGCCCAACGGTGTTGCCTTCTTCCCTGACAAGACGCCTCTTTACTGCCGCAAATACCCTTTTTCGCCACAATGACCGACGTACTGCGGCACAGCCCTCGCTTTACACCTCTCCTATATAATCTGAATCTCTGCTACTTCATTCCAACCACAGCCCTCGAACACGAATGTCTGAAGCAAACAAAATAGTCGCTCACGGGGCCTTAACCACCTCACCCACATGTTCGTGCCTCGGCTTTTCGTCATGAACGTCGACTCACTGTTTCTTGCTCTCTTCTAGTCTGTGCCCCGGATGCAGATATCATATTCCAGTCGTCTGACAGAGTGCTATTCCACATCCACCGCAAGAACTTAGAAACCAATTCCGCCGGCTTCCCTACAGCCGAGATGCTAGTCTGCGACGAATTCGTTCCACTCACGGAAGACAGCACAACACTCGAACTCCTCTTCTCGTTCATGTACCTGCGACGCCATCCTGACCTGGAATCCACGCCCTGTAAGATCCTTGCACCGCTCGCAGAAGCTGCAGAGAAGTATGAAGTCTTTGCGGCCATGAATATCAGCAAGATCCGCATGAGGTAAGAGGCTAACGTTACCCACACTGTTTAACTAACGTTTCTCCAGAAATATCCTTTCTGAATACCCTATGCAAGTTTTGACCTACGCAGTAAGACATGGTTACCGGAGCCTTGCGGCCGAAGTGGTGCCATTTCTACTCGACTGGCCATTAGACGAGACAACATCAGAGATTCCGCCTCATTTAAGCGCTATATGGGTACGGAAACGTTCCTTTTTCATGAGGGTAATCAGACCGTCGTTGACATATCTTCTAGGTTCGATACCACGAATCCTGGCGTCGCGCAATCTTCAAGGCGTTCACGCCCCCCAGAGTCCTCGCAAGGCATTCTGCCGAAGGTCTGGCCAAAGGAAACGTCCCTTGTGATCTCTGCCAAAGTGATTTGGCTCTCGCCATGTACCGATTATACAAGAAACTGGAAGAGAGGAGATCCCGTGCCGCGTTGGAAGCGGAGCTGTGCAAAGCTTTCGACAATTGTAGGCATTTGAAGGCAGACGACTTTCGGGGTTCCCTTTGGGAAGAGCTCGATAAGGTCCTGAGCTTCGAGTCGATGTTGTAGTCCAGACATACCGTCTGTGGCGCCAGCTTATCTTGGTCCCCTTGGAAGCCTTGCATCTGAACGGATGCGCAGATCTCTATTTTCTCTCAGCTACATTCGGTGCTTGTAGGACATAATGGCTCGTACCCTTGAACTATGTTTAGGATCCTTTGTTCTCGTTTCGCCAACTTCAGGACGAGCTCTACGTCTCGCAAGACGAGAAGGACATTCTCTTCTGGGACACTAGGACTTGAAGACGAGGACAAACGGAAAGTCATTTTGAACCATTCCCTTGTTCTTTTATTGAGCTTTCGGAACCGTTGTCCTCGTTAATAGACTCTTATTGTTACTCCATTTCTCTCCCTCTAAGTGCACGAGGGCTTTCTTATACATATTCTAAATCTGGTTGTTCTCATGATCACCTTGTGCGCTGGGAGGCACTTAAGGAACGATCAAGGCTGGAAAGACAAGGTGTCAGGATATCAATTAGGCTGGAAGCGGTATGTAAAACTCCGAGGCGTAATGTTCAAGCGCCCGTCAGTATATTACGACTATATAGCGTATGTGAAAATCGCAACTTAAACGAATGGCACATGCTTGAATGCAGGATCTGTCAGTTAGGATTGATCAACAGACACAGTTCACAAGTTTACCTTGATTGAAATTTCCTTTCGCTCCATCGTCCGAGCCGACTCACGACCGTCGTCATGGCAAACCAGACAAATCGGCATCGCCCTCAAGGTCGCTCCCCAAGTCCGAATCCGCCGACCGGTACTCGCGTCCGGAAACCCTACGACTCTAATCAAGTTTAAAAATAAACCTCCGATTTTCTCGGTTCCTGATATCAATCGACACAACGGGGAAGAACAAACAGCCGCTTTATCTCCCCTGAGATCCCATCAGACCCTGCCAAGAGTCCGTTACGTACCAGCTGTCCATAACTTGTCACGGTTCATCATATTTTCAAGGTGAGTCGTGCTCAGGCAAATCCCGGAATTTTGATCATATGAGATTCGAGCCCTTTCCTTGGAATGTGCAATCTGTTATCATAGGGTGGACCAACACGGGTTTTCCTTTTATTTCTTTGTACATTACATACACAGTTGACGTCGAAAAACGACATCGATCCCAAAGACAACCACAACGCCCTATTAAAGTTTTTTTTTAAAAATGCCAAAACGCCCCAAAAAACCCAATGGGAGTAATACTTTGAAGCATAAAGTTGGTGGTATACCCACAAGAATTATGGTGAGTTAAAAGTTGGATGTGGTATATATATGTACGCAAGAAGTTACCTAAGAGATAGACAAGAGAAGGTTGGTTTTTAGTAAGTTGGTTGTTACCGAGACAGTCCGGAGGAGAGCGAGAAATTGTGAGCAGGAATACAACACATATATATCGTACGGTATTGGTATCTTCAGACCAGATATTACAACGAAACGGAAAGGGAAGAGACGAAAAAAAAAACGAATGACAATGGGGGAAGGAACGAGAAACTTCCACCTTTTTTCCGAGAACCCAAGCAAACGATGCAGAGACGTAACACGACCCAAAAAAAGAATCACATCTGATGATGCCCAACCGCGTACCCTCCCGGATACCCTGGACCCTGTTGCTGCTGATACGCGAACCCCTCCACGAACGCCGGATGAGGCGAAGGTAAAGGCGACTCCTGAGGGTGCCGTGGCGATGCCCGCTGCTGTTGCTGCTGCTGGAGATACGCTGGCATCGGCAAAAAGGGCGTCACAGGCGTCGACGATGTCGTCGTCGTCCCCTCTCCTCCAGCCCCGCCAACCGTCGGAGACTGCGACTGTGTGACCCCAGGGAACGAGGGTGCATACGGCGAGTGGGGCTGAGAGGGTGCGAACTGTTGGTGGTAGGACAACTGTTGTTGCTGTTGATGATGATGATGCTGGGCCAACTGCTGCTGCTGGTGATGATGATCACCATACAACGTCAACGGTGCCGGGGCAGGCCTCCTCCCCGAAGAAGGCGGCGACATCTTCCCTCTTCCCCTGCTCGGATCAGGACCCACACTCCCGTTATTGTGGCTCCTCATGCTCGCTACAGACGACGCACGGTGCATGGCTGCCGCTGCTGCTGATGGCTCCATCTGCTGGACCTGCGCAAGATCCATCACCTCCGACGGGCTCCTCGACACGCCCCGGTGGTGGTGATGGTAAAGCTCCCCAGGCGTAGCGAACCCATTCGCGCCGTTCACGTTCACCATCATCCCGCCCATCATCCCGTTGACCATCCCCATCCCATGTTGCTGGTGCTGGTGCTGGGAGTGGGAGTGGGGGTGATGCATCCCCATCCCAAACACCTCCACAGGGACGTTCCCTCCGTTCTCGTTGCACAGCTCCAGCACGCTCAGCCGTCGGGATTGAGGCCTCGACTCGGAGCCGTAGTCATAATCCGGCCCTCCCGCTCCGTTGGGGTGCGAAACAGAAACAGACGAGGGAGGTATAGATGCAGGGTACATCCCGTCGTACGGGCCATCAGGACCCCCCAGCGTTCTCTTGCGAGAAAGGACGGGAGTGGGATGACCACCGAGATGGCTCGGAGATCTCGTCTGCATGCCTCCAGGAGGGGTCGCTGATCCAGGGGATGTAGTCCCTGATCCGTGAGTTGTCGAAGCCGGGGAACGCCCGTTGGGGTTCCCATTGCCATTTCCGTTCACGCCAGGAGGGCTGTTTCTGTCCCCGTTCGTCTGTGCATCGTCGGGGTGGAAGTAGAAAGGTGACGGGTCTTGGGACGCATGAGCTGCGGTCGTCGATGCCGGGGCACCATCGTACTCCCCATACGGCCTTCCAAAGGCCAAGCCAGAATTATAAAACGCGGTCGCTGACGGCGACTTGCTGTTCCCGAAAAAGAAGGCGTTGGCAGAGCTAGAGCCGGGTCTTCCTGATCCTGTCCCCGGTCGAGGACGGAGAGTGGAGGGAACGTAGCCTTGCTGCTGGAGCTGGTTGTGTTGGAGCTGCTGCTGCTGGTACTCTTGCAAGGACTGCTGAGATTCTGGGGAGGGTATGATGGCGGAGAGGGGGGGGAGACGTTCTGCGGTACCGCTGGAAGTGGTTGGACGCGACCGAGGTGGATCGGAGGGGAGACCGAATGTGAGGGTGGGAGTGAAGGAAAGATAGGGCTGTTGTTGTTGGAAGGCGTGGGGAGAGTTTTGACGTGCATTTGGGTCGAGGTCTGCGGGACCTTGAACATGCCACGGGGAGGGTTGATGGTTGTAAAAGGAGTGATCGGTGCCAAAGGGAGAGTTTGGGTCTGTGCGGTGATGTGGGTGGTGCGGGTGGAGTGAGAGACCGAGATCTTCCTCCTTGATGAGGAGTGCTGTATCGACAGAATGGTGGGAGTCCGTAGGACTGCCACCGCCGTTCATGTGGTTGCCGTTGGGTGCGGTGGGGGAAGGGGGTACGGGTGCGTGGGCCCCGCGCCGGCCAGCGCGTGGGTTGCCTATCTTGTTGGCAGCGGTCATGGAAGCATGTACAGCGGTGAGGTCGCGCATCATACGTTCATTCTGCTCCTGCTTGTCAGCATGGACAGTCTGCGCGTGCTGACGAAGGTTGTCTAGACGCGAAAACTGTTTGCCACAGTGACACGAAAACGGACGTTCTCCTGTGTGTTTCCTGAGGGGTGATGAGAAGAGTGGCGATGGGGACGATGTGTGGAGGGAACAAACCTGATATGACGCGCGAGGTGCTCGCTGCGTGAAAAGACCATGCGACACTCGCCGTAGCCTCGGCACTGGAAGGTTTTAGCGGGTGCGGGGCGGTAGCGCCGTGGGGGAGGGTGGGCGACGATTGTGGTGGTGGCCATGTTGCTGTTGTCGTCGTTGTGGACGGTGACGAGGGGAGTGCCTGTGAGGTCAGGGGGGAGTTGGTCAGGGGACGATTTGCGGTCCATGGAACGCTGGCAGAAAAGAACAACGGTCTACATATAGCCAGGTGCCTGATCATCAATATCACAACAAGGCACAACCTCCACGTCGGACTTTGAACCATGTCCCACCCATCTCGCCTCGTCCCTCCCGCCCAGCCGAGGATGACCCACGTCCCACTGATGAACCCACCCACCTCTCGTCCCTCCCCTCCCCAATCCGCCTCCCCCTCCCTTATCCCCCTCCTAATCCCGCCCATCAAGGCTATCAAAAAAATTTCAATCATCCTTATTCATCCCCATCCGTCCATCTCTAATGCAATTTCCTTGTCGACGGTATCCCCACTGTCCCCATAGTTTGTTTCTTCTCATGTCGATCCGGAACCGTCCACCTCTTCCCTCCTCCACCTACACACATCTTACCCTCCACCTTTTCACGTTTCATCTCTCCTATCCATCCTGTGTTCTGCAGAGAAAATCAACCCCCGTCACAAAATACGAAAATCTGTCCATTCATCCAGCGCCAAACAACAACATCACCGCTTTAATCTCTTCTTTCCCTCAATCCCACCCAATATGCCGAGCTCTCGGCCCCTGGGTGGCAGTGTCCTTTCCCCCTTGCACCGCACACACTTTCGTCACGTTCCGTGTTGCCCCCCGGATGAGGTCCAGTATAGTCTAGACTCGCTGTCATGCCGAAAAAAACGCATCGCCGGTTGTCTCCCTCTCTCTCCAATTCTCTTTCTTTCTCCATCTCTCTCTCCAATTCATATATGCTTTTCTGTCACCTCCGAAATAGTGGCACCCAATCAGCGCAATACCATCATGTGCCCCATTTGATGTATTCTATCAACACTTTCCTAAAGCAGCGTCACTCGGCCCGTCCACCGGCTTGCAGCCAGCCTTGGTTGTATCAAGTTTGCCGCGGCCCGAGAGTGGCAGAATGTCGCACAACTCACCCCGAATCCTCTCAGATCCTCCCACGCAACCCTACCCAACCCGACGGTGTGGACAGATCTTGACAGTTGTCAATCAAACCATATCAGAAAAAGAGACCCTCCTCATGTTCATGTTCTCACCCTGGCTCAATGGCTCCACCGACAGGTCTAGAACACAACTTGACGGACCTTACAATAGAGCGTTCTAGAGTCTTTTTTCTTCAAACCCGACATCAGGTCACATGTAAAAATATCGACGGAGGTCGATAGAATCGGGAACAGCGCTAGCTTCAGACTTTTTCCCGAAAAGTGACAAGGGCAATGACATCTGCTCCCGGGCACGATAGCCCATGATCCATAGATCCATTCCAAGAATACCAACCAATCCCACCTCACCACAATCCCAATTTCCAACATAACTACCGACGCCCCGAGGCATGCGTGGGGGGGGGGGGGGGGGGGGGGCGGGGGGGGCGC
>Ga0307516_10001700_pt1 | contig 30252 bp, 39 predicted proteins | sample 19_EM_MG_FD_203310 | JGI IMG/M metagenome (GOLD analysis project Ga0307516, IMG submission 203310) | Populus trichocarpa ectomycorrhiza microbial communities from riparian zone in the Pacific Northwest, United States - 19_EM | ecosystem: Host-associated > Plants > Roots > Unclassified | place... | reverse complement strand
AAACTGGCATCGTTCTGGCAGCCTCTACACCTCACATATTGCTTTAATTTCTATCTCAAGTTCCTTCATACATGGTCCCCTACCTGCCTATGTAATTTGTACAATACTTACTTATGTGGTTGTGTAGCTGTGAGACATGGTGTTTTCATTTTGCAATACCGGTCAAGTGATAGTAGTTCCCTTGCTCGAAGAGCAAAGGGTTCTGGGAGGACCTTATATCGTGGGAACGACTGACGACAGAACTTTTTTCCTTCTTTGGATCCGTGTGATTCGGTTGCCTTACCTTGCTACCTATGAACCTTCCAATCCAATGTGCATGCGGAGAGCAAGGGTTCTGCCGACGCAGGCGGCATTTCGAGTTGCCAAGCGGTGTGGTAAAAAACACTCCAGCACTCCTCATTAAATAGCAGAGTAAAGTGCAGGAAAAAATAGCCATGTCATGTCTCACCTATCTCTAGCTATTTCGACTTGTTCTGACCACCTATATAATAGTGATACTACCTTCACAACTATGTTCACATCCACTAGCATGCCCCAACTTGATGACCACGCCTGACATGCCTCCAAATGCGTCCACGACATGACCGCCAAAAGCAAGGATATGTCCAGGGCATGGAGCACAAGCGCAGATCTGCACCGCGAGGAAACCCAGGAGTCGGACATGCTGAAAGGAGTCAGAAATGAAGAAGAAAGCATACCTGAGGTGCCAGAGCAAGTGCACAAAATGCGGGACGAGCCACAAGGGTTGCGAGAGGCACAGGAGAGACTGCCAAATTGGAGCGGGTCACCCGAGTGCGAGCAGGAGGCGGCGGAGCGCTTGCAACAGGCCGCAATGATGGTAGGGGCGCATATATGGGTGCTGAAGGTGCGAGATGGCGCATAGAGGGGTCCAGTGACTTCAAAGGGGCTGACGGATGTGTCTAGCATGTCGCACAGCACTGAAATGGCCAGGATGGACCACGGAAATGATACGGGCATGTACCTGGGTGCCGAAGCCGCAAGGCAGCGCATACTCCAGGTGGACACCGGAGACCGTGCGGACACGTTGAGGGTGCACATGGACGCGCACAGCACTGAAAATGACGTAATGATGCCTACAGGCTCACCAGAAAAATGAAAAAAGATAAAATCACCAAACTTGCCTGGTGAAGGTGGAAGAAGCCATGGAGACCGGTCGAATGGCTTCGGGAACTGTATTAGCGCGTCGATTGGGTGCACAGACGTGCACAGCGTTAGAAATGATATGGGTACGGCTGAAACTACATGAAGATGATGTCAGAATGCGTTGAAACAAGATGAAGGTGCAATACGCACCAAATAAACCTGAAACCGATACAGCAAGACCTCCTGATCGATGAAAACAAGTTAATGTTGACAATGGGAACGTATATCTACGTACTGCAGGATGTGGTGATTGAGACTGCAAGTCGAGCGTTTCGATATCTTTGGACGAATCGGGATGGGGTCAGTTGAGGAAGTGGTGGCGGTGGCAGGGCAAACGAAAAGATGGTGACGGCAGTACAATGAGCGGCGGCGACGTCGATTCGACGCGAGTCGAAGAAGCGCGGGTAGCTGCAGAATATCAGGGTGTACCACAAGACCCAGCGATCGCGAGATAACGACTTACCAGTGGCGTCCAGGCCACCTGCAAAGCCCTGAAAACGTTCCTACAAAGCCATTGGACCCAAACGTCCACACGGAAGACTTAAATTCTAACCTGGGAACGTCAGTCGGATGGCAAATATTGAGAACGCCTACTTTGGTCACAACAACGCGATACGGTCAATGCGGAGCCATCAAATGGGAATTAGAAGGCGTAGATATATTGCTGATGATCTGGGGAGCAGGGGGAGTGTGGGCAGGAATTTAGCGATGATGAACGAAGTCTGGCCCCCACGAGAGGAAGAACTTATGTAAATGGTCGAGATAATGAAAACGCAACGCGACTTACCAGACAAGATCTCAATTGAAACTCACAAGATGAGAAGCCTACCATGGATCTGTATGACTAAAATTCTAAGACTCAAATCTAATCAGTAGATGATTCGAGAGAAACAAGACATTGAAAGCGAGGGATATCTTTACATAATATATTTACTTTCGCCGCCATCAACTGATCCCTTGTGTCCAGGGTCCCCAGAAGCCAGTTCCCCAACGCAGTAACGCGCCAATCACTCAACGTGGTACGCCAGAAGCCAAGAATCTCGTCGAAACCGAGCATGACCGTCCGGCTTTCCAAAAGCTTGACGCTAGGAAGGAAGCACATGGACGGGCTTCGCCGTGGGAGTAGATAATGCGTCTCAATGACCTCCGCCTTCCTTCACCTCTCTCCGAGTCTCCCCTAGTACTGCTGACCTGTACTTAGAGGAACGACTTATCCTCTCAGGTTTTGACTCTGGGATAGTACAAGACCTGTGCCCTTATCAGGATGTCGCAGTCCGCCGACACGCAGTTGATCATCACCACGTTCATTGACGAGATACATCCATCCTTCAACTTCGTCGTTGGGGTTACTGCGTTCTCCGCCTGTCTATTGACCTTGCTGGTCGTCTTGTTCGTCTTTTCGACGCCGCAGTCGCGCAAGCGCTCTGTATTCCGCCTGAATGTGATTGCCATTTTGGTGGCTACTGTTTTGTGCATTCTGAATGGCATTACAAGTGGCAAATCCATCCTCGACCCGTTCCATATGATTCCGGAGAGTGTATACGTTGCTACTATCTTCTTCGCGATTTTCCCCCCGCTTTTTTACGACTCGATTTTGCTCACCCGCCTCCTCGCACTCTACCCCATCGGAATCACACCGAGGCTTACGCTCTTCAAGGTCTTTGCATTTCCCGCATGCATCAAATGCGGCCGTCTCATCACATTGGTGTGTGCAAACGTTATCCCATTCCTTTTAGCCCTGACGGCCTATGGATAGTCCCTCTATCTCCGTAACTTCGTCCAGTCCACGTACTCCTTGCAGTCCCTTGTGCAGCATGCGGAGGCTACGTGGTTCCGTAACCCGTACATAACCGCTGAGTGGACGATGCAGATCTTAGACAATATGTAAGATTTCTCCTCTCATTACTGGCCCAAAAAATAGCACTTATTCATCAAATAAATCCAGGTACAGTGTCACTTTCTTCCTGTACAAGTTGCATTCCAGAACTTCCATGTTCAAACTGTGTAAGTGCCTATTCGCTTCCAAGATGCCACTGGCATTCCTCACCGTCACCGCACTGTAGCCAATACCGTTACGGAGCGAATCCGGCAAATATTTTTCATCGCCGTCGCTAACTTCATTTTCCCACTGATTATGAATATCGCTCAACTCATCTGTATCACCACAAGCCGTTCCTATGCTGTGGGAACCATGTTCATGCTCATAAACAGTTACGTCTCTGTCATTGGCGTTTTGTGTGCAACAATCTGGGCGTCAGGGTCTGAGTGGGCCCGTACCCACCAGTCTACGGTCTCAGAGAACACTCAGCGGTCTAGCCAGGGAAGGAATGCACGCTTAATTCCGTTGCGCGCGGAGGTCGGTGAACCCGATGTGTTCTCAAAGCAGCCTGCATGTTTGCCGGATGGCGATGACCATGTGCCGGAGCAGTATTCCGTGCAGGAATGGCACCGCAAAGACAATGCAGTGTGAGGTGTCTGCGTTTGTATACGAACACGTCTGTCCTTTTTTTTTTCTACTGTTGAACAAATGCATTTGCCCAAGTTATCAATTATTTGGGTAACCATGGATTTATGATACCATACTAGATCTACTGATCATGTGTACTACCAGAAATAGCGCCGTCATGGACGGCAGGCACCTTGCCCAGAAAGGTGGACGCTTGTGTGGATACAAGAAACAGTTGATATCAATAGAATGTTTTATTTATGAGAAGTGACATGGTCCGTATGTAGTGGTGTTAGTGTTCGACATGGGTCAACCCACACCTTGCCCGCCGACCCACAGGTGCGGTTGTTCACACGGGTACAAGGGTGCAGCAGCAGCCTGTTGATGGTCGTCGTGTTGATGATGGGCTGTCGAAGGTGATGGTGGGCCGCCAAATCATAACTCATACATCGGATGTCCTGGTGTCACTGCGGAGAGTACTATCACTTGACCTCGGATATTGCAAAATCGAAACACCATGTCTCATCGTGTGCACGCAGAGGGCCTGTGATAATAGCTAGTAAAAAAAATGAAATGAAAACATATGTACTTGTGAGTGCTCTCGCGGTGTGGTGGTGTGGTCGATGCCCGCTGCTGCTGGTTCGACGCGGGTTGTTGTCGTTGGCGATCAGCGTCGTCGGCTACCTTTGGTTTGGTTTATGTTTGGGTGGGGTGGCTGCTTTCACCTCATGAGTCTGAAGCTTGGAAGCCAATGCGGTACTATGGATTACCTTGAACCAGATATCCAGCATCGACGGCTTATATGGGCCTCTGTTGCCTCCCTTGCTGCTCTATTGTCTCAATACACAATCAATTCCTTCATTAGTTCTTCCATGTCTCAAAAACCTTTTTCGAAACCTCCAAAGGCACAGTGGTCAACAGAGGAAACAAGAGTTCTTATCGACTTCTTGCATCAGCACCGCGATCAAGTAGGGGATGACGGGCACTTCAAAAGATCTACATACCAAGCTGCAGCTGATCATCTTGCCCCATTCCTTGAGTCAGGCCCGAGGAAGACAGCGGAGTCGGTGAAGACCAAATGGGTATCCTATGTGAGTGATCGTTACAATTTTGGTCACTCTCCACTGACTGGATTGCGGCATACCAGGCTCGGAAAACATTTATAGAGATTGAATCATATCGAGAGAGGTCAGGATGTCACTGGGACAATGTCCGTGGCGCTGGTATTGAAGGGGATGATGCTGAGGCAGTCTGGAAGGATTATGTCAAGGTATGTGAATCCGGTTAGATCCTCCCTTCATCAATGGACTTACAACCTTCGTATACTCTTCCAGGACCATTCCCATATCCGCCTTTTCAAATCAGAGGGCTGGGAATTTTACAATCTCATGGCAGAGATTATGCCAAATGGTGCTCGTGGAGCGAGCGCCTTTACCCCAGGTGCCTCCAATGCTGCGGGTGTTGTAGGGGAGGCCCCATACAGCCTTCTGCCCCAAGTTTCCTCCTCTGATAGCCATCCCTCCAGCAGCAGCAAGCACTCATTTTCCGAACTAGTCGGCGACGAGGACGAGGAAATGTCGACTAGCAACATATCAGGCAGGTTTCCACGTTCCAAAGTATCTTATACTAGTCGTGCAACTTCCTCAGCGAAACGAATGAACCTTGATTCAGCAATGAATTACGCCAAGTCTAGTAGATCCAGCCGCACTCGCAAAACGGCATCTCAAGTTGCAGAAGAGTCATTTATACTTGACATGCAGGGCTCACTCAATCTTCTTATAACGTCTATCACCACCTCGTTAGCAACGCCTCAAGGCAAGGCTTCGGCGAAGAGGGAGCAGGCACTCCGAGTTTTGCAGGAAAAAGATGATGATCTCCCACGATATCTCAAGACGTTCATCCGGTCTTCAATTGCCCATAGCACCGGTTTCACAGAGGTATATATGTTGACCGAGGACAAAGACGAACGGAAGGAGTATGTGATGCATGAGCATCGCATGGGGGCTGGGAATGTTGCAGAACCAAGTATGATGTTGTAGTCATCATGTATCATTTGCTGTATCTCGTCCAATTTTTACGTTGTTCGCTCGAGTTGATCCTTCAAGTCAAACTTGTGAGATACCAAACACTAATAATTGAGAAACAGTGGTAACAATTGGCATGGTATGAGACGTATCAAATATGTGAAGTCTACATCAACGTCACCGGCATCTCATGCACCATCGGAATCATGTGAGATATCATCATCATCCATATAGCGCCCCCCCCCACGGATGATCTGCTGGTAATCATTTCACACGGCCTGAGCAATCTGATCACAAAAAGAGCATACCTCCCTGGTGTCGCCACCAATTCCACTCCCATCGCATTCGTCATGATGGTCTTGCCCCGCTACCTGATCTTCATCAACATCGTGAAGCCGAATGAAGTTGTGAATAAGCTTTGTATCATTTAAAAATGGTGAGTGGTTATCTGTGTGTCCATGCTGTAGTCTGGCGGCAGGAGGAGGACTCGGAAGTGACGCTTGAGATCACCGAATATGCGCCCAATAACGTTCCGCGCAGATGAATGTCAGAGGTTGAAGAGTTCCTCTTTGTTGGTGGGCCTATGAAGGTCAGCATGATAAATTCAGTGTAATAAAACCAAGTGTACCTCGATTGTGCCCGGCGCCGCTCAGCAAGATGGTAGCGTACGTTCCGATATGGGACGAGAAGTTCACAACGAAGTGGAAAACCGGCATCTGCAAGAAAGTATTTGCCTTCCGTGAGGTGTAGGTCTTTTGAATGTGCATCCTGGTAGATTCGTACATCGGTTGCAGAATCCTCCCACCCCGTCAGTGCATAAGTAGAAAGTAAGCAAAAAGACACTTTTGTGATAAGAAACCCTTGCGATTTCGGAATGCTGCCCGATCTCTTGATGCTGGTGCAGCATGGATGTGGCTGCTGTCTAGCGCACCAAGCACATCCTTGAAGTATGGGAAGAACCGTGGATTGTTACGGATCTCAGTTTGGTCGGCATCAGGAGCAGGCATGTGAACGTAGTTGATGGAGAATGGGGCAAATGAACACCTTGCAAGAATAACGTGCAGATCCAAATGTGAATTGACATACCGTGATATTGTCACGTTCGAACGCTGAAAGCACTCGGTGACCAACATGTCTGATGGTGGGGCCTGTGACGCTCATGTAATGGAAGATGGCCAACTGCTCTTCGAGTGACACGAATCCGGAGTTCTCGTGTTCAAGCTCACGAAGTTCATCTACAAGTCTTGCAAATACTTGGGCATGCATTCCGAGCTCGCAACGAATCTGCTCGGGATGACTTATCAACAACTCGATCAGCCACGCTTCGCCAGAGAACGCAGACGTATGGTAGGGCTCCGGTTACTTCCTGAAGCTGTTGGATTCGACGATGGTGGCCGTCATGCAAATGATGACGCTGCAAGAGTTCCAGCATACTGCAGCATGCGTTGCCATACCTCTGCTGACCGATGAGAGTGATTGTTGTCATCAGTGTGGTGTGACAAGGCCCACCGCAGTTCAAGCACGCTGAACTTTACTGTAAAGAAGAACATCAGCGCAACGAGAACATGCATGAGGACATGGACTGCCGCTCGAGGGGGAGCAGGTAAGGTGTGCGAGCGGCGAGACGAAGGATTCGACGGGCAACGCGAACGGTCCTGGTAGTCCAACAGATGTGTCAAAGGCGTTGGATAGCACTGCAACAGGCCGCGATGATGGTACCGGTGTATATATGGGTGCTGGAGGTGCGAGATGGTGCATAGAGGAATCCAGTGGCTTCAAGGGGTCGATGGTTGTGTCGAGCGTGTTGAACAGCACTGAAATAGCCAGGATGGACCATGGAAATGATACGGGTACGTACCTGGGTACTGAAGCCGCGAGGCAGCACATACTCAAGTCGGAGCATCTCAGCAACCGTGCTGATGGGTCGAATGGCACCGGAGACCGTGCGGACACGTCGGAAGAGATGGCGGCGGCGAGATCGACTCAACGCGAGTCGAAGTGTGGCTCGCTGCAGAAAGTCAGCGCGTGCCACAAGACCTGGCAGCAAATCGCGAGATAACGACTTACCAGCGTCGTCCAGGCCACCTGCAAAGATCCCACAAAGCCATTGGACCCAGGTGCACACACGGAAGACTTAAATTCGAACCGCTGAACGTCAGTTGAACGGCAAATATTGAGAACACCTAACTTGGTCGTGACAACGCGATCATTACGGTCGATGTGGAGCCGTCTTCCGGAATGGGAATTGAAAGGCGCGGATATATTGTTGATATGATCCGAGAAGCAGGGGGAGTGTAGACAGGAATTTGGCGATGATGCATGATGATGAGTGAAGCCGCATGCGAGCTGTGGTCAAGTCACATCAGATAATGGGATGGAATCCTTCGGGTAGTCTTCAGATCTAATTTAAAACTTCGTCAATTTTGAGTCTGCTCCGCAGATTTGACGGAAGAAACAGTCGAGATCATAATGAAAACACGACGTGACTTACCGGATAGTAAGATCTCAATTGAGTCAGTAAAACTTACTTACAAGATGAGAAGTCTATCATGGATCTGTATGAATACATAAGAGTTTAAGAACAACCACAAGTACTAGTACATACTTGGTCAAGTCTGATCATATGTCCGCTGGCACGCACTGCCGCTGAAAAATTAAATGATGACATCGAAAGTAAATACAAATGAAAGCGTCGAGGGCTGATAATCTTTATGTAATATATTGTCCAGCTAAATTTACTATCCGCCCAACTACTAGTATATTCGCCCCAACTACTATATTCCCTGTTCGCTATATTAATTCGCCGTTGGCAGTGTCCAGACTCCAGCATCCCCAGAAACCAGTCGCCCAACGCAGTACGCCAATCGCCCAACGCGGTACGCCAGAAGCTAAGAATCTCGTCGAAACCGATTATCACCGTCATCACCGTCCGGAACACCAGGAAGGAAGCATGGACAGGCCTCGCTGTGGGAGTAGATAATGCATCTCGACGACCTCCGCCTCCCTTCACCACTCTCCCTTAGTAGTACCTGTACCTAGAGGAACGCCTTACCCCTTGACTCTGGGATACAAGACAGGCTGTACCCTCTGGTCGATCAGGATGTCGCAGTCCGCCGACACGCAGTTGATCATTACCACGTTCATTGACGAGATACATCCATCCTTCAACTTCATTGTTGGGGTTACTGCGTTCTCCGCCTGTCTATTGACCTTGCTGGTCGTCTTGTTCGTCTTTTCGACGCCGCAGTCGCGCAAGCGCCCTGTATTTCGTCTGAATGTGATTGCCATTTTGGTGGCTACTGTTTTGTGCATTCTGAATGGCGTCACAAGTGGGGGATCCATCCTCAACCCTTTCCATGCCATTCCGGAGAGTGTATACGTTGCTACTATTTTCTTCGCGATTTTCCCCCCGCTTTTTTACGACTCGATCTTGCTCACCCGCCTCTTCGCAATCTACCCCATCGGAATCACGCCGAGATTTAAGCTCTTCAAGGTCTTTGCGTTTCCCGTGTGCATCAAATGCGGCCGTCTCGTCACCTTGGTGTGTGCAAACATTATACCATTCCTTTTAGCCCTGACAGTCTACGGATAGTCCCTCTATCTCCGTGAATTCGTCCAGTCCACATACTCCTTGCAGTCCCTTGTACAGCATGCGGAGGCTACGTGGTTCCGTAACCCGTACATCACCGCTGAGTGGACAATGCAGATCTTAGACAATATGTAAGATTCCTCCTCTCCTTACTAGCCTGAAAATAGCACTTATTCATCAAATAAATCCAGGTACAGTGTCACTTTCTTCCTGTACAAGTTGCATTCCAGAACTTCCAGGTTTAAACGGTGTAAGCACCTATTCGCTTCGAAGCATTCCAGGGCATTCCTCACCGTCACCGCATTGTAGCCAATACTGTTACGGAACGGATCCGGCAAATATTTTTCATCGTCGTCGCTAACTTTGTTTTTCCGCTGATTATGAATATCGCTCAACTCATCTGTATCACCACAAGCCGTTCCTATTCTATGGGAACCATGTTCCTGCTCATAAACAGTTACGTCTCCGTCATCGGCGTTCTGTGTGCAACAATCTGGGCGTCAGGATCCGAGTGGGCCCGTACCCACCGGTCTACGGTTTCAGAGAACTCCCAGCGGTCTAGCCAGGGAAGGAATGCACGCTTAATTCCGTTGCGAGCGGAGGTCGGTGATCCCGATGTGTTCTCAAAGTGGCCTGCATGTTTGCCGGATGGCGATGACCATGTGCCAGAGCAGTATTCAGTGCGGGAATGGCACCGCAAAGAAAGCGCAGTGGCCGCGTGAGGTGTCTGTGTTTGTGTTCGGGTGTGTCTATCCTTCTTTTTCTGCTGCTTGCCCAAATTATTATTTATTTGGGTAACCATGGACCTATGAAACTACTATCACACAGAGATGCAAAATGCTAACCCCAACTTCATGCAACACTTCAGCTTCACTCCAAACTGTGTAGTTGTATACAGAGCATGTTACACCAGGGCTATGTACTCTTTGTTCAATAAAGTATGTCTGTACATCAGTAGGAACCAATTTACTGCTTCAAAGGGGTTATGTATTTACAGAATATATAACTTGTCAGGGCTGAAATCAAATCACAACAGATAAATGTGCAAAGCTGCAAAGAGATTCTTCAGATTCTTCCCCACATTCTATGCAGGTGATAGTATATAGCTAGATCTGTGTACTATTCAACTTATGCTGATAGATAGCATGGGTAGGGGTAAAGTCGGTGTTGCCATCTTTAGACCCACGGACCCACGCTGGAAACCCTCACATACCCGTGTGGCTGTGACTCCGAGTAGGCATACACCTCGACCCCGACTCCGTCGCGGCCCATTAGTACGACCCGCTCATCGGCGTTCCCTTTGCATCCTACATCCGAGAGCAAGATCCTCAAGCGTTCTGCCTCCATTCCGAGGTCATAGCATCGCCCACATCATGTTGCCACATCTGATCTAAGGTACACGTCGATCCACCACCACCTTCACCTTCACCGCCCCAACGACGGTGGCCATCACCACAAACACAAACGACAACGACAACGACTACAACGAAGGCCACCGCGACCACCATTGCGCTACTGCATCGACATCGGACGACGACCCACCCAACCACGGCCATCACTGCACTACCACAACGACATTCGACGACGACGGCAATACGACACGGTCACCAACGCCATGACACCAACCACCACCACTAATACCACTAATGCGACGATGACGGCCATCACGGCCACCACCGACAACACAACACCACCACCACGGACGCGAAGACACTACCAGCGCAATGACACAAACTATCATCATCACCAGCAGCGTCGATGACGACGACAACGACGTTTCAGCATCACCACGGTGAAGACTGCGATCACCGCCACCGACCCAACGATGACGATAACGGCGACGCAACTCACTCGACCACGGTCACCACTGCGCTACTGCAACGACAGACGACGATGGGGACGTCATGATGTCAACGGCGACACGACCCAACGGCGACCACCACTGCGCTACCCCAACGACAGACGACGACAGCGACAAGACCCACCTCACTACGGCTACCATTGCGCTCATTGACCAGCCTGGACATTGTGCTCGATGACGCGCACCCCACAGCCCACAGATGCCCATCGATGGTGACGGTGGTATTCCTTGTGTCAACGATGTACGTGCTGCGGCCCACTGAGGCACATCAACGATGACACCCACGTATGGAAAATGCCACCGTGGCGTATCGTCGTCTATCCACCCGTGACTATCGACAACAATGACGAGGATCAGGGGATTAGTAACGATGTACTATATAAGCCCCACCGGGTTTGCCTCCCTCTGGTGATCAGTCTGCCGTACTATCGTCGGTAGATGGATCGGCTCTAACAGCTTTTGGAGACGTTGGCAGCAGAATCGGGATGGGCACGTTTGTCATTCATGGACCGGTGCCACGGTTAATTGTGCATTCATAGTCGGTCCAGATCTATTGGCCAGATCCACCACTGACCCTCATAGACCTAGCTCGGGGACCTGATCTTACTATCAATATTCATCAATCTTCCGTGCGAAAGAAGTGCCTCCTTTAGATTCCTCCGGGAACTTTCTTATGAGGGAGAAACTGCTTTCCAGTCGATGAACTACACAATGGCCTTGAAGGAGGTGAAATATTAATAATGGAGATCAAATGGGATCGGGAAATGGGCGTCTATTGCATGGTGGATGAACTGAGCGCGGCCTTCTTGTAGATCAGTTACAAGGAGCTTCGTCGGCCATTGTATGTACACCATTTCGGTCACGTTCTTAAGGCTCAACTTTTATCCCATACCTTTCGTCAATCCAGCAGGGATGGCAATTGCAAAATGACCATTACCTTCTCGTAAAAGTCGGTTCACGCTAGGAAGGAAGCGCATGGACAGGCCCTTGCCGTGGAGTTGCCCTGATTGTACTATATAGATCATAATGCGCCTCGACGACCTCCGCCTTCCTTCACCTCTCCCCCCTCCCCTAGTATCGCTGACCTGTGCTCAGAGGAAAGACTTATCCTCTCAGTTTTTGACTCTGGGACACAAGGCGTGTGCCCTCTGGTCGATCAGGATGTCGCAGTCCGCCGACACGCAGTTGATCATCACCACCTTCATCGACGAGATACATCCAGCCTTCAACTTCGTCGTTGTGGTTACTGCATTCTCCGCCTGTCTATTGACCTTGCTGGTCGTCTTGTTTGCATTTTCGACGCCGCAGTCGCGCAAGCGCCCTGTATTCCGGCTGAACGTGATTGCAATTTTGCTGGCTACTGTTTTGAGCGTTCTGAATGGTGTCACAAGTGGGGGAGCCATCCTCGCCCCCTTCCATGCGATCCCGGAGAGTGTATACGTTGCTACTATTTTCTTCGCGATCTTCCCCCCACTTTTTTACGACTCGATTTTGCTCACCCGCCTCCTTGCGCTCTACCCCATCGGAATCACATCAAATTTTGAGCTCTACAAGGTCTTTGCGTTTCCCGTGTGCATCAAATGCGGCCGTCTCGTCGCCTTGGTGTGTGCAAACGTTATACCATTCCTCTTAGCCCTGACAGTCTATGGATAGTCCCTCTATCTCCGTGAATTCGTCCGGTCAACGTACTCCTTGCAGTCCCTTGTACAGCATGCGGAGGCTACGTGGTTCCGTAACCCGTACATCACCGCTGAGTGGACAATGCAGATCTTAGACAATATGTAAGCTTTCTCTTCTCATTACTGGCCCGAAAAATAGCACTTATTCATCAAATAAATCCAGGTACAGTGTTGCTTTCTTCCTGTATAAGTTGCATTCCAGAACTTCCAGGTTCAAACTGTGTAAGTGCATATTCGCTTACAAGATATCACCGGCATTCCTCACCGTCACCGCACTGTAGCCAATACCGTTACGGAACGAATTCGGCAAATATTTTTCATCGCCGCCGCTAACTTCGTTTTTCCGCTGATTCTGAATATCGCTCAACTCATCTGTATCACCTCAAGCCGTTCCTATTCTGTGGGAACCATGTTCCTGCTTACAAACGGCTACGTCTCCGTCATTGGCGTCTTGTGTGCAACAATCTGGGCGTCAGGGTCTGAGTGGGTCCGTACCAACCGGTCTACGGTCTCAGAGAACTCCCAGCGATCTAGCCAGGGAAGGAATGCACGCTTAATTCCGTTTCGAGCGGAGGTCGGTGATCCCGATGCCTTCTCAAAGGAGCCTGCATGTTTACCGGATGGCGATGACCATGTGCCAGAGCAGTATTCCGTGCGGGAATGGCACCGCCAAGACAATGTAGTATGAGGTGTCTGCGTTTGTATACGGACACCTCTGTCCTTTTTTTTCTGCTGTTGAACAAATGTACTTGGCCAAGTTATCAATTATTTGGGTAACGATGGACTTATGATACTATACTAGATCTACTGATCATGTGTACTATTCAATAAATGCTACAAACTATAATCAGGCGCGAAACTATGAAGGATGGCTGTCATGTTTCTATGACATCAGGTAGTGTGAGTGAGATTTAAATGTGATCTAGTATCGCAGTAATGTGGGGGCAGTGGGTAAAAATCGACTTTCCAGACATAGTACTAGTGGGAACACTTTTCCTTGACTGTATATTCAACCGATCTTACGTCCCGATGCCATCAGATGCTTTTGGTGTGACACATTTGGTAGCCAAAGCACTCCTACCTTGCTCCCACCTGAGCTTCTTGCATACTGTATCCGAGAAATTGTGCAGTTAACGAGTTTGATCAAACACGTGGGTGCGGGATATTACGATGCACCAACCGTTTCAGCAAGACATACATATCAAGGATTAACAGAAGCCTAAGCGTCTATCGAAGAGCACTGATGGCCCACCGGATCATAAAGTCGTCATTGGTAGCTACGAATCAATATTCCTGCGAACGCCCCTGATGGTAGCACGTGTGCTGCTGCCTGAAACTGCTTGTCAGGGAGACGGCTACGCCACTAGGGGGACGGTGACTACCCTGACGGGCTGTAGAGTAGCTTTCTCCGCACTTGCCAGAAAATGCTGCATCGCCATTGCAGGGGAGCACACGCTTGGCCGATCCACCGGCGAACGGCAAGTATAAGAAAGATGGTATACCAGCAGATAAACCTCTCTCGGCTCCTCGAATCAGAATACCAAGGCCGAGGTCAATGGAGTCTCCAGCTGGCACAGGGTTATTTCCCTGTCGTCCCATACTGGCTCCAGCTGCCAATCACTGTGCATCTTATTTCAAAACGCCTTCGCTTCTCGTCCTCCATGCGCTTCCAGCACGAAACGGCCATCGACTACCAATTGCGGGGACCCTAATTTTCTCCGTCATTTTCCTCTTGTTCACCAGGCGACGGATACATTCGAGGGTGAATGTCACTCGCTAATATGTGGAAAAGACCTCACTTTATACCCAACAGCTGTCAAATAACAGCCAATATCCTCCAATAATAGATATCCCTGTGAGTTGTGATATCCTAATATCAAATTTAACTCATCACTACTACCTGGCCAGGCAGACGAAATGTTCACACGTCCTCAGGAAGCCTATGAATCGGCACTACTGAAACACGGGCCTGTCATTGGTGTGCGGAGGAAAGGAAGAGTGGGTCCGTTCTCTTTCTCTTTAATCGCGCTCTAAAGCATCCACACAGCTCGAGTATATTGTCGACGAAGAACTTACGAAAGATGTCTTGGCAGATGACCACGACTTCAGCTTCGAACACGGAACGGCAAGGGTAAGTGATCTAATATAAATGATATGACGTGTGGACCTACGATGTGCACCATAGATTCTCAATCTGTGGTTTTTGATACCCCTGAGCAAGGGAAGATTCTTCAAGAATGTGCACATGATGGTCGCCGGCGGGATCATCCCGAGAATAGATAAACTAGTGGATCAAAGTAAGTACTAGCCTCGAAGGATATGGTCCCGGATTCTGACGCTGCCTTGTGGGTATGTCAGTATTTCCTACTTTCAATAATTGCGCAAAAGAAATGATAGACGAATCACAACTGTCTGGAAAAGGCGTTGATCTATTCGCACACGTGCATCGCTGCATCGCAGAGGCAATGCTCATTGCTGCTCTGGGAAAGGTAAGTACATCGCGTAGAGTCACTACGATACCTTTGGTACTCACGACCTATCATGACTATCACCTGCAGCGTAACGTAAATGATCTCAACCTACAGGTCACAGAGGAAAGCGCACATGCAATTGCAGTCATGACTGGGATATACCAAAACACTTCGCCTTTTGCACGGACATATCCGACGCTCTGGAAAGTTGTCACATGGTACGCACCGTAGATTCTTTTTCCCCATCCAAAGAGTAAACGAATACTTAGGGCTAGATTGGTGTCGGGGATTATCATCTTCAAATACTTCCGGATCATCGTTCCAATCATATGGAAAGAGATCCGTGGTCGCAAATACCGACCTCTACACACGCGCACGTTGGACGAGCTTGACGAGGAAGAAAGAAACGACGTAAACGTACCTACTAAGCGGTTGCGTATGATCTAACTCACTCTCAGGAGCCACTAGTCCACTACATCGCCAGGATGTACACTGATGATCGAGGTCATGTTTCGATCCTTTCGACGTTGTGGGTATCCACATTGGTCCTTGTGTATGTTGATTTGTCCTGCATGCGTCTATCTTTACTCACCTAAACTGCCTGACGACGCAGCTTTATCTTCGCTTCTGTCCATCAGACGGCAGCTGTCGCAGTCTGGGTCGTGTTCGAGTTGTCTACGCGAAAGGAATACATACCTGCCATACGCGAAGAGCTGTCTGTCGTTGCGGACAGCATAGATAACAATGGGATCCAAAGGCTATCATACGAGGCCTTACGTCGTTCGACGACGCTAGATTCATTCATTCGCGAAGTATTTAGAACGAAAGGAGACACACTGAGTGTCATCCGAGCGACAACTCGCGACGTCCCACTTGGTGAACACATCATCCCAAAAGGTTTGCCGTCCTTGATTATGGTGTGAACCTTGCTTACCGTCGGTGCACAGACAATCTCATTTTCCCTTTGACCACTCTCACCCATCGTAGCCAAAGAATGCATGGCAAAGGGGCCACAGAATTTAACCCCTGTCGGTGGGAGGAAGGACCTGCCTCATCAACAGTTGGCCAAGGTTACTTGCCGTTCGGTTTCGGAAGATGGGCATGTCCTGGACGCATTCTAGCAGTCACCGGTAAGTATATCGGCACAAATGACGCGATCTTTACCACTCAAGCCAGTAAATAGAGATCAAGATGATCGTACTTGCCTTGCTAGCAACTTCCACGCCGGAAATCGAGGGAGGAAAATACATCGTCACTGACCCCCTAAACGTGACGAGTGTTCCTCCTCTTGGGAAGCTTCTTCTGCGCCCAATAAAGTCGAAATCAGAACGCGTACATCGATAATGACGGATGGCCTGGTCACTGCAGAGAGCATAGATGAAGTTTCCGAACTTTCTCACGTTTGTCTTCCATTCTAAGCTTAGCTAATTATAATATTTGGAACAATTAAATGAGAGTCACCACTCTGCTTGATATTGTCATGCTCCTGCATCACATCGCAATCACAATCACAGTTGAAATATCCTCCTGACTGTGACTTTTAAAAATTTTTGTAGAATGTGGGGAAGTATCTGAAGAACCTCCTTGCAGCTTTGCACATTTCTGTTGTGATTTTCAGCCTGACAAGTTATTCTGAAGATAGCACCTTTGAAGCAGTAAATTGGTTCCTACTGATGTAGTACAGACATGTTTAAAGTACTAGCACTTTTGGGCTACGGTATAACATACTCTGTATACAACTACATGGCTTGGATTGAAGTGTTGCATGTTGTAGTTGGCATTTTGCAACTCCGGTCAAGTGATAATACTGCATTGTACATCGTCAGTTGGTCGAAAGCATCATATTTGCACACTTCTCTGCAACAGCAACAACAGGTGCCTGTAAATGACACGCTGGAACTGTAGGAAACACGGACGCATCCGCAACACGCAAGTTGCGTGTACCGCGCACGACGAGGTCGTTGTCGACTACCAAACCTATCGCACAAGTAGATGAATAATGGTATGTCGTGCACCCCTGGTCGGTAATATGACGATCCAGCGCGTGATCATCATTTTCTGCATTAGCTAGAGGTGTCTCCGCAGGCTCCATTTCGTAGCCCTGTGCATACAGGCTCTCGGCGATACGCATGGCCAGTCGAAGAGCGTGCCGAATTCGCGTGCGATCGTGTGAAGCGGACAGGTAATTGAGGTCGATACGAGGCGATGCACGGGCATCTGTGTTTCGTAACCTGACTGTCCCTCTGCTCTCTGGAGTAAGCAAGACAGCCAGGAGCGAGAAGCCACCTCGTGTCCTATCCTTTTGCGCAAGCCCTTTGGCATATGCGACAGGGAGTATCTCGATGTCGGGAACAGTGTCTCGATCTGGTTGCCTTTCCTTCAATGGAACGCCATGTATGTCAAGGAGTGCTGTGGAGGCGAATATAGCCATTTGAACGACAGGGGCAAGAAGTGCGCCAGTACCGAAGAGGAGGTACCGGAAGAACTCCACAATGAAATATAACGGTTGGCGACTAACGCGCATTATGGAATCGTTCAGCGGGACAAGATAGTTGGAAAACACTCCCATATGGTCTTGCTGAAATCGATTGTCAGAACCGTTGTGATTGTAATGAGTTCAAGCACTCGCCAGATTTTCACCAACTGGTAGGTCCTGGAGGACAGGGATGCCAATATCTTTGAGGTGATCAGCGGGTCCGATGCCGCTGGAGGCTTAGTAGTAAACAAAAGCTGCGAACATGCGCAGACAAGGAGGGCCCACCTTAGCATGAGGATCTGAGGAGACCCAAATACACCTGCAGATACCACTACCTCACGTCTAACGCCAACGCGGATAGTGTGTGCTTGACCCTCTATGAGGCTGACTGTAACCGAGCGAACTACCAGACTATCTCCTTCCTGTTCCATGTTTAGGCGTTCAACGAGAACATTTGGACAGATGTGGAGGTTGTTTCGGCGAGATTGCACCAATGCCGGGGGAAGGAATGCGCGGAAGGTTGAATGTCTATGTTGATTCGAATCTCGGGTAAGCGGGATTCGAGACCATCCAATTGGAACATTTCCTGGGTCATTTACGTCTGGTATTGACGGCAGGCCAAGCGTCTTGCATGCCCTGGCAGAACTGTATGAAATATCAGCACGCTGGATCTCGATATAACGCGAATCGTAGTTTGCATACTGTGTAAAATTGGAGAAGAAGAAAGGCCCATTCTGACAATTAACCCATTCCCCTGTGCGTATGCCAGCAATAAATCCAGTATTCATCATATACAACATGCAAAATCTCACCTTTGGTACCATGTACACTTGTATTGGCATTATACTCTGCACGCTCAGACTTGATAAAATATGGAAGTAAGGCCTTGGATCCCCAACCAGCAGCCCCGTTTCGCTCCCATGCATCGTATTGGCCAGATGGACCTCTGGTATAGAACATATGATTGATTCGAGTGGACCCACCCAAGCCTTTGCCCTGGAAAATCTCTATGGACCGACCGAATGCAGTCTGGTCATCAGTTTCTAGCCTACGTGCCAGAGAACTGTCCTCAGCAAAGTTTGCAGAAAACAAGGGTATACGGGAAGTCCAAGAATCATCTGCTGGTCCACGTTCGAGCAGAAGGACTGTGTTTCTAGGATCTGCACTTAGCCGGTTGGCTAGCACACATCCTGCCGTACCACCGCCTGTCGAATGGGTTGATCAACACCAAATAAGCCCATGTCAGAGGGGTAACGTACCAATTATCACGTAGTCATACTCTTTGTGTAGATCATTCAATGCTACTGTGGGTATTGGACTGGAGAATGGCCACATGGCAGGGAAGCACAGAAAATGTGGACAGAGAATTCGGTAAGAGTGAAGTAAACGACCTCTTGCGCGACGAAGCCTCTGTTGACTAAAGACACAAACTGGTACTGGACGATCAGCGTAGGGTAGAGGGAACAATGAATCGACGTACCTCAGTGTTTTTGAATAGCAACGGTGAGGTACAAATAAGTGCAAATTGCCTGAATCCATCAGACCGTCACATCAGAAGACCAGTTCATATGGAAAGCCTGAAGAATGCCGGGCAACCGCGCTCCAAAGATCTAGCAGCAGTTCGACCGAGCGGCAGAAGTCTTTACTTCTTTTAGTAAGTACCATCGGCAAGACTCCAAACACCCTTTTACAGAACATTGATCACTTTCGCACAATGTCGAAGTTGAGCTTTGGTAGAGGCATGCAACGCTGGGAGACTTGAAGCATACTGAAAGTGTGGTGACACTGTCTGCCAAGGTGCCGGCGCCGGTCTCCGCCATCGTTCCTCCATGCGTTGCCATCGCTCTCATCGCTCCCCTTGCTTCCTGCACGTTCTCGCATTGACCACATTGTGCTCCTATGGCTCAGGTAAGTTTCCTTGATCTTTGGCGTTCGACTAATATTTCTACATTCAAAATTCAATCTTCCGACGACATCACATTAGGTATTTCGAGGGGTTTTCCGGGTGGCGGTGTGGCTTCCATGTCTCCATGGTATGTTCTTTCACCTTCTTGTATCCAGCTAATGTTTGGAGGTTCAACTTCGATTATTCCGCATCGACCTCGATGTCTACGGACCTCATTTGGGCGGTTACAAGGACTGGTGCATGACCTTGACGACATAGGGTCGCCGTCTCGTAATCTCTGGCGTGGGTGGACGCGCTAATGAGTCGCTGTAGACAGCCGCACACCTTCGACAAGTTGACCTGCATGTGTGATCTCTGACATCAGGAAAATGAAGAAGAAAAGATAATCCATTATAACCATAGCATGCAATAGATAATGATAGATATGATCATATATAACCAGGTAATTGATTATCACCCTACAAAAAACTTCTGCCAGAGATTATAATGGATTATCCCTTCTTCCCCATTTTCCTGATGGATGACCATAAGGTGTTGCAATATGTACCTAGTCTCCCAAAGCCAGACTCTAAGTTAGAGGAAGATAGTCGTTCCACTAAAATTATATTTACCGTGAATTGTGCAACACGGTAGTTACTGTAAATGTTGCAATGGGGTTTACATAGATAGATGGTGAATATACAGCATATCACAAAATGCACTTCAACGTTCTGTGGGTGTTTGGGGTCTCACCGACGGTGTTTACAAGATTCTGCCGCTCGGTCGAAGCACAGTACTTGCTTCTTTGGGGCGCGATTCCAGCGATTGGCGCACCACTTTGGGCGACGGGCGTACTGTGTCAATATATTTAGGACGAACAAGGAATGTAGTTGGGTAAATGTCGAATATAGTTGGAACGCACAGCAAATATGGTTGGGCGACTCCCGATGTGGTTCACGACAGAAGTGCTCTGCCACAAACCAGGTGATGTCCAGGCCCATATCTAATAATTACAGTAATGAGGTGATGCCACGAGAAGTTAGGCAAAGTATGTAGCAAAAAAGGCCTGCGGCGTAACCGGTGTACGGGAGAAGGCGCCGCTTCATTACCACCACAGTACTGGACACGAGTATTAGCCAGGCCCGGAGAGTCTTCCACATGAAAAGTATTACGGTTATCAATCAGCTACAGACTCCTCGTGCAGGCTCGAGGGAAAAGTAGCAGTTCCTGTAAAGGTATCAGCGGCTCTTGAGATTCGATAGCTAACCATGCATACCCGTTTCCCCTGGTAACCGTGGACCTGTCATGACCGAGTGTTTCAGCATGTGACCCACATGTACTAAATAATTTACCTGGGGGGTGATCGATGCGACGTTCATCCATACTCGCCATATTCGAACCAGAATCGGCTCTAGTATCCGGGGGTAACGAAGCATTCTGATGATGGACCACACATTGCAGGTCTACCTGTGACCCTCCCTCCTCAACCCCACTCCCTTTTGACTTACCCGTAGTCATCACCCTTCCTTCAACTCTTCTCACAAACTCACCCCAACCAGCCTTTTCATTACTTCCCATTCCTTCAAATAATGTTCGCACTGCGGGGTCCGCTTTTCTATACACTGCGCGGTGCCGGCACACTGTACTTTTGACGTATCGACAATTGAACACTCGTTCAAACGCCATACGCTGAGTGATTGCGGAGCTTTGGCCACTCATCGCATCCATCGCCCGAAAGCCAGCAGCTATCTCAGAAACAGTGTAGTCATTAGGCCAGCGCTTGGATGGAGGTTGTGAGAGTTGTGAGAACGAGGTCCGAGCGGCAGGAGAAATAAGAAGGCTAGGTGTGTTGGGGTTGAATAATGGGGTCTGGGAGATACTGGGGGACTGAATGCTGGTGGAGCTATGAAATGCAGTTGGGGTATTTTTCTCGACGGCGTCTCCGCTTCGGACCTGGGAAGGGCCAGCTATAGGGAGGCTCGCAAGTGACGTGCCATAAGGTACATTTTGCGGAGGAACCATATACTCAATTGAGGGTATATACATAGGGTGAGGGTAACTTTCAGGACCGAAGAATCGCTTGGTAGCTGGGGCTTGAGTACTATCAGCTGAGAGAGGTCGCTTAAGTTGAGAAGTAGAGGTAGAGAGGAAGGTTGGACTTTTAGATGTATGTCGATTTCGTCTGGATTGCAAACCAAGTTCTTCGGAGAGTCCTTGGCACTCATCGTCTGCGAGTCCTGAGAGTAGGGTTTTCCTTAGTTTGTAAAGTAACCTCTGCTCCGACTCGACGGTGCGAACTGTGGTGACCATGTGTTGTTCCCAGTGTCCGCTTGTGGTGTTATACGCATCGAGATAAGATCCTGACGTCAACTCAAGATCCGTGATGAGGGAAGGAAATTGGGTGAGTTGAAACAAAGGAAAGGTGGATACTTCATGCGTGAAGCGTACAGGGTTGCAATTGGGCTATTGGTTGTCCAGGACAATGTCTCATGATTTACAGTAGTGTACGAATGTCTTACCTTGTACCAAATGACAAGTGTCACGGATCGCTTGAGGGACTGTTCCATTTGAGATTGCCTATCGTCCACATGGCTGGGTTGCTGGATATGTTCCGGGGAAGCAAATCTATCGACTGGGCAAGTGATATCGCGGTTCTTTGATGGTGAAACCATCGGCGCGTTTACAGTAGCAATCTGAAGTGGGCTTGGGACTAGAGGATTATTCGCATGATTCATCTGCACAGATCTCACAGTCTAATCCAAAAAAAAAAGGAAGCTCCTTTGGAGAAAGCAACCTGCACCTGTAAGATAGTGAGTTGTCTACAGAGAAAAAATGTTACAAGCATTCCATACTGTAACCAGACCAGCCTCGACCAGACAGAATTATCGAGGAGGATTGGTCCCACTTGCTACAAAAGGCTGCTTCGGCACGCATTAGAGGCAGGAAAACAATCTTGAGACGTTGAACTTTGAATGGCACATAGACTTACCTTGAGTCCACTTGCCAGGCACTCGCCGTCTCGCGAAGGACTCATGGGAATTCCATAGAATGCCATGGACCACGAGCATATTTTCCCACGGACCTCAATCAGTCTCCAATCGTTCAAGTGTGTCCAAACCGGCTAATTGTCATGCACAGGCCAACTTGCTGGGATTGATGGTGGTGCGTTGATCCTGCTCTCTTTCTTTCGTTTTTTTGAACACGTTGAAATCATTGATTGGCGTTGTACCTGAGTGCAATAATAGTGCATGGGACGTTCAGCTGCTTTTCTGTTTCGCGACTACTTTATAGCAACATTGACGCAGAGGACTCATACTAGACAGGGACCACATGACATAACAGGACATAACTCACCTGGAATTCGCCGACTCCAGTGATCCGTACCCTTCACATGGCGTCAGGTGGACTGCTAGAACGGTAACCGTTCGTCCACCTCCTATCAAGGTACCATCAGAACAGTATTCCTTAATAACTAACAGAACCGATTGGGTTGACGGTGGTTTAAGTCCTGAAACTGGTGAGCCAATACTGAGCCACTTCGGGACAGGCGCTGAAAAAGGTCTTGATTCCCGACTCGCAACTTTGACGGGCAAACCGTAGAGGCAACACGACTTCGACCTTATTTCATCGTCTCCCGACCACCGCTTAGTGTTGACGGCCCTGGTCGTTCATGAGCATTCAAATTGGCTATCACGGTCATTCTCTGACCTCGCGAGGTCATCTTCCACAACATACTGTATATTTCGCCACTACACACCTATCCTCATGTCCTAGCGCTCTTCACTATTATCCCCCCCTGGTGAACGGATCGGGACGGCGATCAAGTTCGTATCCCGATCTCTCCAGCAGAAATGCGTGGCTTTCTGTGTCAACGATACTGCTAGACAGCACGCAAGTGCGTTGACTATCATAGGTGGAACTCATGCACTTGTACCCTCTGTTCTTTGACACTACGTGATGGGATCGCGAAGTTACCATCCTCGAGTCAGTAAGTGTCAATCTATATCACGTTGAGGTTTAGTACTTGGTTGCTTCGGAGATGAAGCCTGAGATTGCTGTCGAGTCATACCATGACTCGGGGAACTGCCCGATCGTTTCCGGAGCCCATGCGTTGAAAGGAAGGGTCTGGCAGGTAAGTACAAGAAGGTTGATACCTGTCCTTTTGGTTTTTTCTGAGTATCCGCACACGACTGCGCCCATGATGGTGTAACGTCGTTTGAAAAATCTTATTATATCAACTTGACGATGATACACGAAGATCTTTGGCCAATCAAATTGCAGGTCATACCGTAGGTCACCTAGGATATAACCTGCGATTTGGTTGACATCAAGGAAAGAATCGAGCTTTTATGTTGAAGGCAAGCAAATGCTTGATGCTCAGTAGTATGGGACTTGAGCCTAAGATCTTGAGACATGGTGTAACTGCAGGACAGGATCATTCTCGCACGTCCCGAGCACGTTGCACAACGGTTTCAGTTCAGCTTTCCTGTGCAGACCAATTGGTTCGGTCTGATACACGTGCCCCAGCACTCCAACGCCATACAGCAAGGCCATGCTGAGCACGCCGGCGGCCAGAAGTAGTACTCTCTAGGTTTGATCTTATCCATTCCACTCGTATCTCGACAAGGTGATCTCCTGGATCCAGTTCATTCTCTCAGTCCTTGCAGTATCAATTCCCTTCCGATTCGTTCTCCGTTTTATATTATCTTTCAGCCCATGGCAATAAGCTGCGCTTGGATTCCGTTCCCCACCATCTCAGCGCCAGTGTTCCTCTGATCTGCTCTTCTGGAACTTCCCTTCGTCTTCTGTTGTCAATGCGTTTGTTCGACTTTTAATATCCTCGTAGGCCAACTACACTGCTCATAGAAACGCTGCTCTCCATGTTTCTCGTGTGGTAGTGCATTCATCGTTGACAAGGTTACGGCCAGCAGTAAGGAGAGGATTGGGAGACTATGAGCGTTAATGCTGGTGAGAACCACGTTCGCGTGCTCAGCACTCGTCTGTTGACATCCATAGCAGATTTGCTTGCCCACATGTGATGATCAAGTTTGCAACCCCGAAGCGCCTGAAAGACCAAACAAGGTGCGTGGTTCTACGATCCCCCTGTCTAAATTCGCCAGGGAGAAGGATGGTGGCCACGGACGTCGAATATACTGACTCGCATGTTCCATCCCCTACACTCAAGTTATTAGAAATGTAGACCACGCTGAACCAAGATTTTTTCTTCCGCGTACTATTCATTGGACACGTTTGTTGCACAAGTCGATAGCGCGGTTACTTAAACAAGATGCTATCGACTTGTACAACAAACATATCCAACGACGGCGCCCATGAGCCTTCTCTGGAATGTCTCACCGAATGGTGGCCCTTACATCTAAGAGACTCTCCCAACAGGGCACTCGCACACCGACAGAGAGACAGGCCACAGGATAGATGAGAATAGGTGAATTGGATCATGGCCTCGGACAGCATCGATATCAACGATACTCAGTAAGGTTGGTCATTTACTTGGGACCATTGTATATAGTTTCCTGTCACTAACTTAAATCCCCAGAATTCAGCAAGCGTGCGCCACGGTGTATACTCGGTTTCCTCCAATACGTCTTATTGAATGTTCGCACTTTCCGGGGTTCCCCACACCCGAACCATTCAAGCTGTCAATTCCGAACCGGACAACATGTACATGAATTTATTGTGTATTGTGAGAGTCGTTTATGTACCGTAACAAAGATTTTGACCTAGCCAGGACGGGGATAGTGACTCGGCCGCCGCTGATCATGAGATTGGCCAAGGTAAGTTAGGCGAGGATATGTATGTATAGCCCAGACTATATGACTCACTAAACGGTTTGCCTAGTGGTTATTCAAATTTCAAATCCGGGGATGGCATCAATTCTTACGACAAATATCATTCGGTTTCGGCTCTCATGACTTGAGGTATGTACGTACATTGGATATGCGCAGCCGTACTCCCCACAGTTTGAAACGCATTGGGAGATTGGAGATTCGGGTCGTTGCTTAATCGGCACGATCACCCCACGCAGCCAATATATATCGCAGGTTCAGTGCTTCTTGAGATTCGATACCCACCCACACTTGTCACTCACATTTCTTCTTAAACATGACCGCCGCAGCCCGCACCACCACTGTCTACTATGGCCCAGTGATTAATCCCAAGTCGCTGGTGTGCTTTCAGGCATTGCCTCGATGTCTGATGGCCGTCTGTCCAGAAGGAAACATTAGCTGGATCGAGGAAGACGTTTCCAGCTGCGAGTTGGAAGCAATCTTGCACCACCATGGCCTGAACGATGGCAAATACGCGTTGACGGAATTGAAGCCAGGCGAATTCATCATGCCTGGTTTCATTGACACTCATATCGTATGTATTCCGTTCCATCATCGTCACTGTCTAATGCCTTGATACAGCATGCTTGTCAATTCCCGAACCTAGGCTTGTATGCGTGACATTGTGCTTTAGAAAGACTGATCTAGCTAACCCTCGTCGATCCAGAGGCGGCGAAGATCAGCTCATGGATTGGCTCTATAATACCGTATTCCCGACCGAAGCAAGGTTCAAGGATGTGGGATATGCTGCTGTGGCCTATCCTGATGTTGTGAATCGGACCATCAACTGTGGGGTGAGTTATTGCTCTCAACCACCCTAGCTGTTTTCTGAGTACTGCCAATAAGACCACGACGTCTTGCTACTATGGTTCCTTGCACCTCGAGGCTACCAAGATCTTAGCATATATAATCGGTGCAAAAGGTCCTCAATTTTTATCACTTGCCTTCCACTCCGATTGATTATTTTCATAGGCCAAAGGGCTTTTGTCGGCGTATGTCGGGCTACCCTGCTTGGAAATCAATTGAAGTACTAAAAACTCTGACAGAAATGCAACATGAATAGGAAAAGTGCTGATTATTACGTGGAACCCTCCGTCGAGGAATCCATGAAATCGATGAAAGCTCTTATATCATATATTGAAGGGCTTCCTCGCACAGCCTCAGGCGAAGCTCTAGTCCGTCCGATCATCACGCCTCGCTTCGCCATCTCATGCACGAATGAACTCCTCGAAGAAATTGGCGACTTTGCCACGACAGTTCCCGATATCCCAATCCAGACGCATATTGCGGAGAATCCAAGGGAAGTAGAGCAAGTCCGGGAGTTGTTTCCATGTTCTTCATCTTATGCTGGAGTCTACGATGAATTTAAACTCCTTCGGAAGAACACGATTCTGGGGCACGGTGTACACTTGACAGACGACGAGATGAAGCTCATTGCAGATCGGGGTGCAGGGGTAGCGCACTGTCCCGCAAGCAACTTTTTCCTCAGCAGCGGCATGGCGAAAGTAGGCAAAATGTTAGATTACGGTATCAAGGTACAGTTTTCCTAGAACCGACCAAGGTGTATCTCATACATTCTCATACACTATAGGTCGGACTTGGCACTGATGTTGCCGGTGCCAACCACCCCTCGATCCTCTACACAATACAGATGGCTAGTTCCACATCGAAGATAGTGGCCATTCAGTCAACCGAGAAAGAGGATAAGGGTAAATTTGCCAACAAGATGCTGGACTCTGCGGCGCTTCTCTACCTCGCCACCTTGGGCGGAGCGGATGTGTGCAGTCTAAAGCACCGCATTGGTTCTTTTGAACGTGGCAAAGCTTTCGATGCCCTCCTTGTCAGCATTCGTGATGACACAGGCAACCCAGCCGTCTGGGGCTACAATCCAGACCGCCGTCTCACCGAAGGACCCGATGCGCATATCACGGAGGAGCTTTTGAAAGTGTGGTTGCAACGGTTCTTTTATAGCGGTGATGACAGGAACATCCGACAAGTCTTTGTTCAGGGTGCATTCATTGGAGGACAGGAATTTCAGTACCGTTAGTTCGTGTAAACTTGGAGTTGTTCTGCAGGAGTCTATCAGTGAGATTGGCATTTGCATGTGATGGTCATGTAAACTAGATTTATTCGAAGTGTATTTTGTCCAAGTAGCCTAGTACACGATACTGGTCGCAAAGTTCTTTATTATCGACTTCGTTTCCCAAAGGCAAGTCCTGAAGGGAGTTATTCCTCTCGAGGGTTTGTGTCATCATGGGTCATCGCGGTTGGATTGAACCCGAGCAACAAGTGCCCTGTACACAGACACGGGCTATAAGTACAAATGCGCGATGATGATTTGTTGGCTTGATCTCGAGGAGACGTCGTGTGATTAAATGTAACAAACACAGACCGAGAGAAGAACGGAAACCACAGAACACAGCTGTAGAGACAAGACAAGACATAGACACGGGCCGTCGAAACTGAGAATCGCGATCCTTTCAGTAGCACAGGCCGCGCATATTTGGAGACGAAACATCGATTCTGATTGACCTATATGACGTCACTAATTGACGATGCTGTCGCGGATCAATGCCAAGTCCCCAAGGTTATCATTTTTAATGCCTCACTTCTGATCACCAGTCGAGTCAAGGACAAATATGCACATAAAGTACCTAAAAATAAATGTAGTAGGATATCATGAGTGTGCGGTCCTCATCGGAATGGTAAAGCCAGTCAATGCACGACGGACAACTCAGAATTCACAAGACGCATTCCAAGTCTTGTCATGGAAATGAATGTTTGTACTGTAACTGTTTGCCTTCACAAATTCGTTCAACGAACAGGTTCCATATTTCCTGTCCCTGAGTGACTTTTGGCACATAGCTAGAGGGTATGTGGCCCCATTGAGCAACAAACGAATTTGAGGCCCTTTGAAACTGCAATTTGGTTACAGTCAATAATATCCGGTTTAATCAAACAAATTCTCTTACGAATTCTTGCAAGAGAACCTTTCCCAAAGCATCCTAGCGGCAAAGGGAGTTTGGTCGGACGTCCGGAATTTGCGAGGGAAACGAATCTGATCAGGTGTAAGGGGTACTTCGTCCCTAGAATAAAAATGTATTTTAAAAAGGTATACCCACAAATACATAGTACGAACACCTACTTGTTCAAATTCATTGCAGCCAGTGCAACCAGGATCGTGGTATCATGCCCAAATTCGAGGTACAGCTCTTGGGCATTACCAGTGGCATTGGTGAAGCTGTAGCAAAGCAGTTTGGTACCATCGTTTACAATGAACATCAGACTAACCGTTCAATCAATTTATTGACATATACAGAGCCAAGGACAGGGCCTAAGTCGTTCCTTGAGATGTGACCACCCCAGCTATCCATCTGGAGATCATATTGGTACCTGAAGTCATCAGCACGGCGCTGGAATACTCATTTTTGAAAGCGTACTCGAGGCCCCTCAGCTCTTCGCGGTGAAATACGCCACACCATGAGGATACATTATGAGCAGCGAGTTCATACGGACACGCAAACAATGCTCCTTGGACATCATCGTCGGAAAGGTCAACACCAGGAAGGAGGTCATTCAGTCGCTTGGTGATAGGAGGAATATACTTTTTCGCCCATTCTGTAGGGTTCTAGTTCTTCTTGTAGCGAAACATCGGTAATACTGGACCACAATGGTGCTTACCTTCTTAAAGGCTGATGGGTTGAACTTGGGGCAAGAATCTCCAGGTAATATCCAGTTGACAGGCAAATCCAATTCATCAACGGTTACAATTTCTGCGTCCCGACCTAGGCCAAGCCTAAAGTACTCAGCGGACTCTATGACTCTGTGGACGGTGCTGGAGAGAAATGTATCTGTGGACAACGTCGGGTACTGCAAAGCAAAACTAGTTGCGGTCGATGAGAGTCACCCCAGTTCAACACATTGGAAAAATACATACTCTACACCATGATCGAAGAGTTGCTCGCGCCCGATTAGAGTTAGCTCTTCAGGGACCAGGTCAGAATGATATCCGTCTTTCAAGAACCTTAGGTTCTTTGGTAGGTTGTGTGGAAGCGTGGCATTGTCGAGGGTTTTAACAAGTTTTTCTATCAATGTTCGCTCTCCTCCAGGACCACGAGAACCATGGCGATGTAACTAGTTTAGATTTGAAATTAGGCAGAGTGCAGAAATCGTGTGGGAGCTTGTACACATACTAACATGACTTGGTCGACGGCACAGTCAGAGGGAAGATCCGCCCACAGTCGCCCTTGTGGACGGTCATGGTATGGAGTCACAATTCCAAACCTTTGCCAGGAATTCGCGTTCAATGAGTCTACTCCAGGGACGAAGTCAAAGACCTTGGTGAACGATGACAGGGAAAACTGAAGCAGGTTGATAACTGGGATATACATGGCAGGATGGTCAGTAGCGACAGAAAGGAAGTCGGGATGGTGACAACCTTCAAGCTGAGTTGTGCAAGACCACCATTTATAAGGGCAGCCTAACGTGTTTTGTTTGACAAGTATTTACTTCGATTATCCGAACACCGGATGCGAAGAAGGGCGTCAGTCGCGGGTTGACAGCGCGCTGGGCGACTCAATAGTCACAGGAGCGGATCTGCCGTTTGTATGGAAAGCCGGACAATCGCACTACGGATTTGGACAAAACCGGCGAGCGACAGCGGGCGGCGTCCGTCACGCCGGCATTTGGAGAGAGAGAGAGAGAATTCCACATTTATATACCGCTACAAGCAAACAGATGTGCTAAGACGCGGTGCCAGAAGGCCGTAGGAGGTGTTAAGAAGTGTAGCTAAAGAGTTGTTGGACGTAGATTGG
>Ga0307516_10001699_pt1 | contig 30258 bp, 40 predicted proteins | sample 19_EM_MG_FD_203310 | JGI IMG/M metagenome (GOLD analysis project Ga0307516, IMG submission 203310) | Populus trichocarpa ectomycorrhiza microbial communities from riparian zone in the Pacific Northwest, United States - 19_EM | ecosystem: Host-associated > Plants > Roots > Unclassified | place... | reverse complement strand
TCTAGACAACGAGCTCAGTCTTTGTCTTAGTACAAAGGACTGTATATTCACCTAGACAACGAGCTAGGTATTTAATAAGTAAAGAGTTTCGTGAATAAGTAAACGGGATCTTACCTCAGTCTTTGTCGTAGTACAAAGGACTGAGGAATAGCTACGAAAATGTTCGTTTATAAGGAAGAGGATTCCGTAGACTATTGTAAATAGTTGGTAGCGATAAAATGTATCAAAGACAAAAGGAAATACATATTTAGTTAGTACATAGAACGAGAGGACAAACGAAGCACTAAGAAGAGTCGGTACGCGGAAATTGGTGGCTGCGCGGAACGGAGGTGAGGGCGCAGTTCCGAATGGTTGGCTAATGGCAGCTTGCTATTCCAACAACTCGACGTTCGCTGCTCGTTCCAAGGATCCGACTACGCTACACAGTGTTTTATCCGGATGACCTGATCGATGTATAACCCGAAGGCCGAGCTTAATAGAAAACGGGCATTGGCCTCATGACTCAAACGACAGCCCATATGTAGTACTACAAATGCATACCGGCGTGCTTTGGGCTACCCCGTTGTGCTGTTACTGACGGCGGCGAGTTCACCGGATTCTCAGCCGTACTTCACTATGCTGCCGCTTCTGACTTCAATTACTTTTCACCACGGCCTCATGGTGGTCATGTATACCGTGCGGCGCACGTAGGATTACCCTGTCATGCTCAGATTTACGACTGTCGTTTACCGAGGTGTGCTTACTGTAGTTTCCAATCAATGTTTAAATGGTATCATCAGGGAGGGCACCAAAGATGAATGTCGAGGGGCGTGAAGGAAGGAAACGACTTCCAGCCATGCCCGTCTGAGCCCAAGCATCCGCCAACAAATTGGCCCACCCCACGACCCATGCTACAGTCCATATCCATCCAAAGAACCCGCGGACTCTACATCCAGCGAGCCTCCGCCAAACATGCTCCAAGAGAATACCGGCTCCATTCATCAAAAAGAAGCCATAGATTTGTCGAAAATCTGAACCATTTCCCATGCTCCGCAATCCAAAGTCGTGAAACAATCCAGAAACGAGGAAGGAACCGAGAACCGCACCGACACGTCCAGCGACGAGGGAAAGAGGGTATCCTCCAAGAGAGATAAAACTATCCTTGAAGAGTTGGTGCCATCGCTGTGCCCAAAATTGGGACAATGATGTAGACAGCCAGGGAGACTTGAAGAGGGGCGGCCAGAGGGATAGGTGCTGCCTGAATACGAGAACGCCGATCAGCGCAGCGAGATGATGACCTATTTGAATGGCGCAGTAGATGACCAGACCCGAAATGAAGGTGATGACAGTTGACCGCGAGTAGCGGTGGGCTGGAGGGAGAGATGGGTCAAAGATGCTCCCGCCTGTGGGGGAGCCAATCGTTGATGGAGCGAACGATTGGACACAGTAATGTAAAACATCAAACCAGAAAAGGTGCAGGAGAAGTGAGGTGAGGGTTGCTGCCGCGAAGGCTGATGTTGAGTGGGTGGGGCGCGTCTCTGGGGGTATCTGAAGGGTCGATGACCAATTCCAGCCGCAGCCACGAAGGTTGCAACACAAGTCCCAGGCGTCGATGGCTATCCGTTTGTAGGTCCGGTCAGCGGAACCTGTTTGGCCGCTATAGAACTGGGGAGTTGCCTCCGCCATTGTTTTCACTCGTCTGAGAGGCTTTCTCTGGAGTGACCACGTTATGGAGCGCATAGAGACCATCATGAACGTGAGCTATGAGAACGTTAAGAATAGTGTAGAGGACGAGATTTGATCAGGTTGCGGACCGCAGGGCCTTGATTGAGATAGGCAAGCCTGTTGCTGTCATGACCGAAGGAGAGGTCGAGCTGCGTGGCACCTCGGAAAGCCAGGAATAGAGTGAGAGGTAGCAAGGCGATACGCAGGACGGAGGTGTGAGGTAGGAGGACCAGGAGAGCGGTAATATAGTAACATAGGAGGGGTGGGAAGAGGACCAGGAAGAAGGAACGGAGAGTCAAGGGAGAGACGACCTCCATCGATCAAAGTCACGGTAGTACTATAAATTACTGTAATTGTAAAGCTAATAGTGATTACATCTTATCAGATTACTCTGTCCTTGACGGTGAAATCGCCATTTCCTGTCATGCCCGTAAACGTCCAAGACCTCGAATCCGCTATCCGCAACGCTTTCGAGGTTGCCCATCTCGAGATTCACGACCAGTCTCGTGGGTGCGGGGAGAGCTATTCCATCGTGCTTGTCAGCGTTGTGCGTCTCGTGATTACTTGTTCTCCCTTCCAGGCTTAACATTTCCAAATCGATTGGGCACGAAAGGCATTCGAGGGCCTGACGACGTTGAAAAGACATCGACTTGGTTAGTCCTCCAAATTCCTTTTTTTTGTTGAGATGCATCAACCTGAGCTGTGAGTTGTAGTTAATGATTTGTTGAAGGAGGAGATTTCGCAGATGCACGCGTTCTCGCAGGTATCGTGGTCAACGTGGTCGTCTCTCGGTCGTCTTTTCTTTTGTTGACTTCGGTACATAGAAAACGTATACGCCTGCTCAGTACGAGGCCTTCCTCGCCAAGGGTACCTGATGTCGGGTCGGGTCGGGTCTAGATTGCGGGGGAATGTCGATGGTTTTCTCAGATGTTTTTTTTCTATGTTTTAATTTCACCCGCGATGAGCTCCGGATGGGGTTCTTATCACTTGGAATTGCATGTTCCTCATCGGGACCGCCATATACGATCACATTTCTGCGGACAAATGACGACCTTGTGAAATGGAGCGTAAGAGGTAATAGAAGTACTTCTGCAGCACCAACGTCGAGTCCAATCTTCCTGCATGCGTGATGAGCATGACCACCAATTTAATAATCCACCGTCATGGCGGCATTGACCCACTTTAAATGAATTTTGTCTCACCATTTTCCGTAGACGGAGAGGTGTGAAGGCAAGCGCATCATCGGGATGGTGGGCAAGGAGTCAAGATACGAAACGAAATCTTCGAAGTGAGTGTTTCAAATATATCTTCTTCTTGAACCATTACCGTCACCACATGTCCCTTCTCCGGCTACACATATTCTATGTGTTCCCATTTGTGTGCCCTGAGTTTTCCTCACATCTGATCGCCTCTTACAGGAAATGTGCTCCACTGCTCCCGTCCCGAGCGCGTTCGAACTTCGGTTGTTAGGTCAAGTGAAAGTTGCACGAAGACTTCCTTCGTCCCTTCCCTGCTGCTGGAAAGACCAGAGCTGCATGTTTCGCTTTCCGATCACCTTTCGTTAAAGCTCAGACCAGGGCACCGTCTCGTCTGCTAGTAAAGGGCGGCCTTAATCATCGGGATTCGTTATCTCCCGGTTTTTCCCCATTCTGGTATATGTCGAAATTTTCGGAAAATCATTTCCACCAAGGTGTCATCAGATTCTGCTCAACGAATGGATTAACCCGGGGGAAGTTGGCCTTCCGGACGAATTTCAATATATTTCAATACATGATCAAGAGTGTTTGGGACATGGTAGTACTTTTATCCACGTGAACTCGAATGGGGGTAGACTGATACATGCGTGTTTACAGCCGAAGCCATACAATCGATTATATTCAATTGTGGTTAACTGATCTGCGAACTCTAGGTGGGAAGGTCGTGAGCGAAGCCACATGGTGCATCTTGATGCGAATAGGAACTCGATGCGCCGATTTCCCGTTGCATACCAATTCGAAGAGCCTCCATTAAACACCACCATGTGGAATTCGGACAGTCGCCTGCGCAAAATTAGATAATAAAAGGTCCTTCCAACCCTGAGGTCACCGTGGCAAATTCAAGAGCTATCCAAGACCGTGTCCGATGACCTGTCTTACGAGACTTCTGTCGTTATTGCTACTTTCCTGCAGTGTCTATGGGTCGACGATTCACCTCCCAAACGAGCCTCGGAGACCAAGCGATTCCAAAGTCCTGATTCTTGGCGGTGGTGTCACTGGGATCATCGCTGCTCGTACACTTCATGCGAATCGGATAGATGACTTTATCATCATTGAGGCACGAGACGAACTTGGGGGGCGCTTGAAAAGCACGAATTTTGCTGGACTCACTGTTGAACTCGGCGCCAATTGGGTTCAAGGCACTCAGACAGGCGATGGACCTCCAAATCCGATATTCAGCTTGGTCCAGAAGCATAAAGTCAAGACCCAATTTAATGATTATTATTCGAGCATCAGTAAGAAGTCACATTCATTCATTATGTGGGTGCTTAACTGGGTGCATTTCAAGCGACCTACGATCAAACTGGCGCTGTTGACTATTTAGATGTCTTCAGTACCTCCGTAGACGCGTTTGCTAATTTGACGGTCCTAGCTGGTATGTTCCAACCTCATTTGAGTGACTGTCACTTTGGTCCAATTTATCTCTGTAGGCGGTCGAGTGCCACGCAAACTTGTCGACATAACGTCCAGGTCCGCGTATAGTCTCATTGGAGCCAAACCCCAGGATGCACGTGCCAAGGCGTCCGAGTATTTCCAGGTTCGACCTTTCCCAGTGAACGGCTTCGGTTCGGGCTATTCTGACATAGCTGACTAGTTCGATTGGGAGTATGCGCAAACTCCGGAGCAGAGCTCGGCGGTCGGCGCTTCTTGGGTAGGCAAACGAAAACAATCAAGATTTCATCATTGACTGTCCCTCCAGAATAATAATTTCACGTATAACGCAGACCAGGGTGGCTTCTCTGATGAGAACTTCATGTGCATTGACCAACGAGGGTTCAAGACCTTCATTCAAGAAGAAGCAAACGAGTTCCTCCATCCAAGCCAGATACGGCTCAACTCGACTGTCGAAACGGTTTCGTATTCCTCCACAGGTGTCAAGGTCGTCCTGAAGGATGGATCTACAATATCGGGTGATTATGCCCTTTCTACCTTCAGCCTGGGTGTCCTCCAGAATGATGATGTGGAGTTCATACCACCCTTTCCGGGTATGTTGTCCTCGTCTCTGATCTTTTCCACGAATCTCTAACCTATGGTAGATTACAAGAAGGAAGCTATCGAGAGCATAACTATGGGAACATATACCAAAATCTTCCTCAAGTTCCCCACCAAGTTCTGGTTTGATACAGAAGTTCGTTGCCACATGCGAACAGATAGAGTCACTGTAGACTGATATGGCTTCCTCCAAAGATGAGCCTTTATGCTGATCCCGAACGTGGCAGATATCCAATCTGGCAAAGTCTCGACCACGAAAATTTCCTTCCTGGGTCTGGCATCTTATTCGTCACCGTCACTGTAAGTGCCAGGAACTTGGCGTTCATTCTTCCTAACACCCCCCTCAGGGAGATTATTCTGAAAGAATTGAAGCCCTCTCTGATGAACGGGTAAAGGAAGAAGTCTTGGGGGTCCTTCGTTCGATGTATCCGAATGCGACGATACCGCCTCTCCTTGACTTCAAGTTCGATCGGTGGTTCTCCGACCCCTTGTATCGGGGGTCGTATTCGAATTGGCCTGCTTCCTTTGTCAAAGAGCACTCTGACAATCTCCGAGCGAACCTTGGACGGCTGTATTTTGCGGGCGAAGCTACCAGCCAGAAATATTATGGTGAATACCCCTTTCACTTTCTGAAGCATCATAGATTGATGGATCGCAAATGCAAGGTTTCCTGCATGGTGCGTATTTTGAAGGTGAAAGCATCGCGAAAGCGATGGTTCAATGCATTCAAAAAGGCCGGTGTGAGACGTTACCGCACGTCGAGGAAGTCCGGAACGTAGACTCGTATGGAATACAAATTCAAATGTAATCTTGTAAAACCAGAAAACGAAAAGTGTAATTCGAGCGAACCAGTTTTGCGGGATGATGCATGAATCGAACGATTCTCCCCTAAGGAATCGATGAGATGAACCAGCTTGCATCGGGAACGATAATTAATGTATTATGGTCCGAGGGCGGTCGTTGACGAGAATCACAATATTATTGGCTCATACGGAAAGGGGATGTGGGCGTACAACAGCATTGTTACAAGTTCATTCCCTCGTCAGGCGTCATCTGATTCTCTTTATCTCCAGTGCTCGTCTTGACCTTTTTTCTCGTGTGATAAGTAGTGTCCAAGCCCAAGCCTAGTCCGATCGAAAGTTTCTTTGCCCGTTGTGACCTCGTGGTGATGATAGCATGGGAAGGGGATAACTCAGACGTCTGTTTGTCGAGGACCACGGCATGTTTTCGTTTATTCGGAGACTGTGAAGAAGGAAGGTTAGGAGAGAACGTCGCTGAGGAGGCGCGCTGGTGCATGGTGTATTGCGAGGTGCTGGTTGTAGTATCCCTGAGGAAGGTGGAGGAGTTGCGGAGGCGGTCGGTATATCTTGAGACCGGAGAATGCGGAGAGGCGGGGATGAGGGACGTGGAGATGTGCAGGTGTGGGGTAGGGGAAGAGAGCGGGCTCGATAGCTGGGCAGGGAGATGTAAGTTGTTGGAGAAGATGGACGGATTACGATTGGCGTTGCCGAGTATAGTTGTTATTGAGGGTGTGGCGGGGCGAGAGTTCATGATATCTTGTGTATCAATTAAGATCGGGATGAAAGCTGGATCCAGAACGGTCGTGGGGGAGAGGGAGGTTAGGTCCGGGCTGAAGAGCGAGGGTGAAGTTGAGGAGGAGTCTTGTCTGGAGAGGAGCTTGGAGAGACTGTCTTCAGGGAGTGCGGTGATGATGCCTGCGTAGGGCGTGGGATGAGGTCCGAGGTCGATGTTGGAGGTGACCTGAGAGGCCAACGCATGGGTCGAAGGGGCAGCAGAAGCCTCCTCTTGTTGACCGGAAATGTCCATTTCGGGACTATAGAGTAAAGATGACGTAGACGGCGAGGCTATACTGACTTTCTGAGGTTCAATGAGCGTTTTCGAAATATCATCCTGGAAAGCAGTGGTGATGATCGACGCCGATGAAGAGCCTGGTTCTGAATTTGTTATGCTCGATTCGGCGTCCAAAAAATAAGGCGGGTAACCATCACTAGCAGCAAATGTCCCCAGATCTTGGAAAGGCGGAAGAATGGGAAGACTCGAGTCATTATCAGAGAAAGGAAGGTCCAGAGCACTGGAAGCACTAGAAGGCGAGACAAGATCTGAGGGACTCGGAAACACACCAAGAGTTGGAGCGCTAGATGAGACAAGGAGGGAAGAGAAGACCTGGATTGTCGAAGAGATACGGGGCTCGGATACGGATTCAGAGATGGTGTTGACGTTGCTGAGCTGAAGATTCTGTAGTGTCCGCAGTCGACTTGATGCAGGAGGCGACTGGCTGAAGTCCATAAGGAAAGACAGACTGGGATAAGGCGAGCTAAGAGTAGAAGACGATAAGGACGCTGAGGCAGGGAGGATTGACTGTTGCAAGTTCATTTGCGGGTACCAGATTTGGGGAGTGGCAAGAGGAGTGGAAAAACCTGGATAACTTGGATTTGGTTGTTGCCAGCCTGATACAACGGCTGGTTGAGGGGTAGCATGACAGACAGACAGGATGAGCGAAACATCTTCGTGATCTCGAAGTAATTGGTAGATTGCTGCCATACGAACTAGGGCGAGGGTTTTATGAAAGAATGGTAGTGATAGGAAGACATACGTTGCAAGGAGAAGTCCCCGAAATGGAATATGTGCGCGTCGACGGTTTCGAGGAGGGTTTTCAGGACAAGTGGACTAGCGGGAACTCTTGTCATCAGTGGCAAAGTCGCATCTATGAAGACAGATGGGAAGAGCCGCAGAATGAAGGTTATCAAAGCTTGCTAAGTCCAGGGTGAGGGCAATGGGATCGAGGCAAGGAGCGAGCAAACGGACCTCGGCGATATCGACAAGCTGGCGATGGGTCGTCATTAATGTAAGATGGGAGGGCAGGAGACTCACCATGACTTGCTGACCGGGAGACATGTCCTGTGGGCGAGAGAAACGTAAGAGGGTCGTTATTTTCTTGCAGGTGATGATGAATTCGGTCTCGGAGGCGTTGAACGTGGTCTGCAGACTGGACATGACGCGTTGGAGATGGAGAGTGACGCCTGTCCTGGACGACGACAAGGATATGATGTCGTTGAACGTCTCTGACGACGAGAACGCGTGGAACGGCGGGGAGAGCCTCGGAGTCGCCGACTTGCTTCGTCGCAGTGACAACATCGGATGACGCGTGACATGTTCTACCCTCCCGACGACCCCTCCAACAAGCATGGGTTCGTCCTTGCAGTCCATCCCACGTCGTCTTGCTCACCTCGCATGCAGAATGGCGTCTGTACATTCGCGATTTGGGGGTCTCGTCTTTCCTGATCTTCTCAAAGATACGACACCGTGGTCAGACGATGGCCCATCATCATCACTGGTGCCGTAGACCAACTTCATCAAGCCTGTCATATTCTCTCTATCGCATCTCAACAGGCCGATTCGGAAAGCCAAACCCTACAGGACAAGATTAGTGAAGGAAAGGGCATCATCGAGAAGATCGGCAAACTCAAGTACCATATGGGACGAGACCACCCGTTGCAGTCAGTCTTGTCAAATGTTTCGCCATGAAATCCTGTTTCTAAATGACGTGTTGCTGTTGGCCAGACCGATTCCTGACGACGGCGAGCCGCTCGTGGGCGAATACAACGCTGAGCTGAACCGTCTCTCAGAGCTGAACAAAGGAACTTGGTTCACGGCCCCTTGGTTGTTCTCGGAGTGCGTTTCCTCTTCGATTCTCGTTTTCGTTATTTAGATGTGGATCAGATGCTATCTGTGAGCAGCTCCATGCACTCCCAAGAACCTCAAGTACGGATTCTCTGAATGATCAATAGATATCGTCTCCTCCGTTCCTTCTTTGCCTCGACACTTCATTGGCGCCATCATGATCCCTTCTTCGACCAAAAAACCTCTACTTTTTCCCACTCAGGGAAATCCATCCTTCGTATGTCGTGCTGTTATCCCGTCCACTACGTTGTTACTAAGAGCTCTGTCTTCCCCAGAGATAGCAAACAGTATGCATGAGTTGGAGGTGGATTCCGGCGCCTTGGACCCAGATAAGCTTGCCATCTTGTTCGGGGAAATGATCCAAATGTGTTTGTGGTACGCTTTTTCGTCTGACCATTTTGAACTGCCTTGATATAAATGCGTCATTAGGGGCAATGCAACTGTCCGTACTCTTTCTCACGTAAAAATCCCCCGTTTTGATTGAAACTTTATCCGAACTAGGACTTGTCTTTGTTAACTCACCTCGTGCCCACCGAGATCGAACGTCTCCAAACCGTTGGAAAGGATGCGCAAGAGGCTAGGAAGCACTTCATTCTTAGGGATGACCAAGGCCTGCTGTGGCAACATGTCAAGAATCTAAACGGCGGCAGAGTGGACTTCGTTCTTGATAATGGTATGTATGCCACTAATTACATAAAGTCAAGATGCGTAATTGAACTTGAGTATCTTTTCAGCTGGATTTGAGGTATTTGGCACTCTTCTCTCTCTCCCCTTCTTCAGCTCAAAAGAGTCCAAGCTCTTCACAGATCTTGTCCTCGCCGATTTCCTGGTGACATATACGCCATATTTCTCCAAAGCTGTTTTTCAGTACGCAATTTGTTCCTCTTCTTTATAGTCGGACTCCTCTCAATGATCTTCACCAGTCCGAAACTTATTCCTTGGTTCGTGTCTGATGTGACGCCGCCCGACTTCGAGAAAACGTTAACTTCCCTTTCGGACCCCAAGTTCTTCTCTCGTGGGGCTAACTCGGATGAGAAGAAATTTCAATCAAGTCTGGAACATTTGACGGAGTTGGTGACGCGTTGGAAGAGCCATTTAGCCAGGGGTATCTTTAGCCTTTCAGCGCCGATAGATACGCCACTCGGTGGTAGCAAAGGTGCTGCGTTGGCAGAATTCTGGACGGGACCGTGGCCTTACTGGCATCTGGACTCACATGCACCGGAATTGTTCCAGGAGTTGAAGGGAAGCGACCTAGTTATCTTCAAGGTAATATTGTTTCGTGCATGATTTGCAAATCTCCATGGACTGATTATTGGGGGATAGGGGGATCTAAAGTGTGTGCTTTCGTCATCTCCATAAGCCGTAGTAATCCACCTGGGCTTCAATACAAAGCTATCGCAAGTAGGATCATCTTCATCGATTCTTTTGCTTTCACCCATGGACTTCATAGACTGACAGGCGATGTCCTGTGGCCGGCTTGGACTCCCTTTGCTTCAGCTCTTGGTAAATTGGCTCAAGACATTCATAGTGTGCCTTCCTGTCTTAAAAAAGTTCTCTCCAGGTCCGCTCGCTGGGTCATTTCCTTTACTCAGTCTGAGGACAAATAAAGCAACTGTCGTCGTGGGTGTTGACAAGGAAGTTGCAGAGGAGCTTGACAAGAGCGGAGAGAAATGGAGGTCGGACGGCAGGCAAGTTTTCCTTGGTTCAGTATATTCTTCCTTTTGATCGCCGTCTTATTGTCTCCCTCAGGTATGCTCTTGTCTCCTTTTTGGACGCCTCCAGGTCGTGAGGGAAGGAAAACTTTGTGTTCTATCATCCTGGATTTCTCGCCCCTTCGATAACACTCGAAGTCTGAATGAATTTTTGGCTTTCTGATCATATTGTGCTAAATTCCTCACTGGTAGAAGCGCTATTCCTTTCTTCACGGTGCACTCGCGGTCGCCGCTCATTTAATCATATATCATATCTCGAGCTCTCTGCCCTTGGCGTGAAACATCAACTATAACAAACTCTATGCGTCGTGACGGTTGTCTGGATCGTACATGACAACATTTCAGCAAGGTCCATGGTCAGATCATTTTGGTTTCCCGTCCAAAGAATCCTTCACGGTGCGATCCAGAAGCGACCAGAAGCCTGAGCCAATACTTACATAGCAATAGCTTCGCATTTAACCCCTGTACTTGCTAGCCGCGGGACGTCTCTATTCCCGACTTCTCTCTTGTTCCAAGCGCTGTCACTTTACGATCATGAACCATGGATCATGTATTCGAATTCATGGCCGAAGAAATTGAGCGCCTACTTACCCAACGATTTCCTACTTGTAATCTGCGGCCTTCAAGGTTCAGAATCGTATTTTGGCAACTACCGCAGCCTCTTGAGACGTGGGTTTGAATCATCATGATCTTGGTCCCAACTTTATTTGACGTGTCGATGATAAAGGAACGAGCTTCGACGTTGGCCCGTGTCACTACCAAGTTGTCAGTACCAATGGAAGGGAAATGATTCTTGGGTCGATGTACGCGAATCACATATCCCTATCGACACCGCGCGAAATGCGGGGACAACCTTGAGACCTGGATCGGTGATTGGAAGAGCAGAAGGGAGGGCTATTTAAATACTGCCAGTAGGTCGCCCTCAGCGTTCTAATGTCCCGTCTCACGAAGCTCTTGTCTCTGTTGCTACTTGCTTATAATGTCTGCGCGTCCATAGTCTACCCTCCAAAGGAACCTCGGAAACCACCCGGTCCCAAAGTCCTCATCCTTGGTGGTGGTGTAGCTGGAGTCATCGCTGCTCGGACACTTCATGAAAACGGGATAGACGACTTTACCATCGTTGAAGCCCGAGATGAACTTGGTGGGCGCTTGAAGAGCCTGAAGTTTGCTGGATTCACTGTCGAAGTGGGTGCCAACTGGGTCCAAGGCACTCAGACGGGCAGTGGACCTGCAAATCCGATATACAGCTTGACTCAGAAACATAAAGTTAAGACCCAATTGAACGATTTTGATAGCATGAGTGAGGAGTCATTCGTTCTACATGTGGATGATAAGTGCTCGCTAATTGGATTTTACAGCGACCTATGATCAAACCGGTGCTGTGGATTATTTAGATGTCTTCAATGCCTCCATCGAGGCCTACCGTAACCTGACGGTACTGGCGGGTATGTACTGACTTCTCCTGTGCGAGTGGTGGAGGCCCAATGATTCTTTTTTGTAGGCAGTCGAGTGCCACGGGCACTTGTCGACATAACTTCCAGGTCTGCATATATTATACTCGGAGCAAAACCTCTGGATGCACATGCCAAGGCGGCCGAGTATTTCCAGGTTCGGCCCTATTCCTACGACTGCTGGTCGAAATGATCTAATTTTGTTGTTGATTACGTAGTTCGATTGGGAATATGCCCAAACTCCAGCACAGACTTCCGCGATTGCCTCTTCTTGGGTAGGCAATACATCGATATTAATGACTTGATGATTTGGAGCTGATCGTCTTTCCAGGCTAACAATTTCACTTTTGACGCAGACCAAGGCGGCTTTTCCGACACCAACCTCCTGTCCATTGATCAACGAGGCTTCAAGACCTTCATCCAAGAAGAAGCAAAGGAGTTCCTCTGTCCAAGCCAGATTCGACTCAATTCAACTGTTGGAACTGTTTCGTATTCTTCCAAAGGTGTCAACGTCACCTTGAAGGATGGAACTTGGATTTCGGCGGATTACGCTCTCTGTACCTTCAGCCTGGGTGTCCTCCAAAACAACGATGTGAAGTTCAAACCAACCTTTCCAGGTATGTTGTCCTCACCGCAGATTTTCGAACAAAAAAAATTCAACGGATGGCAGATTATAAGACGGAAGCTATCGCGAGTATGACTATGGGAACATATACCAAAATCTTCCTCAAGTTTCCAAAGAAGTTTTGGTTTGATACCGAAGTTAGTCGATACTTGGAAACATATGACAGAGGCAATGCAGACTGACACGCGTTCCTCCCCAGATGGCTCTCTATGCTGATCCCGAACGTGGCAGATATACAGTCTGGCAAAGTCTGGACCACAAAAATTTCCTCCCTGGGTCTGGCATCTTATTCGTAACTGTCACCGTAAGTGCCAGGAACCTGACGCTCTAAGTTCCTAATACCCCATCAGGGAGATTATTCGGAGAGAATAGAAGCCCTCTCGGATGACCGGGTGAAGGCAGAAGTCTTGAGCGTCCTTCATTCGATGTATCCGAATACGACAATACCGCCTCTCCTTGACTTCAGATTCAATCGGTGGTTCTCCGACCCCTTGTACCATGGGTCGTATTCCAATTGGCCGCCTTCATTCTACAAAGAGCACCACGACAATCTCCGGGCGAATCTTGGTCGACTCTATTTCGCGGGCGAAGCCACTAGCCAAAAGTATTTCGGTGAGTATGATATCGGTTTCTAGGAGGATGGTGTTAACATAGTTTTGCACCTGCAAGGCTTCCTGCATGGTGCGTACTTTGAAGGTGTAAACGTCGCAAAAGACATGATACAATGTATCCAACACGGTCAATGCGCGAGCTTACCGCACGTCGAAGAAGTCAAGAATGCAGACCCATATGGAATCGATAACGTGCAAGACTAGAAAGTTGGAGATATACTTGATAGAGTTGTGTTGATGACTTCTTGAGTGTATTGAATGTACTGTACCGAAATTTGATGACCCAATTCAGAAACAAAAGCCGAGAAAGATTGACATTCCAGGACGACGTGAAACAACAAAAAAGGTTCTGAGGAACGGACTACCGCTTTCTTTGAGTCCGTCTACTGTCGGCTGGGGGGGGAAGAATAACATTTACGAGTCCACGCAGGCGAGATAGATGTAGAATGCACGCACCTTTCGTTTTGGCTTTCTTTGGAGGGCCCTTTCCTCTCCTCTTTTTGTCCTCAACGTCTTGTAGTCTCTGCTCTTCATCCTCATCAACGAGCTCCAACTCTGGATATTGTCGGGCCAAGCTTGAGATGCGGATTTCAGGCGGATAATATTTAACCATTGAAGGGCCCCGAAGCCGTGCGCGGAAGTATTTGGCACCTGTGCGGATACTGGTAGGGTTGTATGATGTCTCGAATATGGAGCAGCGTAGATGAGTCAAAGCTACGAGACGCGAGGGAATGACGGCCGCCATGGCTTCGTCGTCGTGGTCGTTTGTATCAAGCAGGCGTAAATAACGACAACACTCATCCTCAAGCCACTGTGATGCTCTGCAATGCAAACCCTCTCCGTCTGCTATAGATGTCGAGTCTCTCTCTTTGGCCTTCAGCTGGAACGATGGGCGAATGCTATCCCACCGAAGCGTCACAGGAGCATGGCTTCAGCGAATAAACATCATCGCAATACAGACTGGTCTGGCGGCCAGCCCCAACATCTCTCTGATCATATTCAACCCACGCGACGACATTGGGCCCGTTTTGAATCGAGCGACGTTGACGGAAATTCCGCCTTTTCGTCACCACAACCTCGCCGTTGGAAACCGTCGTCCAAGGTCCCGGGAACCGTGAAGGAACCATCGCGAATAGCGCCCCATAAGGTTGTTGAATTTTTCGAAGAGGATGTGAAACGCTGGTCAGGGCATCGCGCCCTTCATCCACGCTTGCTCTCCTTTGGCATTCCCAAAGAAGACATCGACCCCTTGCTCCAGATGTTCGTGCGCGTCGTCCAGTCAGGCGAGCTGTCTACGCCAGAAAATTTCGAGAAATATCATCTCGTTCGATTTAGCCAAGACCTTTCGGAAGATGGGTACTACCACAGTATAGACATCATTTATTCCACCATCCTCTTTGCTTGGGTATCCGATCCTCTACACGCTGCCGCTCTCCAAAAAGTTATAACTTCCACGACTATCGAGCATATCCGAAATCTAAGATATGCCGCCCAACGCTTCCACCCTCCTGACGAATTTCCTGAGGCTCGCAGTATGCATCGCAAGATTATCATGCATGTCGGACCCACCAACAGCGGGAAGACGCACAATGCACTTCGAGCCCTTGCGGCAGCGAAAACAGGTGTTTACGCCGGGCCATTGAGGCTTTTGGCGCACGAGATATGGGAGCGCTTGAACCTGGGCCAGATTGTCCCTGCCGGGATAGAGGACACTGAGGTCAGAGCACCGCCCGTAGAGCCAGACCCGAGCACTGCGTTTGACGTAGACGAGATGACGCCCGCAGTCAGGAAGGTCGGAAACCCAAAGTATGCCCGATCTTGCAACATGATCACAGGTGAAGAGCAAAAGATCGTCGATCTCAACTCGGGACTCGTAAGCTGCACGGTGGAAATGGTGTCATATAACCAGATATATGACGTGGCCGTTGTAGACGAAATACAGATGATTGGGAACCCCGAGCGCGGGAATGGGTGGACTTCGGCCGTCCTGGGATTGCGCGCAAAAGAGCTGCATCTTTGCGGAGAGGAAAGCGCCGTGTCTCTCGTACAGGACCTGCTGAAGGATACGGGCGACGAGGTTATCATCAACAGATACGAACGGCTGACTCCCCTCCAAGTTGAAGAAAAAAGCCTTGATGGCGACCTTCGTTGCGTACAGAAGGGAGATTGCATAGTAACGTTCAGCCGGTCTAATATTTTCGCCCTGAAACAAAGGATCGAAGACCAAACGACGATGAGGTGTGCGGTTGTCTATGGGCGCCTTCCACCAGAGATTCGGAGCGAGCAAGCTGCTCTATTCAATAACCCCGCAAGTGGCTACGACGTTATCATTGGGAGTGACGCGATTGGTATGGGCCTCAACCTGTGCGTCTCGGTTTCTAAGCCTCAACCACAGGCTGAGGAATTCTCATCATCTCTCTAGAAAGATCAAGCGCATCGTTTTTGAAGCGGTGCGCAAGTTCGACGGTGGCAGGGACCGATTTTTATCGGTTTCTCAGACCAAGCAAATCGCAGGCCGCGCAGGCCGCTACGGCCTACATGGAGATCAGGAACCCGGGGGGTTTACAACCACCATGATCGAGTCTGACTTGGAATTCCTGCGAAATGCCCTCGACATTGCGGCTGTTCCACGTCTCCCTTTCGCTCGCATTGGTCCAAATAGAGAGACATTCAAGACCTTGGCTAGCATTCTACCTCAACACAGCCCGACGATGGCGATATTTGATGCCCACACTTACATCTCTATGCTGCCGCCCATCTACCGATACACGTCGATTTTGACTAGCCACTATCTTCCCCGGTGCAACTTTATTGATGGTCGGGGAGCCGGCCTGACCATCGAAGATCGTCTCCTTTTTACCCTTGTTCCGATGGCCTGGCGTGACGATTTGGCGTTGGAGATTACCGGGACTATGCTGCGCATGCACAGCGAAAACATGAGTGTGGATTTGATGCAAGTACTGGCACCTACGACCGTGATGGAGACGTTGGAACGCGTCGAGGACAAGATGAATTCGAACTACGGGAAGCCGAAGGCTACTGTGGACGAACTCGCGCGGCTGGAGTCGTTCCACAAGGTCTTGGTGACTTATGTTTGGATGACGTTCAGACAGCCGTTAGTGTATCATCAGTACACCGAAGCGGTGGGCCTAAAGAACCGGTTGGAAAAGGCGCTGGACTGGGCATTGCAGAGTTTGACGAGGGATCAACCGTTGAGAGTGCTTGACCCTGCGAGGAAGAATATCCCGTATCTCAGTCGGACAGAGGCAGTTAAGATAGACTTGTTTAGGCAGTACGGCACTCAGAAGGTCGCTGCTACCGCTGCTTAATATCATTTTCTTACAAGGCACGCCCTCGACAAGTTCACACGATAAATGTTGCGTTCGCTTCCTGCACGACTTCATCCTACGCTGCGCCGTTCCTTCCAGCATTTCTCAGCTAAGAGAAATGACATTTTATCAAGGGCGGTTGTCGAAGAAAATCAGGACATCGTCTCGATGGACAAATTATTGAAGGCGGTCAGTGAGTTCGCAGACAATATGCTTCTGCGCTACGACTGAACTACATAAATCAGGAGAGCGCTCTGATCCAGCATACCATAGGTGAGTCGCGCTCTCTTCAATAAATTTCACTGAACCATCTCCTTGCCTTGATGTTCTGTCAGGGTCGTCCCATAAGGACTCCCGTCCTGTGGTCTGAGGCTCTTCTCAATGCTGCCCGAAAATCACCTGGCGATGCAAAAGGAGAGATAGGATCTCCAGAACCACTGGTCCCGCGCAACATGCATGACTCGTACTCGGAAATCATCCTTCCCTTCGGTTCGTCGTCGCGGGTAATGGAAGAATACATTAACGCCTCCGGTGGTATCCGCACTGGAAAGTAAGTGCCTGATGATTTGGAACCACGGAGATTCATCGACATTGACAGGTTAATGGAGCACCTCGACTCTCTGGCAGGTTCCATAGCCTATAAGCACATGCTGGGGCCTGGCGTGGAGACCCTTGGCAGGATCCAAGAACGCGGGTTCTACATCGTCACTGCTTCTGTCGATAGGTCAGCTTATATCTTTTATTTCACAACGCGAAGAAAACAAACTGAAATGCCCAAGACTTGACATGCTCACGCCGTTGAATTCTTCTCGAGATTTGAGAATCAGTGGGCAGGTCATATATACAGGTCGAAGCTCGATGGAAGTAGCAGTCCAGATGGAAAGTATCGGCATGGGCCAGACAGAAGAGACGGTTCTTCTTGGTATGGCATTATTAATCCCTCCCCGTTGCCCGTGATGCTATATTCTCAACAGGTAGATTCTCAATGGTCTGTCGAGATGCTAACACCCATAAAGCACGAGAAGTCAACCCTCTCATCATAGCGACACCCGAGGAGCGCACTCTTTATGCCATGGGTGAACGTATGTCAATCATTTAATGGTCTCCGCCGTCGCAGGGCTTAGCAGAATGTCATAGACATGAAATACCACCGCCAGTCTGTCGCCCTCCATTCCTTGTCGCGTGTGCCCCCGAGTTCAGTAGAAGCCGAAGCTCTACATTCATTCTGGCTTCAGCACGGGCAGCAGGGAGAATCTACAACGGACGTCCAAAGGGAACGCGTGTGGATGGGTGATACAAGACTAGAGAAGTGTATGCTCATGTTTCCGCAGGAAAGAAAGTGGGTCCGATCAGACAATTGTTTCTTTTATCGGGATCATCGTTGTGATTGGCAGTGTGCACCAAAAGGTTTTTGGTGGATATCTAATGCGGCTCGCCTACGAGGTTGGTTTCTCCGACATTTCTGGGAGGCTCTCATTAACAGATTTCCCTTATTACAAGCTTGGATTTACCAACGCAAGCATGTTCACCAGGGGACCGGTGCGCTTCCTATCCCTGGATGGCATCTCGTTTGCTCGCCCCGTTCCGATTGGTTCTATCCTTCGCCTTACATCGTTTATCCTCCATACAAGTGTTTCTGCGTCTCAGTTTCCGATGCTTGTTGTGAGCTTCGGTTTGGTAATTTGCTTTTACAAAGATTAAATGTATTCCAGCATGTTGGGGTGAAAGCAAACGTGGTCGATGTGAAGACTGGCTCGGAGCAGACCACCAATGACTTTAGATTTACTTGGTGCAGAGAACAAGGAGAAGGGATTCCAAGGATGGTTGTTCCGAAGACATACAAAGGTATGAGCTGCCCTTCTCGTAGTCTTTTTTGCTGAACCTAGGTTTTATTATATGTCAGAGGCTATGTTGTGGTTAGAGGGCAAGAGAGCCTTGGACCTTGGTAGCAAAATTCGAGGTTTAAGAAATCAATAATCTCAACCGATGAATTACAAAATATTGGTTCCATTTGGGCGGGATCCATATAATTCGGAAATACCTATAGCCTCCCAATGGGTGAAATGGTAACGCAACCGTCGATTGTGGGAGTTCAAATGCTCGGCATTTGTATTGAGAGGACTTGTGATCCACTCTGCGCCCCTCTTACCGTAAGTATGTTGCACTGATGCGTTGAACAAACGACAGCGCGATTTCATCATTCCAGAAGGCGCTCAACCCGGATGATGTCTCCGCGTGCATCCTCCATCTTAGCGTGGATCTAGTGTGGATCTTCTGCGGTGGAAGATGATGACTCGCCAAGGGGATCTGGCTGCGGGGATACTTTCGCAATTGACGAGGGAAAACGGATGGGATGTGGCAGAGGCATGGTGTGACTTTCTGGCCAAGGCATATGGGGTACAGGGACGGAAAGAACGGGAGAGGGAGTGCTTGGAGTTTGGGTTAGAGTTGTCCAAGAGGAGAGGTGTGCGGGATGGGGAGTGAGACGACGTCTAGATACTGCACAGGTGCAATCATCCATCATCAGACGATATGAGGGCCTTAGGCATACAACCGGAATTTATATGTTACAGATATCCATATCCCGAAGCGGGGTATCTCTTTGCAACGTCTGCGAAACCTCTCGTTGGATAGATCAATAGTAGCGTCTTGGGCTACGGCGATAGTGGCTGTGGTTGTGGCGCCTGCTGCGACCACTGGAGCTGCTGCTTGACACGATGATTGGGGTAGCGGCGCCGTAGTACGGCATATGTTGTGCAGGATGGCCGCCATAGCCGTAGGGGTATGGATAACCACCACCAAAGACGATGGAACCGGGGGGTGGGATGAGGATGGGAGGCGGGATGGGTCTGTGGTAGTATCCACCTCGGTGGACAGAGGTGCCATAGGCGGTGGCGGGCATGACGATGTTGCCAGCAGTGCTTGGGTAGTAGCTTTGGGTGAACATGATGGCAACCCTTATCTCAAGTGTTCATCGATTGTCATGCTATAAGGCCTGCCTACGCTAGCGCCGATATGCAGTGTGAGCTAGTAGCGACTGTGTCGGACCCAACGTTCGGACGGACCTACCAGTCACTTTGGTGGCCCATCAGTTATTTGGGCTCCACTGCCATGCCTCTTATCGTCCACGGGTTGTCCATTGGGCTGTGGTGCTGTAGGTGTGGCAAAAGATCGTCCGTCGAGCATGCCATTCGTTCAGCCGAAACCGGTGGCATGATTCGGCAAGCGTGCGGAAACACTTGGAGGTGATGTATAAGATGGTAAGTTCAAATCCCAAATGAATGGACCAGAAATGAGAGAGGCCGAAGATTGGGTCCAATCGCAAGGTTGTCCGAGTCCAAGGTGCTCTTTGTGGACAAGGCTCCTCGGCTAATCAATTGAATCACCTCCAACACTCCCTCAACTTTCTAGTCTTTCAGTCTCTCTGCAACGCATGCGGATTGTTAGGTGCTGCATATCATGCCCCTCAGATTCATTAAAATACCTAAAAAGTCGAGTGTTCGACTTGATCCCGGCGATGTCCTGCAAGTAGGGATAACTGTGACGGCTTTGACGAAAGAATTAGCGAACATATCGGTTTTCCCCCCAGCCACAGCCGCGGTATCAATCGTTCTTCTTATCCTTCAAACCCTCCAGGTGTGAACAGCTGCGGGCATGGAGGTTTGAACCGTCACTGAGAATTGATCATACAGGGTGTGCAGGTTCGTCGAACAGTTTCGCAATGAAGGGTTCCACGCAAACACACAGTTTCGTCGTTTAGATTAACAAGGAAGCATGCTTTCGGTCAGTTCTCGTCTACCTGTCTGAACATCCGAGCTTTATCTTTCTGTAGACTTGCTCAAAGGTGTGCGAGGGTTTTACTCGACATCAATGACCAGATGGATGGACGATGGGATAACGCACCCCCGACTCTCATCAAGAACCTAGAACGATTTCAAGGGTATGTCGGCATTCTATACCTCAGACGTTGCCTTAGCACATCCTCCAGGACTTTGACTTCCATTCAAGAATTCATGAAAATACAGAGGGATCTCAAGTGGTCAGACCGCTTCCTCAAAAAGTCATCTATCGAGCAAACGTTGGCAGAATATACCAGACAATTGGATGACGCTGCGCGTTCATTTCAGGTATGTCTCGATAAATCGTAACATGAAATGGAAGGTCCATCCGACTTGGTGTTGTCCGACATAGATCGCCACTCTCATTGATATTCATTATGCCGTCTCTTCTCACTCTAGAGAGCTTCAAAAAGGAAAAGAACTCGGTAATTCACAACCGCCGCCGCCCTATCCTCGAACCGCTGATTGTGGTGTTGTCAATAATCATGAGATAAAATCTACCTCTCCTGAAGCAGCGAGAAAACGTACGGGATTCTGGAGCAAGCCAAGCTCAACGAACTCGGAAGCGCTTGATACCCCACTAGAGGAAGAACAGGCGGCCGAGGAACATATCATCTCAGACGGCGTCCTAGAGGACCACGGGGTAATTAGTCCAGGTTTTATACGATATTCCAACGTGCTAGTGATTTATTTGACTTGATCCTTAGTTTCGGCGCTATCATCAGTCTGAGGTGCACTTGAAAGGCAGAACCACCCTAAAAGGTGGTTGGTGGACTGGAGCCAGTAATGCAGATGTCGAAGGACGGTCATCTCTTGTCAAGCGATATGAAGGGCCTTATGACCAGGCAACGAAGGTTCGTCGCGAGTCCCCTCATTCATGAGTTTCGTTCAATGTTTTATAGCTCTGGATGAGGGATGTTAAGTTTCTACAAGTCGTCTAGTAACTATATCTGTAACGCCTTCGCCCGGAAGGATATTCATCGTGTTTGTAGCCATCCTAACCTCCCTCAACTGCTCGGTTTCTCTGCGGACGATGTTCCTACGCCATTCATACTGTTATCTAACGGTTGGTCTTCTGTCTGTGCGCGGAGTGAAGGAAGGGCCTGATCCCGACCCCACCAGTGCAGACAAGATCTCCACAAGCATTGTTACTAAATATTATTCAGCGAGAAGGGCTTGCGGCTGCAGCCAATCTCATTCTTAACTTTGTAAGTTCCTTTATTCTCAAGTATTACATCTGCCTTGACCTTGCTTTAACGCAGTATCAAGACCTCACAGTAATTTCCTCATTTCATCTCCAGTTGTTATCATTCGGACTCTCAGGGATCTAGGACGCGACCCTTTACATTCAGCAACAACGGGGCATGAATGATAACCAGGCTCAGGACTTTGTAGGGGTTCGTACATGTGCCTGTATATGCGCTCCGAGGACTACTAAATGAAGGTGATGCCAGGATGCCTCCTATCGAGTCGATGGATCGAATACAGTGATTATGGGTCTACCTCCTCCGAGAGATGGGTGGATCTCAGCTCGCAATTATGGCTTGACGGAAAGCCTGAAGATGGTAGTTTTGGGTGTGAGTAACTTTACTCTCTCCAATTGGACGCCCCTGATCTTGCGGTACAGATGCTCCCAGGAAATGGTTTCATTCAGCACAACCAAGTCGACGGCGATGACGATACCCGACGGCTCAGCCATCTCATTTCGGTCATTCGCGGTCTACGTCCTCCAGACGACGCGCCGATAGCACTTTCTCCGAGGGTCAAAGCACTGATCAAAGACCAAACCGAGGAAGAAACTTCCACTTCGACGTCCAAGCTCAACCTACGGCAAATGCGGCTTTCAAATATCGAAGCTGGGGTGCATAACCATATCTGGCACGAGAATGGTGGTGTTCCTGCCGATAAATTTTCCGTTGGCGACTTTGGATACATTCCTTCTGGAAATGACTTCAAAGACTTTGTGATCATCGGGAACGTCGTTCGCGATGGATCGGCGAAATTTGTGGTTCAAGATTCTGCCCATGGTTCGCAGTGGTCGTGGAAGGATTTCCCAATACGCCACGTCCAGATGGGGTCATATGCGTTGCCTGGCGGTGTCAAGTGGTGCGCGGTGGACATTCCGATCTTTTTCCTACGCTGATTAAACGGCGAATACGTGCAGTTGGCCTATGGCTGTACCCCCCAGTTCTCAGGTTGATTGTCAAATTGTACACTCATCCACTATAGTCGATATCGCAAACGCCTGGCGATTCCTGCTTTTTACCGGAAAGGAGCTGGCTACCAGACATGACCTCAATCCGGAGGATATCATGCTCAGTCCGTCTTTCCTCTTCCTCCCTCCGAGAGCCGGTCTGACTTGCATGCCCCTAGTAACTCGTGCTGGAACTAATCAGGATTTTTACATCCGTGATTTTCGTACCCCACCATTGGGTATTCAAGATCGTCAACACCATCACGCATTCAGTCCAAACAGAGGTGGATTACTGAATCAACCTACACAATTTGGGCATACTCCAGCGTTCCCTATGCAACATGGCTTGCCAGAAATTATGTATATGTTAACATCACCGGATCAAGATTATAACCCTTATTGGACTCATGAGCCCGTCAGCGTACCACCAAGCGTTCCACGTCCAAGCTTGAAACGTGGCTGGACATATAAAATCGGATTGTGTGTAACAGACATTCGTTTCCTTGATTTAATTGGACTGACCGAAAACAGTCGAACAGGTTTTGTAAACTGGATACAGTTGTATGCAGAAGACTTTGTCGAATGATCATTTTGACGTACTCTATAGAACCTAGATGTTGAACATGAGTTGGGATACGAAGAGCTGTCTGTGAACGACTTGGAAGTCTAGGACTTGGCAATGAAAATAGTGTATCTCGGGCTTATCATCTAGGATCGTACGTACATACCTTTACAAGATTTTGGTTGATCAATGCACTTTCTGAGATGTATTACCGACGAAATCCTCACTATTCAAAGCACAAAAGTTCGAGCTGGGGTTTGGAGATGGGACAAATGCTCAGAGCGTGGCCAGATTCCCTTAAAAAGTTGATGTATGCGCACATTGGTACGTCGGGAACTCTTTACCCTCAACAAGGACCTAAAGGGCGTGAACATGAAGGTAGCAATGGCCCCAATTAAAAAGGAGGATACGAGAGCTGTGCGGCTGTAGGCAGGGCAGAGGCAGATCAAGGAGTCGTCCCATGGTGATTTTGAATTCGAATGAAGCAATGACTTTCCGAGACAAACAAGCAGGTGGGCTCAAGATAAATGACTCACTATCCTATACATATTATCATTTCAGGAATAGAATGACAGGATAATTAGCTTCCTAGGGCAGGGTACAGTAGGGCATCCGCAAACGATATGGTATACGCCAAAGGAAAGGTGTCGCAGGAAAAAGTCGTGAAAAAGTCGTGAAAAGTCGTTACTGATGTCCAAATCCTATAACAGATGAAAGTGTTTATCTAGAGGGGCTTGCTGGTTTCTTGGCTGCGATCTTTAAAAGGGGTGAGGTGCCATGTAATTCCGAACGAGAAGGACGGGTTCCACAATTTCTCGGCGCGGTCTCGCTGCATTTGACGTGTGATCTGTAGAGTGAGAGCGAGGTGGATTATAAGAGCTTGTGAGGTCATATAGGAAAACGAACCGTAAACCACAATCGTCACACTCCAACACCGGTTTCCACCTGAAGCGTTTGTTGCAAACGTCGCATTTGTTTATCAAAAGGCCGCTCGAAAAGAAGAGGTCCAACGGGTTGAGACTCCACCCGGCAGGATTGTCATCCCTGTCTCTTGTCCCGTTTGGAGCGGAGAAGCTCCCGCTGGCACGCTTTTGCTTGATGCCTGGTTTGAGGAGCGTGAAGCGGTGCATGAGCGAGATGGCACCATAGTAGCCGTAGCCGTGAAGGGAGCGGACGGTGGAGCCGCCTTCTGTGGCGCGAGCGCTGGATATGGAGGAGACCGAGGCCGCGGTATGGTAGGAGTCAAGGGAGGCGATCGAAAGGATGGAGGATGATCCGAGGGGGTCGTCAAAGGGCAAGGCTGCGGAGGCTGGCGGGGTGGTCATGGTCGTGGTCGTGATAGGTTCAAGAGGGGAGGCAGAAGGAGGAGTAGGGTTTGTAGGAAGAGTGGAGACTGCGTCCTCTGTCAGGTCGGGAGAAGGACGGACGGTGAGGATGGAAGAGAGGGAGGGTGCTAGCGTCGAGGTAGGTTGTTTGGGATTGGATCGTATGACGGTAGTACTGTAGTCTGAATATATTGAAGACGCGGTGGCAGTAGCTATTGAGGGTTCTTGATCTGCGTTGCATTGATCAGACGAGCAAGTCATAGAGAAATGAGCAGAAAACGTACCGTCTGAAACGGTGCTCAAATCGCCATTGAGTTTCATAGTAGAGAGATGTTCAACGGCGTCCTTGAGCTCATCTCCACTTTCGTCCGAGGTATCTCCGCTATGGGCAATGCCGTTGCCAACGCCTGTTTTGAAGCTGGGGATGCGGGGCGGGGCGGCATGGCGTTTGCCGCCAGGCAAGAACTTGATACTACCAACATGGGCGTCTTCAACTTCGTTCGGGCGTGCCAAAACTTCGACCTCGATGAGACGGAGACGTTCGAGTATGTCGCGTGTGGTGGGTCGTGCAGAGGGGTCGATAGAGAGGCAATCCATGCAGAGTTTGAGAAAATCTGGGGGGCAATCGGAACTCGCAAGCTGACGCAATTCATCAAAGTCCATTCCAAAATTGGGAGGATGTCGCTTGAGATGGGTGTCGTCTGCTAGTTTACGTGTGGCGATTTCAGAGAATATGACGCCCAAAGAGAAAACGTCGGTAGGGAGGTCAAACTCGTCACCGAGAAGGATCTCTGGAGACATGTAGGAGTCTGTTCCACAAAAGGTGAGCCGTTTTGACTCTTCCTCATTCCTAGCGGCGATTCTTGCGAAGCCGAAATCGGTGATTTTGAGACGGCCGTTGGAGGTGACGAGGAGGTTTTCGCCCTTGAGGTCGCGATGTATGCACTTGCGAGCATGGAGATAGGCCAAGGCACGGGCGACATCGGTGGCGAAAGAGAGACGGAGTCGCCAGGGGAATGACTTGGATTTATCGTGGATATACATGCGGACGTTTCCGTTGTCGATGAACTCGGATACGATGAAGATGCGATTATCGGGGTGGGGGGCACGGCTGAGACCGATGAAGAGGCAGATGTTGGGGTGCCTGCACTCCTTCATGAGACGCCATTCTCGCTCGAAATATTTTGCGACATCGTATTCCTTGGAGGGGAGGACTTCCTTGATGGCGACCTCGATGCCGAGATAGACGGCTGGAGGGGAGTGTAAGAGGGTGAAGAGCGGGGAGAGAGAAAGCGGACCTTTGTAGACGTTGCCGAACGATCCTGCGCCCAACCTCTTCCAGTCGCCCTTGATGTCCTGTGATAGACTGGGTGAGTACGGTGGACGGCGAGAGGGAAAGGAGAGGCGGGCACATCGAACGGAATCACGTCAAAGGCATCCGAGTGCATCGTCGTCAACAGAGACCCCTGACGTCACGGGACCTCCCATGTCGTTCCTCCGCCCCGCGACATGGGCCCTGGAGCCGGACGCGACGACGGCGACGTATGGCCCCTCTGCCGCCTGGAGCAACAGGGACATGGACCCCGTTCCTCCCCACCAACGTACATGGACAACCTGGAACTACGTCGCCTACTGGGTCTCCGATGCCGCTAATCCCGCCATGTGGCAGCTTGCGAGTTCAATGCTCGCAGTCGGTCTATCCTGGGGTCAGGCTCTCACTGCCATTGCCGTTGGTCATACAATTATCGCGGTAAATCTCTCCCTCTCACCCTTACCCACCTCATGCCCTTATCAAGGTCGTAATCGTGCTCAATGGAACCATCGGTGCCCGTATCCACATCTCGTTCGCCGTCCTCAACCGTTCATCCTTCGGCTTCTGGCTTAGCTACTTCAGTGTCATAAGCAGAGCTATCCTCGCCATGTTTTGGTTTGGGATTCAAGTGAATTCTCCTTATCATCCCCTGATTTCATCTCTTGATAAGCAACCATTCCAGACATATACCGGGTCAGAATGCCTCTACCAAATGCTGAAAGCCATCTGGCCTTCTATCGCCCATGTCCCCAATCATCTGCCCATCTCTTCCCACATTTCCACAGTCGGTTCGTACCCTTCATCTCATCACTCGCTTAGTGAGCTAATGGCTTATCTTGTAGGCATCATGTGTTACTTTCTGTATTGGTTGATCCAGCTTCCTCTACTGCTCGTATCTCCTCAACGCATTCGCCATTTTTTCACCGTTAAATCCATCGTAGTACCCACCGCTTGGTTGGCCATCCTCATATGGGCAATGGTCAGAGTACCAACGAAAACCAGTCTCGCTCCCCATAAATCAACGCTCACCGGAAGCGCCACGAGCTGGGCTTGGTTAAGCGCCCTCAACAGCAGTTTAGGCTTTTATGCTACCCTTGCGGTCAACATCCCCGATTTTACCGTACGCAAAACTACTCGATTTTCCTCGTTGACTTGACTAACCTTTTAATAGCGGTATGCCAAGAATGAACGCGCGTAGGTCGCTACAGTCCTCCCATCGTTCAGAGCCCTCACAAATCTTATCGCAGGCAATACGTGCAAATCATCATTATCCCGACAGTGTTCACACTGATTGGATTCATAGGTAACTATCACCTCCCTCCCTTGTTCTTCATTCGTCAACTCGCTTTTCCAGGCATTGCCGTGACATCTGCCGCCGAAAAGATCTATGGTGAACTTCTCTGGGATCCACTCCATCTCGTCGACCGCTGGGACAACAGGGCAGCAGCATTCTTTGCTTCCTTTAGTTTCCTCCTCTCCGTCATCGGAGCCAATATCTCCGCAAACAGTATCAGCGCAGCCAATGACCTGATGGCAATGATGCCCAAATACATTAACATCAGACGCGGCCAGATCATTTGTGCCATCCTCGGAGGCTGGGCGTTGTGCCCATGGGAGATATTGGCCTCGGCGCCGGGATTTTTTTCGTTTGTCAACGGATACACCGTGTTTTTGGGCCCTTTTGCCGGGATGTAAGACACAGCTGTCCGACCTTCTCGAATATCGCTCATATCACGTTGTTATAGCATGATCAGCGATGTTGGCTTTCCCTCTACCGTGTTTCCTCGCCGCTCATCTCCCTTTCCATAGTATTGGTTGGTTCACCGAGGAAATGTGGATGTGCCCGCAATGTTCGATCCCAACGGCAGGTACCGTTACTGGAACGGGATTGTGAGCTCTCTCAAGTCCCGTAACTAAACGCCCACCTGATGCGTGGCGTGTTAAAGAATTGGAGGGCAGCGCTCACCCTTCTGTGTTCTGTCACGCCAAACCTGCCCGGCCTGATTGGGAGCATTAATAGCAACATCAAGGTCGGAAACGGGTCGAACTTGTTTTCCATTGCCTGGCTATATGGAGTATGTCGCCTTCTTCGGGCGCACTTTCCCCGCTGATCGACGTTTTTGTGATCCTTAGTTCTCATGCGCCCTGGTCGTCCATACTGTCCTTTCGAAGTTGTTCCCTGCACAGGAGACGTTCATGGATAAAGCCGTGCTCCCCAATGGTGCTGGGCTGGGACTTGGGGATCGTGGTGGGTACTCTGGGGATGAGAAGGAATCGGAGTTGTAAGCCATTCAACTGCGGAATTATGTACCACTTCTTATTCAATTAGTAGTACGTGACCGGTTTGACTTCGCTGAAGTATTCAGTGCCATATGCATTACACGCCCCCCACGCGCTTATCTGGCAATTCCCCGACCCATCGGCTAGAACCCATTCCACTCGGGACCCTCGCAATGAGCGTTGTTAAGGATGCACAGTTCTTACACCTTGACAGTCTGACAAGATCTGATCACCCGGACCAGCTGGCGACCTTCAGTGCCGGTATTAATCTGGGTAATGATGTATCAGGTAAATTAGGTGTGGTATCATAACTTCCTATCTTCTCATACATCGGCAGGTGGAGTACCTTAGAAGAGCTCGAGGAGTGAGGCGCGGCGCTCTCGAGAGGATTCTGTCGGCCACAGTCATTGAGGCATCAATGCATCATTACTCACTAGTATCGTCAACTTTTTAGGCAGGAAACTGCGTATGCTTAATTCCGACACAAATTATCATCAGATCGATATCGTGATAGCCTGAGACTGGTACTGCATATACACATTGGTGATTTCTTATTTTACTAGGCCGACAACTTATAGAGCTCGGTCTCGCCACGTTGCTTGAACTCGTTCCTCGTGTCCGCAGGCACGGTGATCTTCCAGTTCTTGATCTGCTGGCGGAAAGGGACTGGGATCCGATTCGTCTTGGCCAATTGGGCGGTTTGGGTGTCCATAAGTGTAACAACGTCAATCAGGGCCCGGTGGGTCTGGGTGTACACCATCATCTCGGTGAACCGTCGAGGTCTTGGAATAGGCATGCCCGGCATCCAATGATGCCTGGAGAACATAACATATGGTGTCCTGACACCCCACTTGGTTTCAATGGTGCGGTCTCGGGCCTCCTGATTCTGTCCTGTCAGTTCAGTGGTCCAATTCATATTGTTCATCTGAATAAGGCTGCCAGAATTCTCAGGGATCCAGATCTAGCCAAAGTGGCATGAAATATTGCACGCAGGGATGAGTGGGGGACATACCTTGTTCAGATTCGCCCATACCGCGTAATCCTTCACCCAGACCTCGTTAACATAGGATTCCCTACCTTCCCGCCTCTCCCAATCGCGGAAAAATTGTGCGCTGCGGGAGATGAGGATGAGAGCGCGAAAAGGGCCAAAGAGTCGGAAATAGAACCCACAGGCCGACATCATCAGCTATATAGAGACAGTACCCCCAACGATAAGGGAAGGCGGGATCGACGATGCCCTCCCTCTCATTGTTGACTCGATTAATCCAGGCATTACTCAGGCCACTGTAGCCTATAAGCCTACGTTGGGGTGGAGTGGCCGGGTTTGAGGGGATGGTGAGCTTCTTGACACGACGCCAGTGATCGATGCCTTGTCGATAGACGTCCCATGTCATACCTTTCTTGTCGCGACACAACTGGAATGTTACAGCTGGCGAGAGGTAAATATAAATGGACGTAGACGGAAAGATGCAGATTGATCTAGTGACCTGTTTCGATCCTGACGCTGTTGTTAAGAGCCTCGTCGTCAAAATGTATCTGCATGTGTCCGTCGATCGTCGGCAGGAGATCGGTGTGGGAAGCCATACCATATCCAGGGGGTCGCTCTGGGACCATCCATGAATCCTTCTGAAGGGCTTTGTCTTGGGCTCTGCCAAGAGATATCGTCGACGTCTGCATGGTAGACGGACAACGGCAACTACGCTTACCATTTACAACTTCATCATATTTCACCAGGTGAATGATTGACCACTCTTGGCCGTTGGCCGGGTTAATAGTGTTAAAGTAATACAACGCCCTGTCGGACCTATGGGGGGGAGATGAGCACCTAGCGGGAACTTGCGAATTCATGTGATCTAGTAATCACAAGGCTTTGTTAGTGCGCGCAACGATTGCCAACTGTGCGCCATTCTTCAGGACGTCATTGACAATCTTCGAGACGTCGTCAAAAACTCGGATGGATACGTTCTTAGGATTCCTGGAGACGATGATCAATCCGGGAAGGATGGTTGCGATGTGCAGAGTACTGACGTCTTGTCCTGAATTAACCAGCGGTCTACACGGTGCATGTTGTCCTCGACTTTGGCCGCGGCGCCCCGTCCTTTGCCCCAAACCTTGTCAGCCGTCGTTTTTTGCCAGAGAGTCCAGCTAGTAGCGAAAAAACAGGTTAACAATAGGAGTTGAATACGCTGATCTCAGAGTCCACTGACTCTGTGTCGAAAGCAACAACTTTCGGAAATGACATCGTGTCGATTGGTGAGGTTGAGGCGAGATGGAGAAGGTGCTTCGAAGCTGCTCTCGCTATGGATTTGGAACCTTTGGAAGGTGGCCACTGTATTTTAAGTATACTTAGATAGGGTACTTAAA
>Ga0307516_10001698_pt1 | contig 30270 bp, 39 predicted proteins | sample 19_EM_MG_FD_203310 | JGI IMG/M metagenome (GOLD analysis project Ga0307516, IMG submission 203310) | Populus trichocarpa ectomycorrhiza microbial communities from riparian zone in the Pacific Northwest, United States - 19_EM | ecosystem: Host-associated > Plants > Roots > Unclassified | place... | reverse complement strand
GTTCTTTGCGGCTCGTTTCACTGAATAATACCTAGTTAGAAGGGCGTGATAAAAGTATTCGGCGTGGCGTACAGAAGTTCTCGGTTTTGGAATAGTTTGCGATAAACTGGGCACAGCTACTGACCACTTGGGCGATGCACGTCAGTGTATCCTTCATCATGTCCAAGGCCTCGGCATCCTCTTTAAGAAGCAACTCATAGACACTTTGAATCTTTGAAAGTAGGCTAGAGACCGAGTGGTCTAGGTTCGCTTGCGCAATGATCACCTGACAGTGATGTGAGATGCATGTCTCAGCCAGCCAGAAGGCGCACCTGAGCAGCACTGGTGAGAAGTCCTAGTGCCATCTGGGTGTAAGGGTGGACCTGTGTATAAATGTCATCCTGCTTGTCACTCCAAGTAAAATATGATATAGTACGTTTGCAATAGTACTGACTACGGTGTTGAAAGCCTTGAGTGGTTCGAGGTACGTCGAACTGATGGTGTCTATTTGAGAGACGGTAGTGTTGATGCCACCGACAAGTCCGACGGCCTGTTGCGTGGCACGTGAAGGAGGTACTAGTGCATCGAGCTCTCTTTTGGCAGCATCGATCTCTTCACGCACAGTAACTGCCTGGTCCACTGTGCTTGTCGGCGCGGGCGGCTAATTTGAAGACGAGCGGGTCAGCCACTACATGGCCTTAGATCCGCTTGAATAAATGCACTCACGCTCATTGAGGCACTTGCGATCGTTTGGTTGGAACGACTAAACGGTAATAAATTCTTCAATCTCTCCAGTTTTCCCATGGCGATGTCAGTGGATCTCGCCGATGTGGAAGCGACATTGTGGGTAGGGGCTGGCGATGGCGCTTGAATCTGGTTTCTCGTTGGTTGACCAAAACACTCTGCAATTGCAAAGGACGGATTGCGTACCAGAGCGAACTGAGGGTCCGATGTGACTTGAATGGGTTTGATTTTCCAGGGTTTCAGCTTAGAGCGACGAGTATTGGCCATGTGTGACTCGGCGATGGCAGGAGAAATACGGGTTTGTTGAAAATCTTGCACTTGCAGGTCGAGAGCAGCAACGATGGGAAGCGAGAATTTCAGGCTTGCACCAGTTACACGCTGCAGAGTCGGGTTTTCAAATTTCATTTCAGCTTTGGCACCAGAACAAAGCCGTTGGAAACGGCAGGCACCTTGTTTACGTTCACGCTCTATGATATATCTCTAACACTGACCTCCTTGGGACGTGCCCATCATGACCGTACCATTCACTTTGTTGATAGCTGGTACACTTATGCAGCAGTCTTCGAACTACGGCTTTTTCCACAGCGGAGCTTTGTTACAGGCAATTGCGCGGATGTCGAAAAAAGCGTCTACAATTTCCACGCGCAGTGACCTTGTAAACAAGGTGATCCGAGAGGAGCGTGCACCGCAGCTGCCCAACATATGTAGCCTAGATTGAAAGCGTTCGAAGGTGTCGGTCGCCTGGGGTGAGTGATTCTTCCGATTGGCAGCAGGGAAAACTCGCCATGATACACAAATATTTTTCACGGTGGACTTTTGGTGGACTCCATGATATTATCTGGTCAGAAGGTGCTCCTCACTCCTTTAGTCGTCTCTGGGCATTCTGCAGGATGCGCATGATACCCGCCTCGATGACACATGAACCTGATGGATGAGTGCACCAGTGTAGGCCTTGACATTCGGACGATATATGCCCCCTTCCGGCGTTGCTGCCCTCAACCTCGGTGAATCCTATCGCATGTCGCGTCCGCAGTCTAAGCAGCAGGACACTCTGTTGTAGTGACCCAGCTGGACGTCTCGCCTTGTCGATGTTTTCTCTGCGTGCATGCATCGAATTTCTCATCTCTTTGCGACTGTCTCTCCCCTGAGGCGCAAGCAGATGGCTACTAAACTGGCTAAGCTTGATCTTCAGGTGCCACCATAGGTGGGTACGAATCGAAGGCTCCGGGATGGCCAAGGTTCGTCAACAGATAGGTCTGATCTGACAACAGGCACCCGCCTTGTGGTCGCAGACTCAATCCCGGGCCCCATGGCCGAAGCGTATTTGGGATGCCGTGTAATTCGTGTCCGCGGTGAGATTTATAGTATGTTCTCCCTGTCTGTTTGGTGCCGCTCACACACATACTTAGGACATGCTCATTGGATCTCTACGTCGTCATGGCCAGTCAGCTATTGCAACATATATGTGTCATCCAATACGGGGGCTCTATAGATAAGGAGGGGCAGTCGCGGTCGCGCACTTTGTCATGCATGACGGATGGAAATGGAGTACTGGTATACCTATTGTTACGGGGTTCTTTGGATGTACGATATGCGATTGGCTCTTTTGAGGGTCATACCTTCATCAGGCATAACTGACACCCACTGCAAGCCTTATCCCGTTGCAGATGAACCCGACAAAGTGAATTGGGCTGGACTATGTTGGTATAATGGCTGCCTTTTAAGTAAACTTTACCGTCCGAGACGGGGGGTGGTACCGTCTGGCTGCCCATCGGTGATTTTATTGTATCTGGCAGACTGAGTATGAACAAGACGAGCAGATGTGAACATGTGGGGAACTGTGGGATGCAAGGTATTTAATCTATTGGTGGAGTGAGATTGAGATTAGACAGGGCATAAATGTGATGTGACGCGTACGCCGATTCAGTTTCCACTAGGTGGGATTGGCATCATATATTATCGTGCGCGATTGTAGTTGTCTATACATGCACAAGCTGAACACCGAAGAACGAAGAAAGCATCCGCATAAACTCGTTGCCCGAAGCCACAGCGCGTGAGCTATTGAACATAGGAAATACTCTCAACGCACCGTGAACTCCCATTCCTCGTTAGTTGGAAAAGTACCTCCACGAAGGAGAAAATTCCAAAAATTATTAGACCAGCTCCAGAATATGTAGTCTGAATCGAGTTTAACGATCCCGTGAAGGGGGAAAACGTGAGCCATGAAGTGAACTGAAGGGCGAGGTATTCTCCGTTCATCAAGGATCCAATCGCCTTCTCGTCCGCAGAATCGATGGCAGAACTTCCCGAAGGATGCCCTATTACCATCCACATATCCCGTGCAAAAACCAATGAATTTATCACATACTCAACCCAAACCAAGGCGGCATCTACCCTGAACGAAGGCCCTCCTATGTCGGACAGTACCGTTTAGTGAATACTCCCTGTCCAACAGTACCTTTGTATGCTGACTCGGACGCAATATTTTCATATAAGAATGTTCATGGGTACCTCCGCCATGATCAGTGGAGGCTGAGTCGGGCCACTGGCCCACACGATGTGCTGCATGGGAAGGGCGCTTTCTTCAGCGGATACAGCTGCGCGATAAAGGTGGGGGATGGGACCGGAACTTGGGTGGAAGAGACCCATTGATGAATGGCACGAACCTCGCCTGATCCCCGCGACGCCTTTCAAAGCCTTCGTTACCCGAAAACCTCCCCCGGTTCGACCCAGGATCTTGGGCATATACGCGCGTCAAGGCTGCTTATCTGGTACGTCGCTCAGTCATTATGACTGGACCCTGCGAGAGTCGATCGAAGGGGAGGATGTGGTACCGGTGGTGACTGGCGCCGCTGTGCCATCCTGACTAGGTGCTGCTACAGCATGAATCAGTCTGAATATCAGATATCAGATTCCGAATTACTTACCAGTTGTCGCGCTGGTGTCACGGGCTTGTTCTGACCAAAAATGCCTCCGCGAGCACCAAAAAGTACCAGCTGTGTTGGTATTGGGCCCAAACAAACATGTTCCCGTAGTTGCGGTAGTGTTGTTAGAACCAAAGGTACCTGTACCCCTGCCAAACCCAGAGGTGCCTCCCCCAACGGCACCAAAAGGGAATGGCGGATTTAGGTGCACCGAAGATAGAGGCTGTTGTCGCTGGTTGTCGCGTTTTGTCTAAAGCCGCCTATAATCCAAAGATACCAACTTGCTCGGCAAACAAGGAGAGAAAAAAGAAAGACCCTAAACATACCAAAGGGGGTGGTGGTGGTGTTGGTGGTGCCCAGGTTGCCAAACATTGGGTTTGCAGGGTGTTGCTGTTGGGGACACGATCATATGGTCGAATGGGAAAGAGGTAATGACTTGTACTTACCTTCGCTTCCGAAGGCGCCGGGTTGTCCAAAGGCTATTCCCTGCTGCTGCTGCTGTAGATTAGCCCACGATGGACTGAGTTCATCCCTTCAGCACAAATCGCGACCTCGTCGTTGTGGACGTCCTCAACGTTCGCAATTCTGACCAAGGCGTCGACAAATATCGTTCCCGCGGTGGATACCAAAGGTTGACGGGGCGGTTCAACGCAGTCGAAACGAAAGCCGACATTTAACACCGTCAAACGCGAGAAGTCTACCAAAAATGCATCAGCGTATCCCGTTCTCAAGGAGTTCGTGACACCGCACATAGAATCCTTCAATGCACTGTTCGATGACTCGGGATTACCCAAAGGCGATGGGGACGACCAACTTGGGTTCAACCTCTCACTCGGACGCGTGTGGAAGCAGGGAGGATGAAATTTCAAATTTGCACATTGCCCAAGAACACGATCGAACACAATCGAACTGAGCACGGCGACGCTGCAGGTCATCGTGGCCTTGAAACTGGTCAATCACAAGGGCATTTGCAAGTCCGATGCACACGTCCGAGATGTCCTCGGCTCCGTCGGAGGCTTGTTCGCCAACTTGAACATGCCACCCCAGTCGCGTCGTACGAAGATGCGATGGCGCTGGCCAGGGGCGACTCTCGAGTCAATAATTTCTCGCTGCTCGGTACTTCCCCTTCTTCTCCAAGACGCACCCGCGCAGTCAAACCTCGGGTCGTTTCTGATATCGATTGCTGGTGTCATAGCTGTATAATCTCCTCGGCCTTCCCCTCCAGTGGGGACACACGACTCTCTTGTGATAGAGCCTCCATTCGCAAACTACAACACTACTGGACTCGACGACATGCACTGTTGCAGGCCATGGTCGTATGCACCCGTAGCACATTGGGCAGAAACATGCCAGCCATATATTCAAATCCCGATATTCATCAATGAATTTGGAGGGCCGGACGTGTATGGATGGGGCGACGGTGTTGGCGATGCGTGCGGTGCTAATGGCGAGGCGGCTATGTATGGGGCTGCCAACACGCCAGAACCTTGTTCGCCGGTGGACTTTGTGCATACTCACCATACGGAAACGCATGTGGCGGATGAGCTTTTTGGCGGCGCGGGCGCTGAGCTCGACCTTGTGCATGTGCGTCCTGGGTATGGGTCTGCGACGGTCAAGTACTGACGATGCAATGTCCGCTCTGTGGAACGGAACGGAACGTGATCCTTGCCATGATACGATGCCCTTCCAAGTATGTAATACCATTTTCATTTCATCGTGATATCCCTCTCTTCTCCAATGTTCAACAACAAGCGAAATTCGGCCATCGACCAACAGTACTGGCGTGTGCTTTTGGAGAGGACACAAGGGCATTTAGTGCAGGACTCGATAATGGAGTGCGCAAGTGCATACTTTTGTCACGATTTCCTTGTCTCCCCGCTGACATGCACACGTGACGGTGCTAGACTCGATCTCGAGACGGAGAGAATGATATATCTGGGGAACCCTTCCAATGCGGGATCTGTGATGAACTTTGCAAGGGGACAAAGTATGCCCATCCCTCTACCCTGGTCCTCTCTGATTCACACGGGCCATCGATCCCTAGACATGCTCATAATCGGCTCATAGAATCTCTCGCTCAAATTCTAGGATCGCCGTGCTTCCGCTGGTACTTCGAATGCCAGCGCCGACACCGCCATATCAACACACGTCCTTTCTGAGTGCGTCTAACACCTAGACCTCAATAACACACTCGTCGTGGGCTTGGCGAGTCGCCTATTTCATATATACGGTATTAGGAAAATGGGGGAGCCTATGTAGATGAGGGAGAGTAGTTTGAAGTTTATGGGCGGAACGAAAAGGTGCTCTCTTTTCCTATTCTTCACTTTATCATTTAAGGCAAGTGAGATGACTGACACTGCGCACATGGGATACAGGCTATGTGATTGGCTCGGTCAAAGGCCGGCTCGGTGTAGAATACCTTGACCCAAGGCCAGAAATATGCGTTCAAGTGCCACAGACAGACAGACTATCGATGACGTAGACCATGTGTGGCCGGTTAACGTGCTTGCTTTCCGTCTTGTGTACCTCCTTTCCCTTTTTCTCCATTTCATATCTGATACGTCTTCCCAATTTCATGTTTGCTGATTTGCATCCACCCGCTAGATACAACACATTCGCATCAGCAGGCTCAGACAGCACTGTCTCAATCTAGAACCACAAAGTCAAAAAGCGACTGCGACAATATCCACCTGCTTGGCTAGGCGAGCCGTGTCCCAAGATATATGGCTCTGTTCATCGCTTACGGTGCTCTAGTTGCGGATGGAGGCAACCGACAATGTTGGGAGACAAAGTCACTCTGAGCATAACAAATTTACATCTACCCGTTGGCGCATTCAGCTCACCATGCCTTCCAATCCTACTAGGTATGGTGAGGATATATGTGACACTCGGACCCAAGTGTGTACGGTAGGGCCGTAATAAACTAAGCTCGCCAAGTAGCGACATACATAGCGTAGCAGTGCGTGGGACTGCACCCCACTGCCCGGGTTCAATGCTCACGAAATGGACACAACCATAAGGGCCACCATCTGCCTTCCACTCGTCTTCCAAGACTTTCAAGCCTCGGGGTATGGCATACCCAACACCCGCCGGTGCCTTCTGGGCTGGTCTACAAGGCACCCATGGTACTAGATTTGATCGCATGTAAAGTCGATGAATGAGGGGAGACAGTTACAGGTAAGTGCCACGAAAGTACTAGTAAGAGTTCAAAGGAACGAGGACGCACTCCCGTTGAAATATGTAACCTATTACGCAGAATATCTCACTCCTTGCTACCCTTCATTCGCGCAAAGCAGCGCCGTGAGAGTCTGATGCGAGTGCATGTCGTTGATCCGCAAGATGCCAAACTACGTAACAGGTGATGACGCTCAGGTGACGCTCGTAGATATTGATCATGGCGCCAGCGGGCATCCCGACATGACGCTCACTTTCCAAACAACCTTTCAAGACATCTTGGCAGAGTCTATTCCATATTTCTAAAAACATCAGAAGAACAGTGTGACCCCTTCATGCCAGCACGGGCCGATACCGCTCAAGCGTATGACCGTACAACTCGACCATCTTGGAGCAATGTGTCGCTGCATCTGTCCATATCCACTCAACCCTCTGGTCTCGGGCAAGCCACTGCTGCTGACCCAAGAAAACAGGGTAATACCGTCGCCAAGGACGAACAGAGGCAGAAACTTGGAGAGCAGAACGAGTGGGTGTGGCAACGACAGATGATTTCGCCGGGGAGTCTACATTCATGGTGGATGTTGAGGGGCGCAGTGTGCGCGGACGCCTTGGTGTTGATGGATCGGCATCATCGGGGGTAGTAGTATATGTATTGAGTAAACGAAGCAAGGAAGGCTCAGGTTGAGCTGGCCTAGCTGGACTAGAAACATGTGAGGCTTGGCCGGTTATAGCTGCGTGGAACGCCGCCATAGCTGTGTCTTCGTCTGTAGCCCTCGTTGTGCGATTCCTAGGGGAGGTGGCTACACCCGCCTGACCAGTAACATTGGCAGGAGAGTCTATCTTGGTAGGCGTTGCAGGGAAGGACACGTCGTCGTCCATTTCGATGGGGCCGCAAATTGATCCGGAGAAAATGACAGTGCGTTTCTGAGAAGGGGTCTTAGATGGTGCTAGCTCTTATTCGCGTGCCTTTCCCTTCATTGCAGACTTGGTCGGTGACCTTTTAAGGGAAGCGTGTAATTGAAGGCGGGTGTTCGGATAAGACTTTGAAGGGGTAGCCGATGAGCTGGTCGACTGTCGAGGGAGGGCAGGTTGGATGCGGTCTGCAATATCACCACAGTGCAGGTCGAGAGTGTTCGGAATGTTCTTGAGGGTTCACAAGGGTACATTGTACCCTGCACAGATTTTCTTGTTTGCCACGGAGTACTGGCAATCATTGAATGCACGCATACAGACAGAAGGACAGGAAAACGCACTTGTATTAGGTCGCACACCCAGGAAAACACTGCACACTTCACCGAAGTAGTGCCCTGACGGTCCTTCAGCATCACCGCACCTGGCAGCGCCTCCTCCGCTTCCATTCATTCTACCGCGTCTAACGCGTCCTGTGAGACATGAGACGCGACAAGACTCTGGTATGTCACGCTTTCAGATGCGCCACGGTGCTTCTGGTCGTCATCCGTCGCTGGAGGCATACTGCAGCGGTTTTGAGAGTGGCCACGTTTGTTCCAAGCCTGTGATTAACGCATACTATAATGGGATCAATGATAAATAGTCAGGTTTACACGCACTTGACACGCACTGCTCAGATGCGAGGTATGCCGCGACAGCATGGAGGGTGGGAGTGTTGCCAGCAAAGCCGGTGCCATGGCCTGTGCGTAATGAGGAAAGGTTTAGGATAGATTTGGCTCGCGCGAAGGTTTGTTGTGTCGAGCAGAGGCCTTTGAGCTGTTGTTGGTAGAGAGCGGGTGCCATAAGGTAGTATGCAAGGAGATTCTGTTCGTGAGAGGGGCTCACCTTGTTCACCTCAGGCACTACTTCTCGGTATGCTTGTAGGGTGGTTAGGACCTAACGGAATTTTAAACAACCCACCGGGCCGTACGGCCACCAACAAAGCTGTCGGACTTTGAAAAAGCCTACCGGACCGCCTCCCTCTCTGCGCTCTGAGTCAATCGGGTACTTCTGTCCTGGAGGAGAGGGAGCAGAGAGAAGCCGTTTTGAAGGTGTCCGTCGACTTGGGGTGAGTGATTCTTCCGAAATGAGTTCCACCTTGGCCCGCTCGTCCGCAGGGGAAACTCGCCATGATAAGCAAATGCTACAACTCAAGTTCACGGTGGACTTCATATGATCAGAACATGCCTCCTCTTTAGCCCTCCAGGTATGGCATACATACTACCTGCGCCTTCCTTCTGGGCATTCCGCAGGGTACGCATGATACCCACCTCGATGACACGTACTAAGCCTGCTGCGTCGCAAAGTGCATTTCGATTCTGCCCAGATGCTGACATCCATTCAGTCATCTTGACTCGTGAGGGAATCCAACACTTCCACTCCATCCCAATCAGGTCGTCTCTTGCCAGCACTTGCCTGCCGGTAAGGATGATCTCCTCCTGCTAAGGCTAGCCAAGTTTGAAGTAACCCAATCCCACCTAGCTCAGATTCAGCAACCTGGGTGGTGCGGAAGGTGCAGTCATCACTGGGGGTGCGGTTGAAGGCACCATGATGGGTGCCACCATTTCAATCTGTATCTTGAACCACCGATGTCCATACTTCCGCTCGCCGCTACCACTGCAACTGAAGGCAGTCGGTTCCATCATTGTTGTACTTCCTATGAGGATCCGCACAGAACACCGCATGCTTGACTTCGAGCGCTCCCAAGGCTGGTGGGTGGTACCCTGTCGAAATCGTTCACACATCTGAATATAACTTAACCCTCTTTCTTGGATATATTTGCAGGGTCAGTGCGGATAAATTTGCCGTTGAAGTAACGAGCACGAGGAGCGCCTCCAGTGGGGGACTCTCGCCATGAGAGAGAAGTTTGCGGATTGGACAGCTCGACACAGGTTGAGCTTTGTTTTAGGAAGCTTGGCGGTGGCAATGACTGCTGCAGGGGACTTTATTTTTCGTGCCCGTGGGTCCTTTATCTTCTATTCGTCCCATGTGTCCCGCCATATTGTATGTGTTCGTGCACTAATCGATCATCTTCTCGGATCACTGTGGGCGCCGTGTCGTCCCATAGCCACCTACCTACCTGTACGACACGAGTGGGGTGAAAGTCTCTTGAGGTTTTCCGTCGTACTTATCTGGCCATGCCAGGTTGTTCAAGTGCGTGTATGCACTGTATGGGCTCAGGGGCTAACATTGGGTGTCATCATCGCCACGGGTGCACCCACTCAGCGCGCAAAAGTAGCACAGATGCGCAAGGTGAGAGTTGCATTGTGGTGTATCGCCGAAGGAATGAGCTAACGGACGTTACGTTCCACCGGATACAAGCATAGTGGTGACCATTCCTGGGTGGACGTCACTGGTGGGTGCTTTACTTCATTACTTGTTGCTGTGTTCCTGAGGGTCCTCAGTTGGAAGATCAACGCAAGGTGACGAGCGGGAGCTAAACAACCTCCCTGAGACGACGATGCGTCAGTTTGTCAGTCCATGATGCCATCAAACCGTATGTTTCATGTTTTAATTTCGTAGCGAGACTGAAACTGCTTCTGATGTCAAGTGGACCTCCCCTCTTGACTAGTAAAGTTGTAGTCATATGTACGGTATCAAAAATGTATCTGCGTATTATGCTAAAGTGAGATGTTCAAAGTCTTCTATATTCAAGGGACATGCGGTATACCAAGGCGTAGCTTCGAAGTGGAAAAATAAGGAGCCTGAGCAATAAAGGAATAAATAGTATAACCGAGGTCAATCGTCACGCGGTCTTTGCGACGATTCATGCTCAGAGGCCCTTATACACCACCATAGAACCATCATACAAAGGAAGCGCCAGGGGGAGGAAGTATACGATGCCAATGAATACTCTCGAAAAGCTTTAACAAAGGACAACAAAAAATGCGTACTTAGATCCCCTCTCAACAGCATCACAGAGTACTGGTTGTTTGTCGGTTTTGAGGGGTTGAGTTGGAGCTTCTACGGCAGCGTTGATATCGAGTGGTCACAAGAGAGGAATTTGCTTACGCCGTCCTTCTCAAAATCGCCAATAAGCATGTTTGGTAGAAGTTTACGTGATTCATCGAAGTGCGCGACATCGAAGAAGTCAGGTGGTGGTTCAGCCCTGTGCATGTCAGTAGCGTTGATTGTAAACTCGGTCGAGGGCCTCCTCGAGAAGATCTTTGATGAACAAGTAGTAGGTAAGAGAACTCCTGATGACTTGTGGCGAATCCGGATTTTCTGCGCAGTGACCCAGAACGCAGACTGTACAACTTCCGCAGGATGAACCTTGGTGACATCCCGTCAGTGGGTGGCTGACAAGACTAAAATCGCGCACCTACATCAGCATACGGAATTTATTGCGTGGTTCGTCGAGGCAAACCTGGACAATCTTTTGGAACAACCACGCTCCAATTGCCCGGTTGTTCCAATCTTCTGGGACGCCCAACACTACGCGGAACGTGTCGCCCAAGTATTCAAGGCACTGCTCCAGTATACAGGCTGTACATTTTGAAACTGCGTAGAAATAGTTCCACATGGTCTGTTAGGAAAGTGTTTGTGTAGTCTTGCATCGTGAGGTGCTCGAATATCTGCATAGATGAGAGCTTTCAGTATGAGCATGATAGGAATGACGTATCCCTGCCTTAGCCAGCTAAACCGTAGCACTGCGCTACCACTGGAAAGGTAATTGAAAGGTATTATTCACGCCAGATTGACCGGGACGGGCGCAGCGCATTTGAACGGCATAATGTAAGGAGCGTGTTTAGCGAAAGACGGTCGAATGAGCGATAACATGATTTCGGCGGGGAAGGATGAGGTAGCGAATCGACGTGTCGTTTCCGTCGACGACAGAGCATCCGCCAAATTCTTCGCGAATCGGATTCTTCGTGTCTTAGCACGAGCTCTGCAGAAAACAGGTTACACGTTGTGTCAGATGCTCCTGAGCAGTACATGAGCAGCATCATACGCACTCCGATCATGATAGGCACGAGGTCGTGTCATGCTCTGTCCTACGCTGGTATCCGCGTTGATCTTCTAACATATTTTACCCTGCATTTGATCCCTGTATGAAGTCAAACGTTCGCAAGCCTACGAATGCATGTCATGAAGTGAAACTACTGCGCAAGCACAGACGGCGATGATTTTTCGAAGTTTCATGCCCCACGTATCACGGTCTGGAACCCTCGGGAACGCTTCTTCGATCCTATGGCGTGCAATTTGCAGTCGCGAGTGCAGCGTGCATGGAACTCACCTGCGACACACGGTGCCCCTGCACCACTTGCACCTGCACCGCCGTGCTCTGCTGCATCCTCGGCGATTGTGGCTGTGGTGCCCTTGCGCCGAGTTGATCGTATTCTTGGGAGACCTCAGTGTGCAAATTTGAAATTTCATCCTCCCTGCTTCCGTCGCGTCCGAGTGAGAGTAACCTTGGTCGTCCCCGTCGCCTTTGGGTCATTGAACAGTGCCTTGAAGGATTCTATGTGCGGTGTCACGAACTCGTTGAGAACGGATCCATTTTTTGGTGGATTTCTCGCATTCGACGGTGTTGAAATGTCGGCTTTCGTTTCGACTGCGTTGAACCGCCCCGTCAACCTTCTAAACTTTTGGTGTCCCCGCGGGAACGATATTCCTAGCCTTGGTCAGCATTGCGAATATCAAGGAGGTCCGCAACAACGAGGACACGATTTGTGCTGAAGGGACGGACTCAGTCCATCGTGGGCTAACCTGCAGCAGCAGCAACAGGGAATAGCCTTTGGATAACCTGGCACCTTCGGAAGCGGACGTATGTACAAGTCATTATCTCTTTCCCATTCAACTACCTGAACGATCGTGTCCCCAGCAGCAACACGTTGCAAACCCAATGTCTAGCAACCTGGGCACCACCAATACCACCACCATCCTCTTTGGTATGCTTAGGCGGTCTTACTTTTTTCTCTCCTTGTTTGCTGAGCAAGTCGGTATCTTTGGATTATAGGCGGCTTTAGACAAAACCCGACAACCGGCGACAACAACCTCTATCTTCGGTGCACCTAAACCCGCTGTTGCCTTTGGTGCCTTTTGGGGAGGCACCTCTGGGTTTGGCGGGGGTACAGTTCTACCAACACTACTGCAACCACCGCAACGAGTTTGTTTGGACTCAATACCAACGCAGCTGGTACTTTTGGTGGTCGCGGAAGCATTTTTGGTCGGAACAAGCCCGCGACAACAGGTTTTGGCACGGCAACTGGTAAGCAATTCGGATTTGATATCTGGTACTCAGACTGATTCATGTTGTAGCAGCACCTAGTCAGGATGGCACAGCGGCGCCAGTCACCACCGGTACCACATCCTCCCCTTCGATCAACTCTCGCAGGGTCCAGTCATAACAACTACGCGACGTACCAGATAAGCAGCCTTGAAGGCGTTGCGGGGGTCGGGTGAGGCTCGTGCTATTTTCTTCCTCATCCCTACCTTTATCGCGCAGCTGTGTCCGCTGAAGAGGGCGCCCTTCCCGTGCAGCATATCGTGTGGACCAGTGGCCTGACTCAGCTTCCACTGATCATGGCGGAGTTGAAGGTACCCATGAACATTCTTATATGAAGATATTGCGTCCGAGTCAGTATACGAAGGTACCGGCGGACAGGGAGTATTTACCCAGCGGTGCTGTCCGACATAGGAGGGCCTTCGGCGGTCTTGGACCTTTTCATGGGGAACGTTCGTTCGGAGCTGACGCCGCCTTGGTTTGGGTTCAGTATGGGATAAATTCATTGGTTTTTGCACGGGTGTGTGGATGGTGGTGGGGCATCCTTTGGGAAGTTCTGCCGCCCATTCTGCGGATGAGAAGGCGGGATGGGATCCCTGATGGACGGAGAAGTATTACCTCGCCCTTCAGTTCACTTCGCGGCTCACGTTTTCCCCCTTCACAGGATCGTAAAACTCGATTCAGCCTACATATTCTGGAGCTGGTCTAATGATTTCTCCCCCTTCGGGGAAGTACTTTTCCAACTAACGAGGAATGCGAGTTCACGGTGCGTTGAAAGTATTTCCTATGCTCAATAGCTCATGCGCTGTGGCTTCGGGCAACGAGTTTGTGCGGACGCTTTCTTCGTCAGCTTGTGCATGTATAGACAACTACAATCGCGCACGACAATATGTGACGCCAATCCCACCCAGTGGAAACTGAATCGGCGTGCGCGTCACATAGACATTTATACCCTGTCTAATCTCAATCTCACTCCACCAATAGATTAAATATCTTGCATCCCACGGTTCCCCACATGTTCACATCTGCTCGTCTTGTCCATACTCAGTCTGCCAGATACAATAAAATCACCGATGGGCAGCCAGACGGTACCACCCCCGTCTCGGACGGTAAAGTTTAAAAGGTAACCACTATGCCAACATAGTCCGGCCCAATTTACTTTGTCGGGTTCATCTACAACGCTTACGATGGGTGTCAGCTATGCCTGATGTAGTCGGGTCAAGGTATGACCCTTAAAAGAGCCAATCGCATATCGTACATCCAAAGAACCCGTAACAGTAGGTATACCAGTACTCACCATTTCCATTCGTCATGCATGACAAAGTGCGCGACCGCGACTGTCCCTCCTTATCTGCAGAGCCCCCGTATTGGATGTTACATATATGTTGCAACAGCCGACTGGCCATGACGAGGTAGAGACCAACGAGCACGTCCTAAGTATGTATGTGAGCGGCACCAAACAGACAGGGAGAACGTACATTGTTCTTGTATAAATCTCACCGCGGACACGAATTACACGGCATCCCAAATACGTCTCAGCCATGGGGCTCGAGATTGAGTCTCCGGTCACAAGGCGGGTGGTCCGTTGTTAGATCGGACCTATCTGTTGACGGGCCTTGGCCATCCCATTCGTACCCACCTATGACGGCACTTGAACATCAAGCTTAGCCAGTTCGGTATCTGCTTGCGCCTCAGGAGAGAGACAGTCGCAAAGAGATCAAAAATTCAATGTATGCACGCAGAGGATACATCGACAAGGCGAGACGTCCAGCTGGGTCACTATAACACAGTGTGCTGCTGCTTAGACTGCGGATGCGAGATGCGATAGGCTTCACCGAGGCTGAGGGCAGCAGTGCCGGAAGGGGGCATGTCATCCGAATGCCAAGGCTGACACTGGTGCACTCACCCAGCAGGCTTGCGTGTCATCGAGGCGGGTATCATGCGTACCCTGCGGAATGCCCAAAGACGCAGGTGGTTTGTAGGCCATACATGGAGGGTTAGACGAATACTAAAGGGGTGGAGTGCACCTTCTGACGAGATAAAGTTGACCTTGAGCTGTGGAATTTGTAGGTCATGGCGAGCTTTCCCTGCGGACAAGCGGACGAATCGGAAGAATCACTCACCCCAGTCGACGGACACCTTCGAACGCCTTCAATCTAAGCTACATATGTTAGGTAGTCGCAGTGCTCCTCGACTCGTACCAACGCTGAAATGAAATTTGAAAACCCGACTCAGCCTTCTGCAGCATGTCAGGCATGGCATGTACTTAGTTGCAAACCTGTACAAGCCTGAAAACCTTGCTTCCCATCCTTGCTGCTCTCGACCTGCAAGTACAAGATTTCAACAAACCTGTATTTCTCCTGCCATCGCCGAGTCACACATGGCCAATACTCGTCGCTCTAAGCTGAAACCCTGGAAAACCAAACCCATTCAAGCCACATCGGACCCTCAGTTCCCTCTGGTACGCAATCCGTCCTTTGCAGTTGGAGAGTGTTTTGGTCAACCAACGAGAAACCAGACTCAAGGGCCATCGCCAGCCCCTACCCACAATATCGCTTCCACGTCGGCGAGATCCGCTGACATTGCCAGGGGAAAACTGGAGAGATTGAAGAATTTATTACCGCTTAGTCGTTCCAACCAAACGATCGCAAGTACCTCAATGAGCGTGAGTGCATTTATTCAAGCGGATCTAATGTCGTGTGGTTGCTGACCCGCTCGTCTACAAAATAGCCGCCCGGGCCGACTTGCACAGTGGACCAGGCAGTCGCTCCTGTGACTCTGCGTGACGAGATCGATGCAGCCGAAAAAGAGCTCGATGCACTAGTACCTTCTTCACATGTTACGCAACAGGCCGTCGGACTTGTCGGTGGGATCGACACTACCGTCTCTCAAATAGACACCATCAGCTCAACATACCTCGAACCACTCAAGGCTTTCAACACCGTAGTCAGTACCATTGCAAACGTACTATATCATATTTTCCTTGGAGTGACAAGCAGGATGACATTTATACACAGGTCCACCCTTACACACAGATGGCACTGGGGCTTCTCACCGGTGCCGCTCAGGTGCGCCTTCTGGCTGGCTGAGACATGCATCTCACATCACTGTCAGGTGATCATTGCGCAAGCGAACCTAGACCACTCGGTCTCTAGCCTACTTTCAAAGATTCAAAGTGTCTATGAGTTACTTCTTAAAGAGGATGCCGAGGCCCTGGACATGATGAGGGATACACTGACGTGCATCGCCCAAGTGGTCAGTAGCTGTGCCCAATTTATTGCAAACTATTCCAAAACCGAGAACTTCTGTACGCCCCGCCGAATTCTTTTATCACGCCCTTCTAACTAGGTATTATTCAGTGAAACGAGCGGCAAAGAACATCTTTTCCGACGCACAGTCCGTCGTCGACGAATACAACAAGGCTCTGGATGAATTGATGCAAGAATTCCGCGATCGCGCAGTACGGGACACGCATACTAATGTCCACCGTGTCCTTGATATCATGGAGGACCTGAGCCTAGATAGTATGGCGTATGCAGGTGGCGCGGGACTCAATACGACGAAGAAATGCTTGGATGGAACGAGGGTGGAAATTTTGAAAGAAATCGTGGATTGGATTAACGACCCCGCCGGTAATGTGCCGCGGATCTTCTGGCTTCACGGCCAGGCTGGCAGGGGAAAATCCGCCATCGCTCACACCGTCGCGCTGCAGTACAAGAATGCGGGAGGGCTTTGTTCATGCTTCTGCTTCGCCCGCGGTCGGCAGATGGAATGTCTAGAGCAAAAGATGCTGTCGAACATTGTTCGCGACCTGGCAAACTGCGACCCTGCTTTTCAACGGGTGGTGCTTGGGGCTATCAAGGAGGACAACACACTCAAGGCCACATACGACGTGATGCAACAGTGGGAAAAGCTCCTGAAGCCTCTGTCTAAGGTTTCGGGTGGGAGGGTCGGAAACGTTGTCGTGGTCATCGATGCATTGGATGAGAGCGGACCTGACGTATCGCGAAAGCATATCATGAAGGTGCTCATTGAGGCAGCTTCTCTCCCTTCCAACTTCCGTATACTTCTCACGTCCCGACCATTAGCCGACATCGTGGATGCTCTTCGCAAGGCACAGCACGTGAAAGCGGTTTCTTTGGACGAGTTCTCTGCTGAATGTGATATACATATGTATGTATCGGAGCAGCTCAAGGATCGACGAGGTATTGGTGCAACGGAGATCAACGAGGTTGTGCGCAGAGCCGATGGCTTGTTCGAGTGGGCCCGACTTGCTTGCGAATGGATCAGGCCAGGCATTGCTGGTGAGACGAACAAGGAGCGCTTCGACGACTTGATGGCGGGCACGTCACGGGAAGGGGAAATACTCCTAGACAAGATATACCTTGCGGTCCTCGAAAGTGCTGTAGGCAGGAGGCAAAAGTCTCTCGCACGGTTCCGGTCCTTAATGCGACAGATTCTTTATATGCTGGAGCCACTCCCAATGGGTGCATTGCATGCAATGCGCATGTACTTCCCACATGAAGAGGATCGTTTCGAGGTTGCCCTCATTCTCGACTACATGGGCTCATTGCTGAGTGGCATCACTGACCACAAGATGCCTATCCGGCTCCTTCATTCCTCTTTCCATGACTTCCTGACTGATCAATCACGGAGTGGAGACTATTTTGTTGGCGAGTGGGGTATTCAGGCAGACCTAGCTGTTGCATCACTCTGTGTGCTTCATGGTGGCCTATGTTTCAATATCTGTGGATTGGAGAGCTCCTTCCTACTCAATTCAGATGTACCTGGTCTGGCTGAGAGAGTCAAAACCATGATTCCATCTCATTTGTCATACTCATCTCTCTTCTGGGCAAAGCATCTGGAGGCAACCAAGTTTGATCCCAGACTTGCAGGACATATGAAGGATATTCTGGGGAATGAAAGGATTCTGTTCTGGTTTGAGGTGTTGAGTTTGCTGGGTGTATTTGGTAATGCTGTATATGCCCTTTCTAGTGCTGCAAGATGGTGTCAGGTGAGTACATAGATCAGTATGATGGTGAGTTCCTGTATAACATACAATTTGTCTAGGGGAAGACAGGATATGAAGATGTTGTAGCATTGGCAAGGGATGGTGTGAAGTTCATCCATAACTTCTCCACTGCTGTTGCCACAAGCACCCCCCACTTGTACATCTCTGCACTACCATTTGCTCCTGCAAATGCCATACCATATGGGGAGTTAAGGGTCAAATTTCCCTGCATTGCCAAAATTGCTGAAGGGCATGACAAAGATTGGCCAGCTGCACAGGGTTCATTTTGGGGGCACACTTCCCTTGTTACATCAGTTGCATTCTCCCCTGATGGCACAAGGATTGTGTCAGGCTCATGGGACACAACTGTGAGAATCTGGCATGCAGATGGAGGTGTGCAGATGGGCAGTCCACTTCAAGGCCACACTTCTGGGGTCACATCAGTTGGATTCTCCCCTGATGGCACAAGGATTGTGTCAGGCTCACATGACAACACTGTGAGAGTCTGGGATGCTGACAGGGGTGTGCAGATTGGCAGTCCACTTCAAGGCCACACTGAGGGGATCACATCAGTTGCATTCTCCCCTAATGGCACAAGGATTGTGTCAGGCTCACATGACAACAGTGTGAGAGTTTGGGATGCTAACAGGGGTGTGCAGATTGGCAGTCCACTTGAAGGCCACACTGACTGGGTCACATCAGTTGCATTCTCCCCTGATGACACAAGGATTGTGTCAGGCTCAGATGACAACACTGTGAGAATCTGGGATGCTGACAGGGGTGTGCAGATTGACAGTCCACTTCAAGGCCACACTCACTGGGTCAGATCAGTTGCATTCTCCCATGATGGCACAAAAATTGTGTCAGGCTCAGATGATAAGACTGTGAGAGTCTGGGATGCTGACAGGGGTGTGCAGATTGGCAGTCCACTTGAAGGCCACACTGACTGGGTCACATCAGTTGCATTCTCCCCTGGTGGCACAAGGATTGTTTCAGGCTCACATGACAAGACTGTGCGAGTCTGGGATGCTAACAGGGGTGTGCAGATTGGCAGTCCACTTCAAGGCAACACTCACTGGGTCACATCAGTTGTATTCTCCCCTGATGGCACAAGGATTGTGTCAGGCTCACATGACAAGACTATGAGAGTCTGGGATGCTGACAGGGGTGTGCAGATTGGCAGTCCACTTCAAGGCCACACTAAGGGGGTCACATCAGCTGCATTCTCCCTTGATGGTACAAGGATTGTGTCAGGCTCATGGGACAAGACTGTGAGAGTCTGGGATGCTGACAGGGGTGTGCAGATTGGCAGTCCACTTCAAGGCCACACCGACTGGGTCACATCAGTTGCATTCTCCCCTGATGGCACAAGGATTGTGTCAGGCTCATATGACAACACTGTGAGAGTCTGGGATGCTAACAGGGATGTGCAGATTGGCAGTCCACTTGAAGGCCACACTGACTGGGTCACATCAGTTGCATTCTCCCCTAATGGCACAAGGATTGTGTCAGGTGCACATGACAACACTGTGAGAGTCTGGAATGCTGACAGGGGTGTGCAGATTGGCAGTCCACTTCAAGGTCACACTCACTGGGTCAGATCAGTTGCATTCTCCCCTGATGGCACAAGGATTGTGTCAGGCTCACGTGACAAGACTGTGAGAGTCTGGGATGCTGACAGGGGTGTGCAGATGGGCAGTCCACTTCAAGGCCACACTGAGGGGGTCACATTGGTTGCATTCTCCCCTGATGGCACAAGAATTGTGTCAGGCTCATATGACAACAGTGTGAGAGTTTGGGATGCTAACAGGGGTGTGCAGATTGGCAGTCTGCTTGAAGGCCACACTGAGGGGGTCACATCAGTTGCATTCTCCCCTGATGGCACAAGAATTGTGTCAGGCTCAAATGACAAGACTGTGAGAGTCTGGGATGTGGGTGTGCAGATTGGCAGTCCACTTCAAGGCCACACTGAGGGGGTCACATCAGTTGCATTCTCCCCTGATGGCACAAGGATTGTGTCAGGCTCACATGACAACACTGTGAGAGTCTGGCATGTTAACAAAGAGGTCAGAATCATCAATGATGTTCAAGTGTCCCTTCCATCAAATGAATGCTACATTTCTTCTTCACACAATGGTGAGCATACTACTCTTCAGCTATATTGTTACAAGTATCTATTTCCATATAATACAGTGCATAATATGCATGGTACTTTGCAGAGTGATACATGGCACAATTCCATCTCACATCATTCAATTACATTCTCTTCTGTGCCATCTCATGCATTGCATGACAGAGAGAGAGAGGTTTGTTTCCATGATACACAGCCCTTCCACCAATGCATTCAACTTGATGAAGATGGATGGATTAGAGGTCCACATGGCCAGTTGCTTCTCTGGGTGCCTTCTGGCAAAAGAGTTCCATTCTATAGCCCATGTACCAGGTTAGTTATGCCAAGGGGAGGTGTAGAGTTAGACCTCAGTGAAATGGCATATGGGTCCAAGTGGCAAGAATGTTTTGAGCCCTGACAATACTATTATTCCATTGTTGCTTCTGAAGTTGGCAGTCAATGTTCATATGTTTGCTACTTGTACTTTGAATTTGTTTAGATGTCAGTTATTATCCTGCAACACTGAGATGTTCTGCTAGTCATCAGCTTCTTCCTTGTATTCACATGTGGCTTCTCATCTTGACAAAGTATGAGAATGGTGTTGGTCATGTCACATGTGTAGGTAGTACACTGCTTAGGAAGTTTGTTATTGAAAGGCACTGGAGCTTCAATTGCAACCCTTATAGTGGTAATAGGGTGCATCAAGATAGACCTTTAACTATTATGAAACTATCATGACACTCCATACTACAAATATGACAAGTACTGAGTGAAGTTTTGTTTGCAAGGTCAGATGTACAGGCAAGTTTATATGCACCAAAGATTACTTTTGAACATGAGCATCATGAACATTACATGATGTTATCACATCAATACCTACAGTGTGTCATAGAAAGTGCTGTGAGTCAAAGTGAGGGTTTAGGTCAAAACAATAACCAAAACACAACACCACATCAGCAAAACTACAGGCATCTTAAAATGTACTTAAACTGACTTATTTACTTTGGCTTTGCAGTTAAGTCACTCAGTGAAATAAGAAAGCAAGTAAATTTTATTAAGACATCTAAGTAATACAAAGGATGCTAAGTAGAGTAGAGGGGGGGTCACCACTGCTGCCATTGTTGTCATTGTTGTCATTGTTGCTACTATGCAGCTGGTCGTCGTCATCGTCATCATCCTCACCGCCATTGCCATTGCTGCTGCTGCTGGTCAACATTGTCACCGTCACTGTTGATGCTGTCACCACCGATGCTGGGGATTGCCATCATTGTCATTGTTGACACTGGAGGTGGGGTGGGGATGGGGGCAGTCGTTGTCATTGTCACCGATGCTGGAGCTGAGGGTGGGGGATCATCATTGTGGTTGTCATTGTTGTGGATGGCACTGAAGGTGGGGGTGGGGGTCATTGTCATCATGGATGAAGAGGTGGTGGTGGGGCTCATTGCTGTTGCCATTGATGCTGGAGGTGGAGGTTGTTGTTGTTGTTGTTGTTGTTGTTGTTGTTGTCATGGACGATGCTGGAGCTGGGGGTCATTGTCATCACCATTGACACTGGAGTGGGGAGGTATGATGCAAAATCTGCACATTTATTTTTCCATGCTGCCTGTTTTTCCTGCCACATTTTTCATCTTCCCTGCCATGTTTTTTCATCCTCCCTGCTGCATTTTTCATTGCCCTGTCATGTTATCTTCGTGCTGGAATATGAAATTTAGGGAGGTATTCTGCTGTGCAACCAACACACCAGATTTACAATACTAGTGGTCTTACTGCACTGATTGCACAAAATTGAATAAAAACAGATCAAAATTTCTTGAAAGATGGCTAACTGATTACTGCCGTACATGTTTTTAAAGACAGTCAACCCCAATGTCCACAAGCTCTGGAACAAGATAGTTTTTCCCAAATCGGATGAGGTCAACCAGAGAGACATAGCATAAATTATCTTTGACACGATTGAGGACGAACTGATGGAGCTCAGAAGAGCATTGGAACTTGTCAGTGAACTCAAGCAAGTTGTGGATGTCTGGAAGCATATAAAAGGGATGGATGCTAGTACAAATGGCTTAATTTAGAGTTCAATAGTTGAGTTACAAGAGGACTTACTGGCCAGCACTCACTTCAAGGTACCAATCAAATTGTTCCACAGTCAAAGGCAGTATAATTGGGTCCTCATCAATCGTTCCCTCCATCCTTGGTGGGCCAACACAGTGTGCATCCAAACTGAACATGTCACAGAAGAGTTCGGAATCCTTCTCCAATGTATCACAGACAAGTTTGTACAGTGTATCCTCAACCCAGAAAATAATTGAACCATTTGGATAGTAGAAGTGAGGTGGCGGGTAACAGTGCGCTTAGGAGGAGGTACAGACATGAATGTACAACAAAAGGATGGAAATGTTGGACTGTATTTGGCTTATATAGTTACCACGACAATACCATGAGATACATATTTACCAATGTTTGTATTCTGAGTTGCTTGATCTTCTCAGTCATCACAGCATCAACAGTGATTTCAATCTGTTTTGGAGTCATATGGCCACCAGTGATGATGAGTTGCCTGCCAATGTCTTCTGTAACAACCAGTGATGCCCATGAAAAAGCCAATGTGGGCAGATTTGAGTGCGGTTGTTGTTCGTGCCATTGGGGGTGATGCCAACAATCTTGCCATAGGTGCACAGCTTTCAAAACAAGTTGCTTCTTGTCTTTGGGAGAGGAGTGAGTGAGGACTTGGATGCACGGAAGGATCTCGGGCATCTCTTTATCTGAGAGTTGATGGAACACTGGCCCTCCCATGATGATACCATCTGGTGTGAAGATACTGCATTGAAGTGTGATGGAGTGTGCTGTGAGGACGTTGTCCCCAGTACACATCTTGATGATGACACCAGCCTTGTGACAGTCTGCGACTGCCTTGCAAATGCTGGGGTGGAGAGGATCTTCAATGCCAACAATCCCAATGAGGACCATGTCACAAGCAAGTTGTTTGAAGGGAACCTAGTAGATGGTCAGAGATACTATAGGTCACTACTGTAAATAATACTATGTACCTCTCCGTTGGTCAAAGTGATGTTAGCAGCCAGCCAGCTGGAAAAATCATGATAGCAAATCACAATTGTGTGCAACATTTGATTGGCATAGAATATAATTGTCTGCGAGATGTTCTCCTTTGCATCCGTGTCGATATCGGTCATCTCCACTGGTGCATTCTTGTCCGTCACAGTGATTCCATTCCAGCACATGACAAGGTGTTGGGTGCAAAGATTCATGAGGATCTCACTCACACCTTTCATGTAAGCCTGTATCTGCCCTCCTTGATCTTGACAACAACACCCATCACCTTCCGCTTGCTCAAAAAGGGGATCATCTGAACGACCTCAGCTGTATTCCACATTTCCCTGAAATTTGACCATTGCCAAGAGGTCCTTTGCACAACAAAGCTGTCTCTGTCTTACTCCCCACAAACTCCAACTTCCCACTACCTGGTGTCACACACCAAACAGGTTTGGTACAGTGAACATGGAAGATAACATCAATATTGAATGATCCTGATGCGAAGGATGAGCATGATGGAGCCTCATCATAGCCATCTATCGCACAAGAAGACTATCCTGATGCAAGAGGTGACTGCTGACATCTAGCAGTCATCACTTGCACAAGAACCACCAAGAAGAAGAAGAACTGAAGGAATAATGTCCATTATGGTATGAGAAAGGAATGCACACTTCTGCAGTCCAACTCCCATACCAGAACGAGCAAAGAAGCTGAAGAATTGATGGAGAAATGAAGGAAAGAAGAGAAGAAAAGATTTAAGCACCCAAATGACATTTTTAGGTGCCCAGTGCCAGCATTCTGACTTTTTGAATAGCTCCACCATTTCTTAAGCTATCAGGCACGTGACTATACCATCAGAGAGCCTAGAGCGTGGTCTATCTGCCTGTTAAGTTCCGATGCAAATCCATTCATTTCCCATGTAGATATTCTCCCTGCAATCCAGACACTTGTCTCATCACTCACTATGGAGTCCATATTTTCTCTGGATCATTTCTCTGCTATTGCTGCAGATCTCCACTATGTCCTGCTCTTAGGACAGCCTCTCCCAGAGTTCCTGTGCACTGCCTGGCACATATCTTCCCAGCCTGCTCCCTCAGTCCCCCTCATTCTCAGTCAGCATGTTCATCAGCAAACCTGCAATTTTTCTGGATCAACTTAGGACACTTAAAGGTCTGAAGTGTCTGGAAGTGTCTGGAAGTGTCTGAAATCAGTCACTCCAGTCACTCCAGTCACTAAGTCCTTCAGTCACCAAGTCACTCCAGTCACTCCAGTCCCTCCAGTCCCTCCAGTCACCAAGTTCTTCACTCATCAAGTCACTCCAGTCCCTCCAGCCACTAAGTCCTCCAGCCACTAAGTCAGTCCAGTCCCTCCAGTCACTAAGTCCTTCAGTCACTAAGTCAGTCCAGTCAGTTCAATCACTAAGTCAGTCCCAGTCCTTCAGTTCTATCCAGTCACTCCAGTCACTAAGCCAGGTCAGATCTTCAGTCACACAGTTACCCAGTCACTCCAGGACACTAAGTCAGTTCAGATCTCCAGACCTTCAGTTACTCCAGTCACTAAGTTAGTTCAGGCCTTCAGACTCCTATTGAAGTCGCACATGCACCCGGCATAAACCGTCGACGAAGTGTGCACAAGACTGTGACCCATATTAGTGTAGACTTAGTAATAGTCCTCTTTAGAGTAGATGTTACATGTTACATGTCACATGTCACAGTCACGCATCACACTATTTGTTGTATATAAACAGTGTTCATTGCTTATATAATATAACAGCTCTTGACCAGCTACCACTACCATCTCAGGTTGTGCACTCCACCCAACAGGTGAGTTGGAGTAGCAGTTCCTCTATGTACATAGGTATTGCTTCAACAGGTTATGAGCCCTGTGAGTGCACTGTATGCAGTAATGCACCAGACAGCACTCCAGCTCCCTGAGCATCACTTCAACTAGCTTGATGCTGTGGACCACAGTGAGCTCCTAGCTGAGCCCCTGCACAGCCACAAGGCGAAGTCAGTCAATGACTTGTGCCAGACAGTGAGCTCCTAGTTGAGCACCTGTATTGCCCCAGGTGAAGTTCATCGATGACTTGCACCAGCATACCCTAGTCATGAGTTAGCTGTTGACAGAAGTGCCTTCACTGGCACTCAGGTGTTTCTTCTTTTCTTGCTTGTCCATTGTCACATTCACTTGCTGACTCTGTTGACTCCCAACAGAATATCACCATGTCCAGCGCTCTAGACAAGATGGTCCCCATGTTCACTGGCTCCAACTGGCAGCAGTGGCACACCTCTATGCAGGCCTACCTTCGGGCACAAGGCCAGTGGTACATTTACTCAATGACGCAACCCGCTGACGGTCACAATGACCGAAAGGAGTGGGATGATAACACCGAGAGAGCACTTGGTAATATCACCTTGCGCCTTGCCCCCTCGATCCAGGTTGCCGTCTTGGATCTCGACAGCATTAAGGACGTCTGGGACCACCTGAAGAAGAACTTCGGCAGCCCCAGTATTGGTTCCGCCTATGCTGAGCTTAGCAAGCTCCTTTCAACTACCATTCCCGCTGGCTCCCATCCCACTCCAGCTATCATGAAAGTGCTTAGCCACTTTGCTTATCTCAAGGATGCCAGCTTCGAGTTCCCTGCCCCCATGCAGGCAATGATCATCCTTTGCAAGCTCCCTCCCACTATGGAGGTCGTAGCTCAAATTCTTAGCCAAACGTCGCTCGACAAGATCAAGAACCTCAAGCCTGATGGGATAGTCAAGGCTGCCACGCTCTCCTTTGAGCAGAAAGGCACCTCTTCCTGTGCTGGCGGTAAGGGCCCCCAGGCCAACAAGCTTAGTGCTGTGAAGCGCAAGCTGGCTGACCCCAAGTTTGCCCAGCAGCAGCAGCAAGGCGGGTCCAACAGTGGTGCAAGTGGAAATGCTCCTGTCCAAGGACAGGGAGGCCACACTTGACATGGTGGCAAGAAGGCTTGTGCTCGCCACGAGAATGCCCAACAGGCAGCCTTCACCACATATGTCCACTATGATGGACCAGAGCCCACCATCAACCCTCATGCCCTGGCTCACACCCCTGGTGCAACCAACTTCAGCCCCCCCGCTTTCGATAATACTATTCGGGCCTTCAATTTGGCACACCACTTGGGGGTAGAGCCCTCCTGCCAGACCATCTGCACCCTCGACCAAGTTGTGTTGATGGCCAGTGCGAACCTGGACCAGCCCGAAGCCGGTCCCTCCTCGCTGAAGCGCCCTCATCTTGAGGAGCACATCACCATGTATGAGGAGGATGCCATCTCCCTTGGGGATGAAGAGCCCATTGCTCATGAACTGTTTGCTGACAACAAGTTCAATGAGATCGATGTGATGGTCCTTGACTGCTACAATGTGATGTCGATGGAGATGGGTGCGGAGGCCAGCCTTTTCAGGCAAGTACCTTCTGCACGCGTGCTGACCGACACTGACACGCTCCCTTTACATGTGCGATATACTCCTGCACTGTATATAGCGAGTAGTAACTACAATTTGTCATGTTGTGTCTCCTCGAGCATTGCATATAGTTTCTTGTGTTTGCATGAAATCAATGATGCACACTGTGCTGGCTGTAAGGGAAAAATGGCCAACAGAAGTGAACTATCTGGAGCCTTCTGGCTACTAGACTCAGGTGCATCCCACCACTTTACTGGTGACATAGGCAATTTTGCCTCCTACAATGCGCTAAAGCAAGCACACTACACCAAAACAGCTAATGGTGTAGCACTGATTGCTGGCATTGGCACGGTATTACTCTGGTGCCTAGACCACAACTCTGGGGATGAGAAAGTAGTAACCCTCACCCAAGTGCTCCATATGCCAGGCACTACTGCACGCCTTATTTCTATGGGTGAAATGCTCCAGCACAATTACAAAGTCACTGGCAATAAGTGAGGCATTAGCCTTATTGGCAAAGCTGACCGCCTATGGTTTGGGCCAGACCCAGAAGACGATCACAACATCATTTTTGGGATTAGATCTATCCTGATAATTAGATCTAACTATATCGCCTCCATGAGCAAAGTCAATTATGACATTATGCACTGGAGATTCAGGCACCCCTCGAAGGAAGTACTCCGACGCGTGCAAAAGCATATGCAGCACTTCCCGGAAGTCCACTTTCCTACTGAGGACTGTGTTTGCCCTGGATGTGCTCTAGGCAAGATGCCCAATTGAGCTTTCCCAGAAAATGAAAGACATGCTTCCAAGCCCTTTGAGCTGGTGCACTCTGATCTTAAATCCTTCCCGGTTACATCGTACCAGAAGTTTAAATATGTTATTACCTTCTACGATGACTATACTTCTCATGCCTGGACTATGCCTCTTCACTCCAAAGCTGCAGCGATCACATCTGCCAAAGATTTCCTTGAAATGGTGCAAGTACAACATGATATGCACGTCATTGGATGGATGTCCAATGCTGGTGGAGAATATAAATCTGATCTGTTTGATTGAGCACTCCTTCAGAAAGGAATTAAAATATATCAAAGCGCTCCAAGAACTCCCATGCAGAATGGCCGCACTGAGCAACTAGGGCGCACTCTCATGGATAAAGCTGAGTCTATGTGGCATCAAGCCTGCATCCCTGACTCCTGGTGGGAATTTGTGTTTGCTCACGCAACCCACATTTACAACCATACTCTGGTAGCTTGCCTGCAATGGCGCACCCCCCATGAAATGCTTAAGGGGGAGATGCCTAACATCAACCACCTCTGTGTATTTGGCTGTGGAGCCTTTGTCTACCTCCCAGCCTTGGCTAGAGCAAATAAGATGGCTCCCAAGTCAGAGCTAATGACTTACATTGGTGTTGCCCCTGGCAATGAGTGCAACTTCTTGTTTATGCACTCCACCAATGCAGTGTTCACCACTGCCCACGCCGTCTTTGACAAGCGTCATTTCCCTTGCTGCCCTAAGAACAGGCATGAACCTCTTGAGAACCCTTTTGGAAGGGCAAATCCAAAACCTACCACCGATCAACCAGGGAATCCCCCTGATGATATCGACAGTGATGACGATGTGGAACACAACCATGGCTACCCACATCCCCAAGCACAGGATGACGATCCAAAGTGCGAGGACCCTGAGGCTCCTGAGGAAGAGCCTAACCAAATAAATCCTCCCCATACAGCATCTCCAGTGCCTCCACAGGCACCGAGAACGCCTTCACCAGTGAGAAATCCGCCACCTCCAGCACCGCAGTGCCCTGGCCAAGCTGAATGCTGCCAGAATGCACCACGACCCCCTGCAGTGAATATCCCTGCCTGCCCCCAATGTGAATGTAGAGTGTCATTGTGCCCCGGTAACGTGTATGGTGAGCGGTGACATCCTGTCGAGCAACTCTGGGATATCGAAAGTGCCTCTCGATGGCAAGAAACAGTGGGTGAGGCCTCTAGGCCCCCACAACCAGACACACCAGACCATGTTCCTGGTGGTTTCCCCAACACCTCTGCAACACCCAGTGAGGAAGATGTGCAAAAGATGTGCGAGGAAGGGGGAGTGAACCTAGTCCATTTCCTGATGGGCAAAGCCCTCACAACCCGTGAGCCTCAATATGATAGCATCCACAATTGGTCCTACAAGGACATTGCTCGCTTACCCCAAGCTGAGCAGAAACTCTGGTGACTTGCTTGCCAAGAAGAGCTCGATGTGCTGCAAAAGCGCAAAGTCTTTGAGCTAGTTGACCGTCCCCAAGAAGGGAAGGTCATAAAGAATCAATGGGTCTTCAACGTCAAGTCGGATGGCCGCAAGAAAGCCCGCTTAGTAGCAAAGGGCTTCTCCCAGGTTGAGGGATTAGATTTCGACCAGGTCTTCTCACCAGTTGTGCATTTTGAAACAATGCGCCTCATGCTTGCACTTGCTGCACTTGAAAACTGGTATATCACTGGACTCGACATTCGGAGCACCTACTTGTATGGCAAGCTTGACGAAGAGATCTACATGGAACAACCCGAAGGGTTTGCAGTTTCTGGGCAAGAGCACAAGGTGCTCCACCTCTGGTGTGCCCTCTATGGCCTCAAACAGGCCGGCCTAGCTTGGTGGTGCACACTCGATGAGTCTCTCAAAGAGCTCAGGTTTGAGCGCCTTAAGTTTGAAGCAGGCATCTTCTTCTACAAGAAGAAAGGCACCAACATCATCATTGGAATTATATATGTTGACAACACTTTATTCTGCAGCCCTAACAAGGCTGTTGTCATATCCATACTTTTCCCAGTCGCAACTCTGGTCTAACCTTGGCCCGCCTGACCTCTCCTTAGGCATAGACGCAACTCCGGATCTAGTCTGGCCATCTCCAGCCCCATAGCTGCACTCCAGCTCAACTCCGGTCCCTACGTCCATCTCCACCCTCAGGAACTAACCCCTGTCTTCCTGCAGACAGATCCGCAGTCTAACTCCACCTTGTTGGACCTGTACCTACCACTAGTCGCTACTCCGGTTTCAGTCCGGCCACTCCCTTTGTCTGGTCTGCGATGTAGCCCAACTCCGGCTGGTATATCCAACTCTGGCTCAGTTCTGCTCCTGCTCCTGCTCCACTTCCTCTGTTAGGTCCACCAAAGGCTTAGGACATTTCCATGTCCAACTCCGGACCTTCCTCCGGCTACTCCGCCCTTCCTCCACCTGCACACTCCCTCCGCTCATACACTCCCTCTGCTCTTGCACTTCCTCCGGTTCCACTTCCTCCGGTCCTGGACATCGCTCCGGACTTAACATTAGTTAAGTCCACCTCTGACCCTTACCTGTCCTCTTCCGACCTTAGTTCCCTTTACCTACTTGTTCCTGCTTTTCCTCCGTCGTCCCTGTATCTCTAGTTCCCTGTGTCTGCTTCTGCTCTGGTTTATTTTCCTGCCCCTGGTTTATTTTCCTGTCTGTTTCCACTCTATCCCTTGTCCTGACTAAGGTGTTTACTTGTCACCATATATACTCACCTCTAGTTCTCTTTACTATATAAACTACCAAACTCCGGCCTAGTGGATCCTTAGATCAAATCTCGACTAAGATACTCCTCCCTCTGTACTACCCACTATGCTCTCCTAATCCATCTGTTCACCTGAACTCCTGAACTCCGGCCAACT
>Ga0307516_10001697_pt1 | contig 30275 bp, 33 predicted proteins | sample 19_EM_MG_FD_203310 | JGI IMG/M metagenome (GOLD analysis project Ga0307516, IMG submission 203310) | Populus trichocarpa ectomycorrhiza microbial communities from riparian zone in the Pacific Northwest, United States - 19_EM | ecosystem: Host-associated > Plants > Roots > Unclassified | place... | reverse complement strand
GGGGTTAAAACACTAAGTATATTCCGAAGTACCTAGACAATAAATAAGATGACTATGTCATAGTCAGTAAGGTAGAACAACGAGAATATATTGTAGGGACTTACACCTCAGTGGGGGTTAAAACACTTAGGTGCGATGTAGCTAAAAGTCCATAGATAAAGAACGATCGGTTGCACGATGGATGTGAAACCGTGGCGAACGATGAATGGAAACCAAATATAAATAGAACGGTAACGCGGGTATGACGATTGTACCTTCAACACATCGGTCTTTCCAGTCTTTTTGGAGAACTGAAAGCACTTTGTGTACGCGAGCGAATAAGCTTGAGCTTAGATGGCAGTGCAACGGTCACGGGACTACCGAGTCGTGACCTCACCCGTCGTTCAACGTTCAGCCTTGGTCTGCATAAATTCTGCTCCTCGAACTCTTGCTCAGCATTAAACCCCTTGACCCTGTGATAACTTGAAGATGTACTGTGGGAGATGCTGCCATCAAAATCCGTCCCTGGTCGGACTCGCGTTGCTCTCGCCTTCTATGACATTCTCTACGCTCCGCAAATGCAAACGATCCTATTCGACCTGATATTACATCCCTGATCTCCGCGAACATATGAATGGACGGCAGAATGTACCACCTGGTCGCTTCGGCTCTAGTCTACGTACCGTGCAGCCCTTTCCTGGCCTTCCCTAGCATTCTACCACATTCCCCCTATCTGTCCGATGACGCCGGATTCATCGAACTTCTGGCTCCCCATGCGTGTCATCGAACTCTCGTCATCCCTTAGCGCAATGCTCGCTTGGTGATAGTGTGGGAAATCTATCAGAATCGGATTCTTTGAGACTCGGATAAGCCGCCTTTCATGCGCTGTGCCCCATCTTAACCCGTCAAGACACCCAACACGACGAGAGACTGCTCTTTTAGGAATCATGGCACTATCATTGTGCAAATCCTTATCGAGCCTCCCGGACCGCTCTAGATCTGGTACTCTAAACTACACCACGAAGGCCCAAATGTCATCAATTAAGCCCGCCATCAGCCATCAAATCGACAATTACGGAGATATAAATGTAAAGCCTCAACATTCTTTCCACCAGGTGGTCCGTCGTCCCCTCTTTCCCCCCTCTTTCCTCCCTCTCAGCTCCTCCTCTTGTTGCCATGTTTCCTCTCTGCACTCTTGCTTTGGCGCTCGCCTGTTTCACTGCTGTTTCGAGCGCAGTGGCCACGGAGAAGAGACAAGCACTCGCACAAGTTGTGACCCAGTGTGTCAAGCCCAACCAGGTCGCGCTGACATTCGTAAGTCCCGGTCGGTATTCCTATCTCATCCACTCTCATCAACGTGTTTTTTTGTGATTGTAGGACGATGGTCCCTATATCTACAAGTACGTCTTTGCTTACCTCTGTTACCTGGATCACCATCACGCGACCAACTCCAGCGGCGATATCGCCCGAACTCTCAGGAACGCCGGGGCAGTCGGAACCTTCTTCGTCAGTACGTCATCTCAATACTTTCTTTACCCGTTTTGTAAGATGAGATATAATCTTCACTTGAGACGGGAACAACTGTACGCCCTCTCTGTTCCCCCATCCGACGAATGTCATAACATACTATATTTGTAGGGGCGTGCATCTACGACCAAGACCGCGTACAGAACCTCAAGGACGCATATGCCATGGGCCACCAAATCTCGTCCCATACCTGGGCTCACAACGACCTCGCGACCTTGACCTGGGATCAAAGTTGTCCTCCAATTTTGTTTCCCCTCTTTTTGCTCATGTTTTTATTTTCCGCAGTACACGACGAGATGTGGAGGGTCGAACGTGCGTTCCAACACCCTCCTCTTTATAACATAGCTTATATCAATCCACGTGTTCCAGAGGCTCTCGTGTGGATAATTGGCGCCTACCCTGCTATGATGCGCCCTCGTAGGCTTTACTTCGCTCTTCCGCATTCCCCATCCATTTATACACCTGCTCCCACCAGCTTACGGTAGCTACAATGACCTTGTTCGTCAAGCGTCCAAGGTTCGTGGTCAGACGATGATCACCTGGGACTTTGAGTAAGTAGTCCAACTATACCGTCGCATACCCTGTTTACCCCAGTTAGTTCTGGAGATTCAACGGGCTCGACCGCCGCACAGAGCAAAGCCGCGTACGACCAGGTGATTGCCGAGCATCCGAGCAACATCTTAACTTTGAACCATGAAACCTATGGTGCGCCTCTCCTTTGAAAGCCCCCTCTACATCATTCATTTGCCCTTGTCTCATCAGCATCCACCGCGTAAGCAGAAACTCTGCGTTATCTTATCCCATCAAGTCCAGATTTGACACTATTATTCTGGTAGATATGACGTCCTTCCGTACGCAATCCAGCAACTCCAAGCGGCCGGATACGAGCTTGTGAGCGTTGCTGAGTGCACGGGTCTTCCCGCGTACCAGTTTGTCATTTCTCCGAGCCCGCGCAACGTATGTCTTCTCTCGTTTCTCTCCGTACGAACATATAATGGAGATTATTTCTAGTCATCGTGGCATTGCTAAGCGACTGTATTCTCTGCTGTCCAGCCTATTTCTGCTCTGGGCTTCACGAGTAAATCACTGACGTTCTCCGTTCCACTATTATTGATTCGCTTCCGTTGCTTTCACGTTCGCCGACTTCTCATGGTACTTGTGGATACATTAACTAAGTATTTCGACTATTACCCACCTTCAGAGTTTACATTTTCTTTTGTTGGACTTTTTCTTTTCTTCGTTTGGAACATCTCAAGAAAAATTTTCATCACAATTTCTTCTGCTTCGATTTGCTTCTACCATCGGGACCCTTCTACACATTGCACTTTCGCTATCACCGACCTTTTTGTACTCCTATTCATAACCACTGGACTTATTTCCTGGTCATTATACGCGTCATGTCTCGAGAACCACGAGTCCGCTCCCCAAAAATAGACCTAGCCAATCTGTACGGTAGTGCTCTGCATCCTATCCCCTTTTCTGGGAACCACCACCACCCACCCCTTCTCCCTTTTTCCAGTTAACGCTGCAGCTTCCGACATCACTGTCGAGTCCAGTGACAACACCCTTTTTCACTCTCATCGCAAAAAGCTTGAAGTTCATACCGCAGGTTTTCCATCCCCCGAAATCGACACTTGCGGAGAGACAGCCTGATTGACTGAGGACAGCGCGACGTTGGAGCTGCAATTCGCGTTTATGTACCCCAGGAAACATCCCGATCTCGACTTGGAGCTTCTAGCATCTTTGGCTGAAGCCACGGAGAAGTACGAGGTCTTCTCTGTGATGAATACTTGCCAGTTACAGTCCACGGATGAGGTTGGGTGTGTTTCACTTGCATCATCTTCCTCCCTTCTCATCGGATTTGGTAGGAACTGCCTGCCAGATCACGTGCTTGAAATCATGGTATATGGGGTCAAGCACGATTACCGTGATATTGCGAGCCTAGCAGCCCCCAATGACCCTTGATCAACCCTTGATGTCCCCCTTGGGAAGATGTTTAGAAACAAGGTTTCCCATAGACAAGCCGAGGATGCCGATACAGTACAGACGATCGGTCGATCATACGGCCCGGATCATATAACTCATTCTTACCCCCGGATCACTACCTAGGTAGCATTACTAAGAACCCCGCCTCCATTTCTCATCAAGATGGTCGGCGGTCTTCCAATGAACATCATACTCCCTTGGGTACGTTCTAGCTAACAATCTTTTGTCGAGCCGGCCTGAAGTTTGAACACGATCACTTAGGTTCAGTTCTACGAGAGCGAGACTCATTACCTCGTCAGCGCGTTCGACTCCTTTCACGGTTTACATGACGGTTACCGTTGGATTCGGTACTACCAACCGATCCAATCACTATTCCAATAACTGTCCGATCCGACATGTGTTCAAGACCTCGGCTTGGCCATGCGACGAATGTTGATAGGCCTCGCTGGGAAGAGGTCCTTGGTGGCTCTGGAAGACCAGACGACGCCGGGTTTCAATGTGACTCATCACTGCAGATGTGTTCATTTCCCATTTGAGGACTCAAATGCTCGCCGCGAGCGTTCCCAAGTTTGAGACGTTTTTGTGACGGCTCTACTGTATCTTGTTTTTTACCGTAATCTCCCAGATCTAAGATCTTCAGAGGCTATATAATGGGACTATGCTCAAGGGAAGATGTTTGTTGGTAGAGCCACCGTGGATAATTATAATGTCTATTCGTATTCCCCTTCCGGGTTCCAGGCTACATACTGTATGTACCAAACCCTACTGGCAAATATTTTGCTATACTTGGAATAGTTAAGGGGGCCGTTGCTCCTGCTTCTGGCGACTGCCCATGTTCGAACCAGGGCAAGGGTTATATTCCTCCCGCTTCTCGTATCACCCTTGCAGCTTCCAGGCTGCGTTGTACCAACCGCCAACAGTGGATACTTTGATACTTTGATACAGTTGGAATGATTGGCGAGCCGTTGCCCCGGCTTCTGGCGACTGCCCATGTTCGAATCAGGGCAAAGTCGTTTGTGAGACGACACGAGGAATGCTGGTTATTTTCTTAGCTTGATGTTGTGTCGGTAAAGCTGTCATGCCAATCAGAACATGTTCATGCACAAAATTAAATGCTGCTGTCTGAGTATATGACTTTCTGAACATCATCATAATTCACGAGAAACCGCAGGTACAAGTAAAGTATCCAGATCGACTACCAATATCATGACCACTCCGATGGTGCAGATATCCTCATGATATTCAAACCGATACACCCCACAAATCCTAGTAAATCTCTCTCCTTCGCAACCAGCAATCCAAGCAACCGACGCGTTCGATATGAAAATAAAAGATAAAAAACTTCAAAGATCCATGTGCAGAGCAATCCCTCCAACCCCCACAATCTACTACGCACCATACTCCTCCATCAACTCCCGGATCCCCTCCACACTCCTATCACCCACCCTCGGCTCGAACATGACCCTAAACGGCTTAGGATGCGCATTCGCGCTCTCGGTAAACGCCAGCTCGTCAATTGGATGTTTCGGGTCTGAGCGGATGGTGAACGCCCATTGGAGAAGGGCGGTGTTGAGGAACACGGAACTGCATGACCGGTTAGTAAAGAGTGGCGGAACGTTAGGTAGTAATAGGAATTAATCGTAATTAAAGAGAGGATGGGAGAATAAAAGCGCAACGAAACAAGGCGACAGCGCAACAAAAGATGAGATTAAGGAGATAATGGGACGACCCCAATAGAAGGATGAAGATGCGCGCTGAGAGAGATGATACTACGTCACAATCGCACACAAGGCGACACGACGCCAGACGCAAGAAAGGAAAGCAGGAAGGTCCGACCGGGAGGACGAGCAAAACGAATCACGAACAATTGAATAAATAAAATGAAACACTCACGCATGAGCCATATACTGCCCCGGACACACTCTCCTCCCAAACCCAAACGTGTACGCCTTGAGGTCATCCCTGATCCTCCCCTCTGAATTGAGCCACCGTTGGGGGTCGAAATCCTCCGGATTGGGAAACACGGAGGGGTCGCGGCCCACAGACCTGTACGATATTAAGCAAAAAGGGTGCAAAACAAAAGACGAGGGACAAACCAAACGTTGCCGATGACAGTCGCCCCCTTGGGAATGACATAATTCTGCCACACGATATCCTTTGTCGCTTTATGTGCAAAACCTGAACCGTTCCTCAGTTCTGCTTGGAAATAGAAGAAGAAAAAGGTAACAGAAACTGACCGCCAGCTGTGACGGGCCTCCACCTAAACGTCTCCAACACGAAAGCATTCAACTGCGGCAACTCGTCTTCGTCCGCGAACGTCGGGGCTAGAAGAAAAAAAAGACGCATATGTGTCGTGTTTCTTCTCGGATCGACGTGACTCACGACGCTCCCTCCCAATGACCGCATCAAGCTCCTCTTGAACTCTTCTCTGCGCCTCTGGATAACATGCGGCCGCCAAAACCCCCACGCTGATCGCACTTGCCCCTGTGTCGCTGCCCGCACCGAACATGGATCCAGCAAGGTACGCCGTCTCGTCGTCCGAGAGGCCAAGGGACGCCTGTTGCGAGAGGAGGTACTTTGAGAACGATTCCTGGGTTGCCTCGCCTCGCTCCTATATGCGGGGAGGAGGTCAAAATGCGGACGGTAGGAGAAAGAGGACGAAGAAGAACGCACGATCTGCTGCCTGACATCCTCCAAATGCTTCCTGAACAGTCCGAGCTCCTCCGCGTGCCCGTCTTGCAGCTCCTTCAAGTACCCGGGGACGTATCTGCGTAGATAAGACGCATGCAAGGGATCAGGGGGGAAAGAGTCACGTACCGCAACCATGGATAGAAGTCGACTTTCCATACGCCGGGACGGACGGCGATGCCGAGACGACCGAGACAGCGATTGACGGCGACAACGTCGGGGTCGTTGTACCCACCAGTGGGTTTCCCATATGCGAGGGCCATGACGACTGCGGCAGAGTAGCTGCAAGCGGGTTGATTGGCGGTTCACGTGGCTGACGAGAGAGAAGGGACTGACCGCTTGGCGTGCTCCTGGTGTATGTCTGGCCTTTCAATAACATCGAACAAATGCCTCTTGGCGTTCTCCATGAGGACAGGGGTGTACGTCTGAACTATCTTTGGCTGCAAATGGGCGTGCAATGCTCTGTCACGCAGCACAACAGCGGTCAGCGGTGGCTGACAGACAACGGGGTAGAGAGACTGACTTGCGCATCTTCTTGAACCTCTCCCCCGCCGGCGTCAACAGCACTCTCATCCCCCCCGACAGAGTCTCCCCCGCGGCGATGGACACTGGCCTGTCAGCAAGTGAAGCGCCCTCGCGCTCCATAATCTCGGCGGCGGCTTGGTAGCGTCCTACGACGATGACGGTGGTGAGCCCCTGGCGAAGCGAGAAGACGGGTCCATAGATCTTGGTCCATTCTTCAAATCTGCGGTAGGCGCTGGGGAGGCGTGAATGCGAGGACGGGCGGCGGACAGATGAAAGACTGACTAGCAAGTGGGTATCGTATTTCCGAAGATCCAGCTCTCTGCTGGTGGACCTGGAGGAAGATGAGGAGAAGTTGCCTTGCGGCGGCGGTGTATGATGGCTAAGAGGGAGAGGGAGAGGACGAGGACGGCGACGGAGGTTGGTTCGGTGAAGATGGAGGTAGCCATGACGTGGTGGAAAGAATCAAAGAACGGCGCGGCTGAGATCCGAGAATTTAATGAAGGCTGACTGACATCATCATCTTCCCTACCGGAGGATAACCCTGTGGTCTGTACGTATAATGTATCTATCATGTGATCTTCGGGGTGTCCTCGGCAATCCATTCCTGGATGCGTGGCGTTTTCCAAAATAACGGGCACACGTGGCTGGTGTGTATGATGACTATATTTGTAGCAACTTACTTGACTCCCACGAACTGTGCATGTGAGTGGCGAGGTCGGAGGAGTCCCCAACGCGAGTCATTGTTCTGTATCCCGCGGTCTTCTCAGATTCTTCACTCACCACCCATATTCCGGATGAGGTAGAGGCCAAATTAAAAATTCTTTCCCTACAGCTAACGTGATTACACGCAGAAAGTCTGTAGACGGTGATCAACGTTTCGTGACATGCGTTAGGCAATCTCTATCCTGGCCTCAACATCTGCCTACGTGCCTTGTCAATGTCTTATTTATCGTTCGCATACTCTTGTTCTGGAGCTAATGGATCCCCTGCCCCTAACTTGACCGAGGGCCACTTTCGCCGCCATCACGGGCTTTGAGACGGGCAATTTGGATCGATATCCTCGTCGGAGTCGTCGCCCCTTGCTCAAATATCCCTAATCGTCGTTTCGTCAACACTATCATACTACTATGGGTTTGGCTTGAAGGATTCTGTCAAACTTCCACCGTGATCAAACCCTGCTACCGACAGATAAACTGGCATCAGTGATCTCTATTACCGGACACTTTGTTTCCCTTCTCGCGAGGTCGTCCCTTTCTCCTTCGCTCAACTCCCGAGGCTTCTCTGTTTATAGTCCGCAGCATTATCTCCCTTTCCCTACCCTGACCAGTTCCTAAGACACTGCCGGCCTACCAACGACTGTCAGGGACAGGAGAAGTGCGCGTCTCGAAATTTGCTGACCCCCAACACCGGAATGACCCGACTCGTCGCGTTTACATGTAACATCACTCCTCGCTAGATCTCCTTCAAGTTCATGGCATAAGTGTATCCAGGCTGTCGCACTTCCAGTCTTCGTGACTGTTGGATGCCGTTGGCAAGCGCTGGAGTGTTATCGACGCTCCAGATTTTGCGCACATGTCCAAGGCTCCTTCCCGAAGGAGGCGGACTTGTCAAAGGCAGGGGTATCGCCGGACCCGTTCCGCTGTTGAATTCCGGACATTTCCGGTTCGTTTCTGGCACAATCGCTGTTCACGAGAAGACGAAAGACGAAAGACGAGGGATACGCACTCATGTGTCCCATCAGTCTGCTTGTTGGAGGTGCGCATATATATTTATCTAACGTCGATGTTACCTGTTTGAACGCTGCTGACTTTGGAATGTTGGTGTGATCTCTTGATCAAGCGCCATCCTTTCTCTTCAATTCGACTGACTGTGATAGATGAATATGCTGACGTGACTGTGGGACTTGTGGTGTAGTGGGAACACAGATGAGGACTAATACCCCGATTTGAATCGTTCCCGGACCCCTGTTCGATTTGGGTCAAGGCCATTCACATTTCATATCATTTTCTTTTTTGCCCCAGTTCAGTAAACGCGACCCGCTTCCTGTCCGCCTTATGTTCTTACAATATTGACGAGATGAAGGTGGTGCAGAGCTCATCCTGAGAGCAAAGGGTTCCTCTGTTGATGTGTCATGTATCGACCAAATTTAAATATATAAAAACAACTCGGGACGGTCCTTGATACATACATCGAACATTGTAGGACCGTCCATGATGCTATTCCCCAGAGTTCGAGTTCCACATCAATATAGGGAAGCATCCATTTCACATTCAAAGGCTATGATGCAAAACAACAGGTTATAACGATTGGTATTCGGTGGTACTACGCATGCAAAGTAAATATCTTGACAAGATCTAGAGCTATGCGAGCGTTGATGAAAATCAACTTTCAAATTAGTCAAGGCAGCATCTTTTTTCGGAAACGAGGAAACCACGCGTGAAAGTCTATTCATCAGTACTGCATCAGTGACTGTTCTTGTGGAGGGGATCGGAGTAGGAACCTGGGTTCTAACTTCTATTCGGCCCGATCCCACGAAATGTATGTGCAAGATTTGAGGACCAACAATTCACGCGCTATCCTGTGACATTTGGCGGCTCCAATCGTTCCGTTCTCCATGCTGTGGTGGATGAACTAAAATGAACGCGTTAGTCACTCTTAATCACGTTTTGAACCAAGGTTTTGCAATCGCGGATTACGAGGCGGAGGCACATCTGTGTTCAACGAGGCTTCTGCCGACAGTAGGTGCCTGTTGTACGAGATTCCGGGAGCAATATGCCCGTGCTTACGAGTTGACATCGGGACACATCGAGCCGGAATCATAATCTAACCGTACAATTTGAAGTGAGGCGAGTCCATTAGAGCGTCAGATCACATTTTCCCCCGACGCAGTTTGATTCTCCCCTAAGGATGGTCTGTGACTCTTTTATGATTATCGATATCGCGATCTGAAGGATTTGCGGGTAGGACTCCTACCGAGGGAAATACGGGCGGGGGAACCTGGTGGAATGAAATTGATGCTCAGCCACAAAGGGTCAGGAAAAGGGGGAGTGATTATCGCCGTCGTTCTGCATAATCGCAGAAATGTCGGCTAACTGTAATGAGTCTCACCCTCGACAGCCCTTGACTCGAGTTGCCCGACGTCGCTCGATTTGGAACTGGCGGAATATTTTGTCTGTATATAGATACCGAGGCTGCGCGTTTACTCGGACATAAGGCTGCCGATCGCGATATCCAGGGTGAGTGTTGGATGATCAATCAAGGCTAAAGATGGTTTCCAGGTAGTGTGCGGCAATTATAATAGCTTTCGAAAGTTTGAACGAAGAACAAGAGAACCCGTCCAGAAAGGTGAGAGGGACTTCACAAGTAGCCCATATAGTATGCAGCGTACCTTCCTTTGACCGGGTTTTATCTTGAAAGTTGCGTCACGGCGTCAAAGCAGGACACGCACACGTGACTCAACAACTTTCTATGCCTAGGCCTAGGGTTCCTAGAATCCGGGCAACGGACCCAGTTGAGGGAAGGGTGAAAGATGCACTTCGATGAAGAATGGAGCGTGACTCAGCGTGTCGCAGAGCATGTCCGTCAGCCTGACTGAGCCAAGCCGGACTATCGTGATTTTCAAGGAACCTCTAGGACCAATCAAGGACCCACCGCACAGTTCCTGCCTCCATACGAGGGATTGACCTAGAAAGAAGCAGAACGGGCTCTCGGCGAACGGTTTACCCACGAAAAGCATAAAAGGGTGGAACGTAGGGAGGAACATCCCAGAGCCCTCCTCAAACATGTCTCCTCTCCGCAGACTCTTCGCGCTCTCGTTGCTTGCCCTCGCTGTCAAGAGTCAGTCTCCTTTACATTCCTACATGTTCCTTGTTGCTGAATGAGGGACACTCGCCATGAACAGCTGCTACCGCTGTCATTGTCCCCCCCACAGCACAAGGGGTCCCCGATTCAGTCGACAACATCCTTGATCTGACTGGAACAGAGACCAACACCACTGCTATCGAGGCGACTGTCACTGAAGTTAACCAGAAGAAGGCAGTCGATGTCGACGCAGTTCCCAATCAGGAAGTCCCCGAAACCAATGTCACCGCCATCGATGGCACGCTCGTCGATGCCACCGTTAGCTCAATCACCGATTCTGCGCCATCAAGGCGTTCCTTCGGCAGGCGGTCTTTGCCAAGGCGCTCCAAGCGGGATGTCGACGGGTACCACCAGGTCTTCGCCGGGACTGGTTCTGCGGGTGGCTCTGTGAACGACGCTTCGATTGAAGGAACGGCCTACCTCACTTACACTGTCGTCTCGAACTCGACTTACAATGTAGATGCCTGCCTCGCCTTCTGCACAAGTGTTCCAGGCTGTGGTATGTTTTCATGCCCGTATTTTGTCATTGTCGTAGCTGAGGCTGGATCGTCCAACAGTGTTCGCCAACTTGTATTACGAATTCAACAACGAGCTGCTTGACTTCGTCTTCAGCGAGCACTCCAATTTAAAGTGCGCGCTTTACGCCGACGTACATACCGCCACAGAGAAGACCAACTTTGGTGGACAGCAGTCGTACCCCTCCCCAGGACCTTTGACGTACATCCAGGACAGCAGCGGCTGGGCTCTGTCGACTCTGGAAGATCCTGCAGACCCAGAAGGGTATGAACTCATTTTCGGCCCTACGAATGGAGCCAACAACGCACCCGGTGTGAGCCTGAAAATCCTTCGCTGTTTTGACGTGAATATCGGCTGACGATAACTCAGTACATGGGCTTCTCTTTCCTTGACAAATACGACGTCGATGCTTGTGCCGCGCTCTGTAACGCCCGTGGTGCGGACTCCAATGGCGGTGCCTGTCAATACTTCAATATCTGGCGTGCGGTCGTGAATGGTCTTCCAACGACCTACACTTGCAGTTACGTGAGTCATCATTCGTCGCAAGAGATAAAGGATGTTTCTGATACTAGAATACGTCCTTCAGTACTATATCGTTGCCGACGCCTCCACAGCCGTAAATTACGGACAGGGCGACCTTGTGGTCACCTACTCTCGCGGATACCGCCGCAAAAACTTCATCATCGACGGTGGCTTCGAGGGCTTCACCTGCACTGGATTCTGCTACTCCGACAGCTATTCCAACTGGGTCGGAACTTCTCCTGCGGGAGGCACCCTTGATGCCGTCTTCATCCACTATTCACCTTATGCCCACTCCGGGTCCAGCGTTGCCCTCTTGGGATCAGGAACTGGCGTTGATTCTTTATCGGGGACGTTCAGGCCAACCGCGCCGCTCGCGACAGTCGCAGGGAAGGGGTACACCATCACGTTCTTCCACTACAGTGGCTACAGCGGTTCGTCCTACGAACAGGACGCTTTCGTTGACATCCTATGGAATAACAATGTGGTGGCGACGATCACGCCTGGTTACAGTCCCTGGACGTATTACTCCTTCACGGTCACGGGAGCTGGTCGTGACGTCCTCGCTTTCCATGGGGGAAAGGCACCAGCCTGGTCTTTCATCGATGATGTTCATGTCTTCCAGGTTTAATGACATGGTCCACCGCTTAAGCTTATGTTCGAATTTGTTTTTTTGCCCTCCTACTTTCCTCATCCAGAAAGTCCTTGTTTATTCACCTCCGTTCTTAATGTATCCCGTGTAGTACTTGCATTTTATTAAAGTAGTATGTCTATGAATTCATTGTTCTAGACAAGCTGGTGTGGTTCCCTTTTAAAGCTGTCCAATTTCAAGGCTAACCCGAAGATATAATTTTTCAAGGAGGATAGTGTTGTATTCGTCGTCAAGCTACGTATGTGAATGGCTACACTACAAATACAGCATTCACTTGGCTGAAGCAAAGGTATAATAGGTTTCATCACAATTCCGAGTCATCCGTGAGAGGAAAGACTCAGGCGCGTACTTTGGCTCGCTCCTCCCCATCGATAATCGTAAACCTATAACACCGAAATTCAGCATCATTCCAAATCCAAAAATGAACAAGACAGAAAACAACGTACGCCTCACTTCTCCACTCTTCGCCCCTCCTCGCCTTCTCCTCCTGCTCCGCCGCTTTCGTAACCCACCCAGCAGGATTCCTCACGCTCGTCAACATCGAGTCTCGCTTGGTCGTGACCACCTTGAAGTGCTTCTCTCCCCCAGTCCCATGCGAAGAAGGTGTAAAGGACGTGCTCGACTTGACCGACGTAGACTTCCCTCCTTCAGTGGGTCTCTGGAATATCTGACATCGGGGCATTAACACCGTCAATGATACAATTTGAAAGAGGAAAAAGGCTCACCTCTTTCAACCTCTGCGTCCTCGTCTTCTCATCTTCCGTACCCTCTCCCGCCTCCGCCATCTTATCCCTCACGCTCACAAGCAGTCCATCGACATAATCCAAACCTATACAAAACCGATCAAGTCAACACCATCAACAAATCTTTGCAGCCACCCAAGCAACTCACCCGTTCGAATGGCATCCACCATCGCCCTCTGAATCTGCCTCTTAACCAAGCCCGTCGCCAATGGCTTTAAAGTCTTGTACAGCAAATCATGTTTCGAGTCGCGAATGCTGAACTTGAGCGACGCGACTTTGACGTGCACGTCATGCACGTGGAATACGGAAGATTTGTCGTTGCCCGCCGATACCAACGTCACCGTGACCTACCCAAAAAGCCCTCAGTAAGCGGTAGACGACATGAAATGAAACGCACCGTCAACCCCTGCCCACCCAAGACAACATCCGCAACGCCTGAATCGGACATCCGTGGAACCCCCGTTTTCTTCTTGAAGTAGAACATCACGTCCCTCATATCCGCCTGCATTTGTGCCATCGTGAACGTGAACCGGTGGTGCGACTCGTCCTGAATCTTCTGATACGGCGAAAACTTGACGAAATTGTGGGCCTCGATCGCGACGATGTTGGGGAACAAGTTCGGGCCGGATAACGTCAGGTTCTCTACCACGAGATCGAGGCCCGGGTCCGTATATTCAATTCGCGGTATCGGAAGATAGCCGACCTGGAAGAGAAGGTGAAGTGAATGACTGAAGGAGAGTAGAAATAGCAGACGACGGACATTGTGTATCAGCTGAGGGACGATGATCTTCCTGATATCAGTCCACAAATGCTTCTTAAATTTCAAGCTCCCTTCATCATCAAATAGCAGGTCCTTTGTCAGCCTAGCCCAATCCTCCGCAAAGTGTTTGTTGAGCTAAAACGAATCCTCAATCAGACGAAGAAAGTAGAGGGGAAAAGGGACACACCTGATCCTCTCCCATAGCCCTCAACCAATCGCCAACGCTATTGAATAAATCATCGAAATGACTCTTGTACTTGTCATCGTAAAACTTGCGGCCGCTCTGCCTCAACTCGCTCGCTCTTTCCTGACACTCGTTTTCTAGGACGTATCCCTCTTGGAGAAGAACCTACGACGATTCTCAAAGGGGCTTCCTTGGCGAAAGATGATGAGACTCACCGTGCGCACAAAAGTATTGACATTTTTGAACCAATCCTTCAACTCTTTATCCCTCTGCGCATCGTCAGTGAGCACGTAGAAGGCGTCAATGAAAGGATCCATGCTCTGATTGTTGGCAAAGCGTTCCAGGAGTGTGCGGATCTCAAGGAGAGCTCGCTGGAGGGGTGTATCCTAACGCCGCGAATAAAGGTTTTAGATTACCTTCTGAGATGAAAGACAAGGCCTACGAACCTCGACCTTGGCTTTTGCGCCTTCGGCATGTTCCATCGTCTTGCGACGCCCGTGCTCCGCGAGGTGTTCGGTGTAGGACAAAAGCCAAGTAATAGACTCCTTGTAATCTTCGTGGCTCTGGCACTCGATAATCACCTGAATACATTGACGGTCACCACAACGAACTCCTGACGGAAAGGGAGGCGATGGCGAAGGTGAAGAAGAACTGACCTTTTTACCGCGGTAGATGAACTGGTCCCTCCTCTCCTCGGGGAAATACTCCTCCGTCAAAAACTTCTTTCCCCGTTCAATGCGATCTCGGTGTTCCTCTGGGACTTTCTCTGCCAACGTATCCTAAAATTCATTTATATCAACAGACTTGGCTATATGCGTTCGAAAGCGACTTTACCTTGGCGCCTTTAAAGCGTCCCATGATTCCGCCAATCTTTCTCTGCGCATGCGCCGCTTTCTCGTCCGGTGGGGCCATCTCTCTCTCCCGAGCCTCCCTCTCACCGTTCTCCATTGCTCTCTGCATAGTTTCCTCTGCACTTTGTTTGGCACGCTCAAGACGTTCATCACCGACGACATCCTTTGTCGCCCCTTCCACACGTCCCCTGTCGACGTCCTCAGTTCTTGACTGACCTAGGACGCCTTCCTTGACTCGATCCTTCTGCTCCCGGGTCGTCTGCGCCAACTCTCCCACATCCCTCCCCGGCTCTCCTTCTCCCCTCACTACCGTCGCGCCTTCCGTGGGTTCATGGACGATCTGCTTCTCCGTACCTGGCACTTTCGCCTCCACGACTGGTGTCTCCCTCGTTCCCACTTTACTTCCCCCCTCGGTCACAAACTCGCCTTCGGGACCGGCCTTGTCGACCTCGGAGAGCTCATCCTTGGTCGGCGCGATAGCGCCAGACACCTTCACGAGCCCTTGGGAGAGCAGGTCGCGCCCAATGACGGAAAAGTCGGCAAGGAGCTTGCGGACCTCAGAGTTGGTGAATATAAGCGAGATGATTGTACGGAGATGTTGGACGGCTAAAATAAAGCGGAGGAAGAAGTAGTCAACATAAGTCAATGTGAGCGTCTCAAGAACCAATCACCTTTCTCATCCTCTGTTTTGTCCCTCTGAACCGCGGCACCCTCAGCACCCTCCTCTTCTCTGCCCACACCCAACCCTTCCTTGTTTGCAGACTCCTTCGTGTGCCACAAAAAGTTCTGGAACGACTCGTCCCTGTTCTTGTCCATGACGATGAGCCGCGCGGTCTCGATGATGTCCCGGGTGTCCTGCACGAGTTTGCGCCCTTCTGAAGAGAGCTTCGTCTGGTCGACGGGAGAATGGTCGAGGACGTACTTGAGGGTCTCATCGATCTGTTGGTTGGACGGGAGGCGTCCGTTGCGGAAGGCTTGGATCACACCAAGAAGACGGAGCTGTGGAGGGATAGCATGGGGTCGGAACGTAGCGTTGATAAGGGGCAGGCGATACTGACCTTGCGCTGTAAGTCCATTTTCTGTTCATTCTTGTCGACAGGCTCTGTGACGGCGGTCGAAGCGGGATGCTCGCCAATCTCTTTAGTAGCGGGGGGGAGAGACATTCAGAATCGTTGTGGGGTGACATTTGGAGCGAGTCAATTCTTATGTCGTGTCTCAGGTGGTGCCACTGGTGCGATGATGCTCGTTCGACGTCATGAAAGGGTTGAGCTCGTCATTTGGTAGTGTCACTATCGACAACACGTAAGGAATGGCAACATGGCCGAGTGGTCTAAGGCGCTGGAATTAGGTTACTATATCCAGTCTGAAAGGGCGTGAGTTCGAACCTCACTGTTGTCATAGTATTTTTACGGCCTTCGTCCCGTTCTAACTTAGGTGCCCATTGAGACAATCCACACTCCATATGTCCATTTCGCACCTGTTCAGCATCGGAAGAATCCGTGTCAAAATGGCACAGCCACATTTCCTATGTCGTCTGTGTCAGCACGACGGTTGTAAGTTGTACCGCCTTACACTGGGGTCGGGCAGGGAACCATCTCCCGCATCTTGACGACCGGACTACTTATAAGGCCATCCACACACGGGCCAACCTTTCTCAAGGATCCTCGATTCTTACCCTTCCACCTGCCGTAATCACCCACACTTTCATTAATCCCACCATACACCACTATGACGGAATACGACTTCTCCCCGGAGGCCTATCAGCAGCACCTCGCCAACATGTCCCGTATTTCCCACTGGGTGGACCGCACAGAGCGCCATCGCCCGGAGTTCCAGGATGCATCTGTTCTCCTTGACTCGTCCTCCCTCCCCCCTCTGTATAGCCCCGATGATCCACCCCGTGGCAAGCTCCGTAAACGTCCACCACCTCTGCCTCTGCATCTACCTCCACACCCGCAGTATCTTTACCCCTCCCCACCATTTTCTGCCAACTTCGACTTCAGTTACGCCCCCGGACCTTTCTCCCCCGGCCCCATGCCTTACCCACCTCCGCTCATGTCCGCCCCGCCCCCTCCCCCGGGCCACATGTACCCGCAGCTCCCCTTCTCCCCTCCCACCTCACCCCGTCGCCGTCATCACCACTCACACCACTCACATGGGCGGTCTAGCAGACGAAGTTCGCGCTCCAGATCGTCTTCGTTCAGCTTCGCTCCCGTTACGAGTATAGGAATGGGGTACTACCCATACACTGGTATACATCCTGGAGCTGCTCCACCCCCGCTGGCGTACGCATCCGGACCCCCAGTTGTCGTGTTGCCGCCCTCGCATGCGCACCACGGATTCAGAAACGGCGCCTCGTACATGGTGAGTTTCTAACAAGGTCACGTCCACTTTGTTACTGACAGGACCTCGCGTTAATTCGACAGTACATGTAACAACCCCAAGAACCCTCGTTCTCAACAATACGGAATACGGTCGTGGTTTCAGCAAGCTCAAAGGAGATGCCGATCGTTGGTGTGTTTTATCACTCTTGTCGTCTTCGTAACCACTTATCATCATCAACAGTTTAGATCCGTCTTTTGTATCCCTGCACAGCCTCGGCTCAGAGAGTCGCCCTCATCATCACGAACAGCCTCGTGCAAAAACGGCCTTCCTCTATAGCTATAGAATCTTAGAGGCTAATAGACCCAGCCGGCCACCTCTTTTGATAAAAAAAACCGCTACCAGAGCAGTTTTTCCCTGTCGTCCGGTTCGTGGCACACGATCGGACATCCACACTAGACACTCCTATATAACATGTTTATATGTGCTACATGGTCGCCTAACTTACTCCACGTACTTCGTAGACTATACATACTCGTACATACGTACCCTACAAGGCGATACACGTACGGGCATCCACCCCACGTACTTAGCTCCTCATTTCCTGATATTGATGTCCTCGTCTGATGTAAAGATCGAGCGAGTGAACTTGTGGTGTACATATCTGGCTTGCACTCCTGTCCACAATTCAGCTGGAAACGAGACCATTTTCACCCAGGAAGATCCTGTTCGAGCCAGGGAACCCGACTAAGTAGCAGCTTTGGCGTGCAAAAGCCCCGAACGTATATTTCGTAAATCGTTGGAGTAAACTGAAAACATAGACATAGATGATCTTTGATTGGGCATTACAATATGAGCGATTGACCTTGACCTTGGGATAACACACCTGCGGACTCCATCAATCGAATCAACATCATTTTGCCTGTGTACCTTTCTTCGATTCTTTCTTAATGGACGACGTCAGCACGAAAGGACAGCTAACCACCTAGTTGACATGGTCCATGGATCGAGCATTGTCCTCCTGGTCGGTGCGTACCTACCGTACACGGGGCGGTATGCAGGCGTGCCGGCTGCTAGGCGCTCTTGGAATCCCTCCTCAACGATATAACAACGAGCGCTATAATAGCAGGACCTCGTTGGTTTAGTGGAATACATACTTGGCCGTCGTGCGACTTCACTGCCTATGATCAGTAATTCGTAAGCCCCTGGTTCGAACGATTCTGGCATGTATGCATTCTTGTTCTTCATCTTCTCATCTAGGGAGGTCGCAAATCTCAGTCCTTACACGGTCAAATATTGTTGCATCTCCGATGAAAACCTAGGCATCTTGAGTGGGGGGTATGACCGAATTGAGTTAGACGTTCGAGTTGAATACCAGCGGGACATGAGCGCTTGAGACGACACTCGAGCAACGGCTTCAGTTGGTCCTACCGCTGTTTGGATGGACTGACCGATTAGAGACGGCGCTTTTTGGCGACAACTTCACTAATAAAACGTCAGATTCCCAAAAAAAGTGCTTAGTCTAGCAACTGTCTAGCACAACTCACCAGAGGGGTTAATGAGGCCCCGGGTTTCGCATGGAAGACTGGCATTGGTGGACCTTCGAACTGTACGGATGTAATTAGGTCAGCCATCGGCCGCATCAAGCGTTTCCAGGTACTGATACAATTGGAAGTTGGAACCACGGGAATAAATTCTGATCCCGATGGTCAACACGTTCCAGTCCCGACCTATTTTTACACGGCACGTCACTGCCACCACCACCTTCCCCATTCAGCTCTCTGCCACACCCACACCGTTTTATTAGTCAAACCGCCCCCCATCATGCCCACCACTGTGTAACGGCGTCTAACCGAATCTGCTGCCCGAACCACCACCACCAGCCCACTAGGGTTCTTGTCAACACGGTCCTTCACGCCCGCCGCTGCCACTTCACGACATCCCCCACTGGCGGACTTCTTTCATTGTCACCACCGCGGCACCGCCTTTCCATCTCCGCGGCGTCGGCAACGATCGCCCCCAGGAACTGTTCCAGCGGACGGATTTCTGGACTGGCTAGCGTTGAGTTCAGAGCAGCATCACATGGTCGCCCAGATTTGGCTCCATGCCGGCATGCGGCCGCTCACAAGTCGTGTGGAGGGGAAGACGAGTCGGCGTGTGTAACGTAACACCTCTCGTCCGGTTTTTCTTTTCTTTTTTTCGTTGCTCGATAGTTTACCGACACACTCACGTCAGTCAACCCGCCACTCCTTTGCCCATCCTCGACCCATACCCCTTTGTTTCCCGGCGTTTGGTTCAATCTCTACTGCCTGGCCCAGACCACCACCTGCCCCCACCACGTCAAGGTCCCCCTCTGCCAACACGGTCCTTCATCCCATTTCCGCCACTCCCCCGCTGGCGTCACCTTTCAGTCCCATAACCGTCATTCCGCCCCTGGTGTGACGACTGCCGCAGGAAATCATTGCAATGGAAGGAACCCCGTCCTGGCTAGCGTTATGCATGGAGCAGCACCACCTGGTCGCGATGTGGCTCGATGATGGGATGGAAAGGCATCCGGAGGTAGTCGGACGGGATGGACAACTGGTATTCTAGGTATCAACGAGAGCTCGGACAAATGACATTACGTTTCACAAATCCGATTGCGCTGGCTCAACACTGTGAATTGATAGCCCACCGTGCGGTCGCAGAGGCGTAAGTAATCGGGACGAATGAGTGTTAGACGAGATCACCTTGTTTCTCAAACATATTAATGCTATGTATCGTGTGGCCATGCTGACGAAAAGGAGCGTTCAATGTTGATACGGCTCGTCGCCAGCTTACGACGGGAACATCTGCTTTGATCAAGCTTTAATGGGGTTTGATTTGTTACATAAGATATATAAAATTACCGCGTCACCCGGACGTCGTTCCGGTGACCATGCAAGCCATGTTGCTACAATCCCTCTCGATACCGGGCAGGTTACCCATTGCCAATAATACGTTCTCGTATGGTCTCTATTTCAATTACCTATCGTTACTAGCATCAGCAAATCACCAATTCACTACAGGAGCTACACAGCACTACGTAGCCCTATGTAGCCCTGTAGTGAACCGGTGGTTTGCTGATGTACCCGCCCCTATGTTTCACGGTCCTTACTCGTATGATACTTATACTTACATTCACCGTCGTGGCACCTCAGTTCGTTTCTCCGTTCTGAGGTGTAAGTCTTACTCTACTTTACCTACGACTATCTTGCTGACATACCTTAGCCTACCTCCGTTGTTCTTAGGTATAGTCACAAATATATCCAGTTCGTTTCTCCGTTCTGAGGTCCTACCTCCGTTGTTCTTAGTCCACCGTTGTTCCTACTCACCCGGACCTTTGCCCTCAAGATGATTAGCCTCGAGGCCACACTGATCCTCGTACAGCCTTGCTCCTATATATTGACAAGGTCCTGAGATTCAGTTGCTTTTACTGCGGTTGGTTGACGATGTAAAGGGTAGAGGGAAGTTCAATCGGAGCGTTGGATGCTCTTGGCGGATTAAGGGAAGAAAACGCTGCATTGCTCTCCAAGTCCTTGGAGAAGCAGGAGTTTTTGCTGCCGACAAGTCGACTCCGCGTAGCTGGTTGTGGGAGGTACATGATAATTTAGCGTGCAAGTATTTCACTAAGTTGCGGACCTTCCGGTGGATCTTGTTCAAATCTCGTCGGAAAGTCACTCACTCTAATACAGCTGCGGTACATCAAGGAATAACAAGGTTTCAGTGTTCACCGTTTCGGCTTCCCACCTCCGTCGCCGATCTCCGAGTCGACCATCCTTGCGCTGCGGGTCAGCAGGTCAGAGTGGGAGGCCGGGTAGATGGGTATCAATTACGATCGGTGTGGCACTTTCAATATATTATTATCACACATCAGTAAACCCTGGGTCGGCTAAACTCGCTAGCCGATGCTGTGATGCTATAAACTCAGGGACCCATTCTAGCCGATGCTGTAATCGAGGGGACCCATTCTATACAGACAAATCAGGGTTTGCTGATGTAAGAATTGAAGGGAATCTTGTTTTCTGTCTGACCACTGGCAGTCGTATATAACCCTCATTGCACGTCACGCAACCTGGGGTCTCAAGCTGTATTCAATGTCGACCCACTCGAGATCAATCAGCTACAAGTCCATTGAAGTTACAGTACCTCATGATCGGCCTGATATGGAGCCCAACCCCACGCGATGACTATCTTATAGGTACCGCACGACAAGAAAGCGCTCTTTATAAAGCGATGATGGTCCTGCATGCAACACCCCCCACATCAGCCCTGCCTCCTTTCATAGTCCTGACCGACAACCACCACCACGACGCATTTAAGATTAGTTGAGAAAACAAGACAAAATATTCAGAGGGATGGCCAACCCAGAGGTGTTCTTCGCACACCTGTTAGCGTCCTCATAAACCGTAAATTGTAATTGCAGCCTACTCACGCGAATACAGGACGGCCACGAAATATGTCCAAATTGCGGCGACTGTGATGCTGGTCTACGATCATGGTATGTCGACTCATGCATGGAGCTGACTCGAGGGATATATTTAAAACATCCACAGTCTTGACCCTAGAGCAAGAGGTGCGAGAGGTGCATTGAGTCCCACCGCTCGCTCACATCTATAATACCTGAAAGGTTGATCGGATATGGAAAGAAAGATTTTCCGGTCCATCCCTGCTATTCTTCATAAACCGATACGTCAATATGTTGCAGTGCATCATCAATGTTGTCGGTAAGCCGGCCAGGCTACTCTCTGTATCAAAGTTGATGGAAAGTCAATTTCTCCAGCCTACAATGACCCCAAATGGGCCAAGTCCGTAAGAGATGACCGCTTGTTTTCAAATCCCATACTGACTCATTTGTAGGTGTAAGTCACATCTTCTTCGATACCCACTTCACGCGCTCATATCGAGATGGTGAGAAAGATGTGCACATTTTGCGCCCTTTCAGGGAGCGTCGTGCGTTGCGCTTACCGCAAGTAAGTTCAATCCTCTTTCTCTCGCGAATGCCTAGCAGAGTACTCATAACCGGCGTTTACACAAGTTTGTGAACGTGCGTCGCCCGGGCCGATACTTTCGGTTTCGAGAATGTTGACCTTTCATCTAAAGTCGTGATGATACTCCGCGTTTACGCGCTCTACAATCGCAATATCAGAATCCTGACACTCTTGATGACATTGTGGACCACACAGGTTACTGTCTCGTCCATCGGAATTACAACTGGATTCGGTGAGTGCGAGTTACCGAAGATCCCATGAGTACTGACTCGCTGATTGGGATGCTTCAGCTTTGCAACTACTTCCTGGAGCCGTCGGTAAGCACAATGTTTCCCAAGTGAACCCCTGGATCAGGATGTTGTTGAAGCTCTACCAAAGGATGTATTCTCGTTGGCGATAGCCCCCTGTTGGGTGAGTTCAGGTTAAAAAGTTGGATGCCTGGTTTGTATCTGGTTAATCTCATCGTCGCAGCTGCACTCTGGATCTTCCCTCTACTAACCAACTCGGTCATCTTCCTGCTAACTTTGTATCGTTCACGAGGATATTGGAAGGACCTGGGAATCGCACCGTACGTTCTCCATCCCATGACCTTGAATCTCCTGCCCCTTAACCACCGATGAACACAGAACCCTCTATCTCTTCGTTAGGGACGGGACTATGTACTTTCTCGTCATCTTTATGTTAAATCTGTTGAATACACTCATTTTCCTAGTAAGTGCACGACACAGATTTACATTGCCCCATCATTCAAAGATGTTGCAGCTGGCCAAAGAGGACCTCAAAGTGGTTGGAGCGCAGTTCACCCAGCTGATCACGTCAATCATGATTTCACGCCTGGTGCTCAATCTTCGATCTGCCAAAGACACTATCAGATATGGTGACTCGACCGGACCTAGCGGTGCCATAAGATTTGTGGCGGGAGCAGTTGGGAACTTGGGCGAAGAACTCGATACGTTCGTCGATACAATCCCCGGTGCCATCCGCTATTCATGACTCTCTGGAAATGAATATGTATCATCGGCCCGCCTTTGCTGCCATCGCATTAACATCCTAACGCCGACGTCACTTTTACGTACGTATACGGTCTGTCGCGTATTCATCCCGGGTTTTCAATTGTACCCGATCGTACCGCCCTCCATCGCGGTCGGCCAGAAACCATCACGTGGGCCTTGACGACGAGACCAAGTCTCAAGACCAGACGATCCGACGGGCAATACTTACAAAGTCCATCCCCTTGCGGCCAACCTTTCTCGACTTATCTCAAGTCTCCTCGATTCTTACCTTTCCTCCTGTCCTCATCATCCCCACACTTTCATTAATCCCATCACAGCGGCCGCCAACAGTCACGAAATACGACTCCTACCCCGAGGCCTACCAGCGGCTCCTGCTGACGTGTCCCGTATCTCCCAGTGGGCGAACGCTATACACGGACTGGGGATGGGGTGGTCCGTCGATGCCCAAGGACTGGCCGGATAGCTGATTCGTAGGTCTTTCGACACTCAAAACCAGCAGTGTAAAATAATGGGAATGGTCGAGCACGGTCGGTGTCTGGGGACCAGAGGAACGATTTGTAGGCGCTTGGAGACTGGAGGGTGGCAGGGCGGCGTATTTGGAAGCGGATTGTCGAAGCCTGAGGACGGCAGCGAGAGGGCACGATCTGGGCCAGTGGGCCAGAGGTCGCGACGAATCGTTGGTACAGGGAATGGGGTGTGGTGGGTACTGGGCCAGAATTGGCGCTAGGGGAAGGGATGTGTCAGCACCAGAAGATAAAGAAGGGACGGCTCGTACAGCACGGCGCTGTCAAACGACAGAGGGGTAAACGGGTGTCATTGATGCTCGATGATTAAGGGGATGGAGAGGGTCTTTGTTGTTGGGGGACAGGCGGCGAGGCAATGTGAGAGGGGAGAGTTGATGACCCTGAAGTCCAGCCCGATGTCAGCGCACACCCTGTCTCTTCTCTCTCCATCAATGCCTCCATCGTTGTTGAGGCGTTGACGATCCACTGTTCCCTCCCATCCCAGCCCAGATCTTCAATTCCGTTGGCGGGCAAGATCGCTCCATCGGCAGTAATGATCGTCGAGTGGCTGACGGCCCATCGGCGTTTGAAAATGATTCGAACTCCTCGCGTGCTGGAACCTTATACTTACTTACGTATCTTTATAGGTACCGGATGGGAAGAATGATCTTGCATGCAACGAGTCTCCCATCGGTCCTCCCCCAAGTCTCCCTGCACTTTCACCATCCTGATTGGCGACCGAGACCACGACTGCATTCCAAAGAAATGCTGAGTCCTCAGATGTTCCTGGAACACCTGTCAGCCTCCTCGTAAACCGTATTTACAGCCTACTTACGCGAATTCAGGACGGCCACGAAATATGTCCAAACTGCCACAATTGTGATGCTAGTCTACGATCATGGTATGTTGACCCATGCATACACCCCGTTTGGATCTATCTGAGGACTCCTTAGTCTTGACCTTGGACCAAGAGGTACGAGTAGAGTCGACTTCCATCGTTCGCTCATTCCTATATCACCTGAAAGGTCAACCGGATGTGGAAACGCAAATTTTCTGGACCTTCCCTTCTATTCGTCATAAACCGATACTGCAGTGTGTTGCAGTCTATCGTCAACGTAGTTGGTAAGAGGCTGAGAGCTAGGTTACTCTCCGTATCAGAGTTGACGGAGAGTGAATTTCTCCAGGCTACAATTACTCCAAGTGGACCAAGTCTGTAAGAGGTGACTGTTTGTCCTTCAAATCGCATATTGACTCCTTCGCAGGCGTAAGTCGAGGTTTCTTCAATACCCACTTCACGAGCTCATACTGGGGTGGTGAGAAAGATGTGCACATTTTGTGCCGTTCGAGGGATCGTCGGCCGTGGCTCTCATAGCAAGCAAGCCCAATCCACTTTCCCTCCCAACGCTTACCAGAGTCCTCATAACCGGCGTGTACCCCAAGTTTGTGAACGTGCGTACCTAGCGCCTCGGCTCTCGAGGACGCTGATGTCCCACATAAAGTCGTGATGATACTCTGTGTTTACGCGCTTTACAACCGCAGCATCAGAATCTTAATATTCTTGATGACACTGTGGCCCATACAGGTCACTGTCACTGCCACCGGCTTAACAACCGGACACAGTGAGGATGAGCTACCAAAGATCCCCATAGACTATTGACTCAGACTATTTGGGACTCCTCAGCTCTGCAAACACTTCCCAGGGCTGTCGGTAAGTACTACGTTCACTAAGCCATCAGCACGATGTTGAAGCTCTACATCCAAAGGATGTGTCCTCATTGGGCATAACCCCCTCAAGAGTGAGTTCGGGCTTAAATTGGTGTATATCTAGTTAACCTCACTGTCACAGCCGCACTCTGGGTCTCCCCTCTAACAACCGACTCAGTCATCTTCCTGCTCACCTTACATCGTTCACGAGAATACTGGAGATCCTCTGGAATTGCCCGGTGCGTTCTCCATCCCATAATCCTGGTTCCTTGTTCACGAGTGGTTAATTGTTTACATCCCAGAACACTTTATCTCTTCGTTAGAGATGGTACTATGTACTTTCTCATCATTTTCTTGGCAAATGTGTCGAATACACTCCTCTTCTTCGTAAGTGTACAACACAAGTGTACCCTCCACGTTACTGAAAGACGTTGTAGCTGGCGGTAGAGGATCTCCGAGCGGTCGGAGCGCAGTTTACCCAGCTGATCACGTCGATAATGATTTTACGCCTGGTGCTAAATATTCGATCTGTAGAAGACACTACCACCTATGGTGACTCGATCGGACCTACCGGTGCTATAAGATTTGTGACTGGAGAAATTGGGAACTTGGAACTTGATACGTTCGTCGCTGCATCCCCTGTGTCTTTGGATCGTCCCGGTGAGTGTGTTGATGACATCCCATGTACCTAATCCCTCGGAAACGAATACATATGTACTGTCCTTGGCCCATCTTTGCGCCGCCATCTCGTTCACATCATGACACCGAAATTCCAAGCATGTATCTACTGGCACCTATCCATCTGACTACATTTTATTTTTTCTGCTTGCGATCAATCGGAGGTGAGCCAGCGCAGTGAGTAGGAGTGGTCCCGAGTACCAAGGTGGCCTGATGATATACGTGATCGCAGGCATCTGATCATTGTTGACCGTAACACGTCGATATGGGGGTACATCCCTCGTAATGACCAAGATCTGTGGCAGTGAATGTGCGATCCGTCGTCGCGTTGAGCTAGGTTGAATCTCCTCGGGACTGGAGATGCGTTTTCCGCTCAAGAAAGCATCCGCAGCATTCTTCAACAATCCTCCTTTGCCACGACACCCTTAATCTTATTAATTTCACCAGCAAGAGTGCTTCCTGCGGTGAGTTTTCGAACCCCGCTCACGTGGCAGGATGATGCGGGACAACGGCTGGGATTCGGAACAAGCCTAGGGTTTCTGGGGGTCCTTCTGGAAGGAGCCTCTTGAGATTGTTTGGAGATCTCCGGCTGAGAATTCGAAGTGTCGCACCTGTGTTGAACCCGTTCTCCTCAATGTCAACCTCTGCTGGCCTCATGACACGGTCTTTTCAAGCGGAGCCACATCGCAGTCCCTTACTAATAAATCAGCTTGAGGTGCGCCGTATAACATGAGTCTTGAGCGTTTATACCCCGCTCATTGTTGGAATACCAAGCTGACGTGGCCCTCGCGCGCCACATTTCCATATTTATATTTCCGCAGCAACATTCGTTACTACCACTGAACATGTCTTCGAGTACATATCATTTAGTACCTGTTACCTACATATTTCCCCTTGTTTCCGTTGCTAATTACTTACAGTAGTTTACGGACTACGTTCCTTATAAACGAATATCATTCGTCGTTCTCTCCTCAGTCATTGTGCTCGACAACGACTGAGGTAAGACCTTTCCTATCTTTTATATACATTCTTTTACTAAACGAATACCTAGCTATTTCGTATCTAGGTAAACACAAATACAGTCATTGTGCTCGACAACGACTGAGCTATTTCGTATCTAGATATTCTACAGGTTATTGGGCCCTGCTCTCCTCTGCGTAGACCCCTGCCGAACCCCTCTCGTTCCGTCAAATGTCGTCCTCTGCTGTTACCGCGACTGCCCTTGCTGATACCCTCCTATCATCTGTTCCGAAACTCGAGGCCTCAGGCATGAACTGGGCAATCTTCTCTCTTCGTTTCCAGGACGCTGTCGAGGCAAAAGGTTTTTGGGGCCATTTCGATGGCACCACACCACGGCCCGACGTCTCCAAACCCAAAGACAGTCCTGCAGCCCTCTCGACAACTGAAGCACCAGCTACTGCCCCATAGACTGGTCCCTCTGCTGAGGAACTAGCTCTCGTTGCTCAGTGGGAGAAAGACGAACGATCGGCTAAATCGTTGCTCACCCAGAAGATACCCGATTCCGCCTTGATGAAAATCAGGAACAAGCTATCTGTCAAGGAACACTGGGACACGATTGTCAGGGAATACACCGAAAAAGGAACTTTTGCACAGACTGAATTACGCGCCCGCTTTCTCGAGATGAAATGCCTCGATAAGGGGGATGTTTGTCAGTTCCTCGATGACCTGCATGTCAAACGGGAAGAGTTAGTGACCATGGGTGTAGAGATTGACGAAAAAGATTACCACTCCACCATCATTTCTTCCTTGCCTATTCATCTATCAAATTTTGCCTCAAATCAGCTTGCTGTTGCAAGGCTGTATGCCCCCACCAAGACCATCGACCCTGACACTCTCATTTCTCTTATTTCGGAGGAATCAGACCGCCAGCGATCTCAATGCACTCGTAGGGGAAATGGTTCGGGAAAATCCAAAGGCGACGAGAAGGATGAAGCCCTATATGTTACCCAGGGACAGTCATCAAAATGGAAGGGTGGACCGCGCAAGTTTACGCATGGCGTTTGTTGGAACTGCAGGGAGAAGGGGCACTTCAAAAATAAGTGTCCGAAACCCATAAAGAAGGATGACTCATCCAAAAATGGTGGGGCTGCTAACGCCACTATTGCTTCCAATTCCGAGAGAGAAGGAGCCTTCTTTATGGAACCTGAGAGTGACATAGACTCTGACCTCCCTGGGTCCGAAGGGGGATACAAAGAAGATGGCGAGGACTGGTTTTCGGAGGTTGACAAAGAAGAGGCCGGCAGTGGCATGGATACCGAGGAGCTATCTGGGATCGATTGGAGTGAGTGTGGCTTGCTCATGAGTCATCGATGTTGACCTGGACTCGGATGCCGCCGAGCCAAATGAATTTGCTGCTCATGTTAGTGCAGGCAATGTCGACGCACCTCATGCCGAAATCTACGATTCCGGTTGTTCCAAACACCTCACGCCATATCGCAATGCTCTCGAACATTTTGTCGAGATTCCCCCAAAGTTATTCCAAGCTGCGAACAAGCAAAACCTGTCAGCAGTTGGGATGGGAGAAATGACCATCAATATATCAAATGGGACTGATGTGTCAAAATTGCAGCTCACAGAGGTACTTTATGCTCCAGAGGTGGGCTATACCCTGGTTTCAGTTGGGAAGCTTGATGAGAAAGGTTTTGAGCTCACCTTCTCTCGTGGAAAATGTGTTATCCGTGGACCAAAAGGAGAACATGTAGGCGTCATTCCAAAGACACGACAAGGCCTGTATCGTGTGGCCCATGAAGAGCCAGAAACTGCAAATGCAGTGGAGGAAATCATCACCTTGGATCAGTTTCACTGCCGTGTGGGGCACATCTCACCTGGAGTCGCTCACCACCTTATCAAAAAGGGGTTTGTAACTGGTGTTCGCTTGGAACCGAAGCCATCCGGAGATCCCATGTTTTGCGAATCATGTGTCTATGCAAAGGCTACACGAAAGTCGGTCCTGAAAGCTTGCGATGGCGAGCATGCCACAAAATTTGGCGAGGAGGTCCATTCGGACCTGTGGGGACCTGCCCCTGTCGAGAGCAAGGGTGGAAAGCGATACTACATCACATACACAGATGACTGCACTCGACTCACCCACCTTTATCTTCTCTGAGCCAAATCCGATGCTTTCGACTTATACAAGGAGTACGAAGCATGGTGTGCCAAGCAGCTTGGTGTGTCAATAAAGGTCCTTCACTCCAATCAAGGGGGGGAGTACCTGGACAAGGCTTTCACCTTGTATCTGAAGCAGAGAGGGATGGAACAGAAGCTCACCGTACATGATACTCCTGCCCATAATGGTGTTGCCGAGCATCGAAATTGAACGATTGTCAAACGCATCTGTGCCTTCCTTCATGCCAGTGGCCTCCCAAAGTTTCTGTGGGGAGAGGCTGCTTGTCACGTCATTTGGTTGATGAATCGAACCATGACGAAGGCTGTGGATGGGATGACACCATATGAGGCTGTTTTTGGAAGAAAACCAGACTTACGAAATGTACGTGAGTGGGGGGAGAAAGTTTGGGTAAGAACAGAGGGAGGAAACAAGCTCGGAGGATGCATTCGTGAAGGCCGATGGATTGGTATTGACGAACGAAGCAAGGGGGCCAGAATTTATTGGCTGGACAAGAAAATGGTCAGTGTGGAAAGGAACATCTACTACAACAAGACAGTTGCATCAGCCTCTTATCTCGAGGAGGAGGAAGAGGGTATAGTTGAAATGAAGGCTAACAACCTACCGAAAGCCTCAGATTTGCCATCCAACGACTCCATGTCTTCCCTGCCTCCAGAAATGCCAGCTCCTAGCCCACCTCCTCGCGTTCCATCACCCCCAGTTGACGAATCCACTGAGGATGAGCTTCCCACCACCAAATGCATTCGCAAACCAAGTCAATGCGTTGTTGACCTTATAGAAGGCCATTGTTAGGGCAACCACTTAACTATCTTCTCAAAGCATAATCCAAAGACTATGCCAAGAATCAAGCATTGTGGGCTCACACATAGATAAGCTTAGAGAGAGAGAGGATGGTGGAGGAAAGCGCCAGTTTATATTGACTTTAGATATCACCACAGTCAAGTGAGAATCCTAAAAGAATAAGACTAGAGTTACAGGCTTTATGCTACTCTATATATACTATACTAGTCCAGGCTTATCATCCAATAGAATATCCTCCAGATATCCTCCAATGGGATATGATCCTGCTATCAGATGAGTCAGAGATACAAGCAGATAAGAAGATAAGTA
>Ga0307516_10001696_pt1 | contig 30290 bp, 33 predicted proteins | sample 19_EM_MG_FD_203310 | JGI IMG/M metagenome (GOLD analysis project Ga0307516, IMG submission 203310) | Populus trichocarpa ectomycorrhiza microbial communities from riparian zone in the Pacific Northwest, United States - 19_EM | ecosystem: Host-associated > Plants > Roots > Unclassified | place... | reverse complement strand
CCTCTCAGTTTCTGCTTCCCTCTCCTCCTCTCGTTCTCTTCTCTCCCGAACTTCCCACTCTGACGCCTCACTCTGCGCGTCCTCCTCAACCGGGGCCGGAGCCAGCCTCCCTACATCCGTGGTGGATCTGGGGCGTTCGTTCAACTTCGAAGTTCGGAGTCGTGTAATATCGAATAAGTCAGGTCTTCCGAAATCCACTACGGACTTAGGAGAGAGAGTCTCATTGACCGCATACAACCTATTGGTTCATGGGGATATATGTGCAGCCCGTTCCCATTCACCGTCCGCTCCGCCCTCGAGCGGTCCCAGGCGATACGCGGCAACTCCCCCTGCCCACACCTAGCCTATCCCCGCTTTAAAAGACAGGGGAAAGGACAAAGGGGAGACTAAAAGGACCGGCTGTAGGAAAGAGAACTCCCCCTCCCCACGTTTCTTACATCATCGTCGTCTCGCGCCCCGGGTCCGCTTCTCCCCTTCTGCTCGCCCTCCTGCTACGCGTCGTCTCTCATTCCGAGTACCTGGTCGTCTTGTCCAAGTCCTGGCTGTGGGCTATCAGTGTAGTTCTTCTCTACACCCCACCTCGGTAGTGCGCCCACAGGTACGGCTTAGGCACGGAGCGGTGCTCTTTCCTTCGTTCTTTCCTTGGTCCTACACAGTCGCTCTTTTCTCTCTTTTCTCCTGTAATTTCCTTGGTGCGCCCCACATCTTCTTGGGAAAAGGCCTAGGCGGAGGGCAAAGGGGAGCTTTCAACGTGCCGCCACTGCGCGGACAGCGGACAGGAAACGGACTGTAAATAGCCTCGCCATGATCTCCCTAGGTCGCATGCGAGCAATGAATAAACAAAAAAAAACCTCAGTAGTGCGCAGGAACTCCAAAATCGGTCAGATGCACCGGCAGGGGTCTCAACAGTCCGGCCGGGCCAGTCCACGCCGAGGCTGCGCGAAGCAGTCCATGCTATCCCACTGCCCGCGGGCCCGCAAGCTTTTTGGAGCCGGCCTGGTGATGATGATTCATTGATCGTATGCGACCTTACCGGATCATGGCGATACCATATACAGTCCTGTCCCGCTCGCCGTCCGCCACAACCACCCACAGCCCGTCGGCGGCCCGCGGCAACTCCCCCTGCCTCCGCTGGAGCCGGCCTGGTCTGGACTGGGTCGGCCGGCGGACAGGGCAAACGAGGGAGATCTCATGATCCACTAGCGTCTCACCATATCTTAGGTGGGGAGTTTTTTTTTGTTTATTCATAGTACTAGCTTAAAGCCTTTCTAGACAATAGAGGCCGCTGGCAGAGGAATCCATCGAGGAAGTACAGCAACCGGGTGCTTGCAAGGCCTTGGCCGTTGTTTGAGCTTAACCAGTGAACGCTTGCAGGGGATCGGGGCGTATCGGCAGTTAGCTGTAATGAAGTTCGCGAGAGGGCCGTCGTGAGTAGTTGTACTGGCCGCGACAAGCCTGATGCTTGATCGCCGATGAAGGGCAATCGCGAATCTCAACAAGCCGAGCTGAGTATGAAGTCAGCTAGGCAAGCGCAATGCCGCACTCAGAGATTGTGTGGCCAAAATAGCACGCCCCAGAGAACTACTGGCGGATTCAGGTGGCTTGCGTGCAAGTAGTTGCACTCTATGGCTCAGAGCTACGGCGGAGAGGCGAGGAAAGAGGAACCCTCGGACGGGCGAACGGGCTCCAAGCTCCCGCCAACACCCAGGCGCGAGGGGAACTACAGGCTCCCCGGACGACCAATCAGGGCGAGCTCATGCTTGAGCCCGGTCTAAGATCTGCGATGTCATTGCTCAGCGGCCGGTCGGTGCGGTTTGCGATGTGCCTAGCGTCACTTCCGGTTGGAGGTCGGGCAAGAAAGCTGGTGGGAGGTAGTTGGTTCTGTCTATATACTAACGGCCTCAACCTGGGCGGAGGACAAAGGGGTGCTTGGGCTTTATCTTCTCGGTGCCTTTCCGGTCGTATAAGATTTTCTGTTGTTGTGCCGATGGCCAAAACCTCCATAAAACCTGGAAATCCAACCCAAGAAATGCCGGCCAGATTTCACTTACAGCTCCACCATCTCTTGTCCGATTAGCAGAATTTTTAGATAATCTTGTTCGCCTTATCTTTCCGATGCTTGTCCAGGAGTACAATTTTCTGTCTGTGTAAAAAGGATATCGGTCCGACGGTGAAGATGAATGTATAGTATCTTGAACGAGTATATGAAAAACTGGGAGAGAAGTACAAGAACAGCAGATATCCCTTCTTACTTCCCCGCTCTTGCGTAAACGTGTCCTCAACAAACTGTAAAGCAGAAGCGCCAAACCTAAAGACCGTCTCGGCGCGAGAAGCATTTCCAACAGTCTGTTGTTGCAGTGGTAGCCGAAAGCTCCCAGTAATCGCCTGGTTGCAGTCCAACACCCGAAAACCCACACCCCGCCGAAGATATGGTAACAGAGGCACTCGAAATCGAGCCGGATTTTATCGTGTGTGGGCGGCTTTATGTCGAACCACCAGGTAAAGCTCATGCTTGATGGCAAGACGGGTGAGGCTAGCCCAGTGGACATTGGCATCCCACAGGGGTCGCCAGCGGCACCGATTCTATCCGCCACATACCTTTCTGTTGGAAATGCTTCTCGCGGCGTTCTGTGTTGTGGCGCCGAGACGGTCTTTAGAATTGGCGCTTGTGATTTACAGTTTTGTTGAGGACACGATTATGCAAGAGCGGAGAAGCGTAAGAGTGTGATATATGCTGGAATTGAACTTCACCACCGAATCGATATTCTTTCAACACTTTCTGGGTTTTTTTTTCGAGAGGTGGAAGCAGCGGTGCCTGGCGTCCGGGGCCTATCCTTTTTGTGGATGACATCGGGCGGTGGGCGGGTGGGGCTGACGACGAGGCGGTGGCGGCAAAACTGTCCGAGGCGGCAGCAGTGTTCATCACCTGGGCAGCCAATAATGGAGTGGCTTTCGACCATGGGAAAACTGAGGCGGCATTTTCCGAAGGAAAAAGACAACTCCCACAGCGACAGTGAAGGTCGGCACCAACACCGTCCCACCCAACAAAGAGGCCTTTTTTTTGTTTGTTCATTACTCGCATGCGACCTATCTAGATCGTGGCGAGATTATGACCAGTCCTTTTCGTGTCCGCTGTCCGCGCAATGTCGGCCCGATGCAAGCGCCCCTTTGCCCTCCGCCCAGGCCTGCCCCAAGAAGAAGAGAAGTGCGCCAAGGAAATCAAAAAGGGAAAGACAAAGGAAAGAGACAAAAGAGAAAGCGGCCCCCCTTGGGCCTCTCACGCGGACGCCATGAAGTCCGGCGTGGGTAGGAACAGCGGCGGTTCCACCCGTCACCCGGCCCCTGGGCCCTCGCCTCCAGCTCCTCCAGCCACTCCCGCAGCTCCGCCTCCGACACATCGCTTGCTGTGTCCTCCTCCGCCGGCACCCGCCTTCCCACATCCGTCGAGGAAAGGAAGTCCAGCACCACCTAGCTGCACCTCCCATCGGCCAGGAAGTCCCGTATTATCCACCGGTCCTTCCACCTGCCTGTCTCCTTCTTGACCTTCGCCCACAGAATCTTCTGCTGTGGTTTCCACTCAGGGCGCTCCTTGAAGAGGTGATTTCGGGTCTGCGTTCGGTACCAGCACCACAAGCACTGCGGGGTGGTCCGGTTCTTTCTCCAGTGCAGGTACTGTCCGGTCAGGCAGCGCCCCGTCTTTACCTGGTAGACCCGCGAGGCTAGCATCTTGGTGCTTCCAGCTATCGTGCCATCCGGCCTCTGGCTCTTCGGCATCCGGTATTTCGCCCCGGAGGTCCGACCTCCAGCCCACTGCCACGCCTCCGCCCACTTCTTCTCCGAGATCTCCCCCTTGATGTTTGCGAGAGACCCGAGGAGGCATTGCGCGCACCTCCACTCGATCTAAGTAGTTCAGCCATTCCACCCCGCGGGTGTCTGGATCCTCCGCCGCAATTTTCGCCCACTCGTCTGCTTTCTCGTTACCGGCAATTCCCCTGTGCGCTGGGCACCGCCGGATTTCGATGATGCCCTTCCAGGTTTGAATTCAAAAAGGAGGCGACGCGGTGGCTCGGAGTCTGGTTGGTCTCCCAGCTAACACTCAAGGACCACCATACCATCCGGCTGAAGGAGGGGAAGAAGGCGATGGGAAGGCTCCGTCGGCTCACAGGCCAGATGGGGCTGTCACCCACCAACTGCAAGAAGGCCATGACGGCATGTATTCAATCTGTCGCCATGTTCGAATCGGAGCTGTGGTGGAAGGGAGACCACGTCCGCGGCACTATCGGCCAGGCAGCTGAGCTGCAGCTGCTTGTCAACCAGGAGGCGCGGCTGACGACAGGCTGTTTCCGGACCACCAATCTGGAGGTGCTGTCGGTGAGGGAGGGACTCCGGCCGGCAGCTGCACAGCTGGAGAACTGGCAGCGGAGGTTTGGACTACGTCTCCTCAGCCTACCGCAAGGGGACCAGGCCAGGGAAGTAGGCGGTGCTCCCACTGCCATCGGTCGTAGACTCACCAATGCCCTCGCCTACGCTAGAAGGGTAGAGAGCACGGTCCTGCTCGAAGAACCCGAGACCCTCGACGCGGAGCTCCTACAGGAAGAGGAGGCCGAAGCCAAAGCGGAGGCAGAAAAAGAGAGACTGGGACTTGTGATGTTCACAGACGGGTCCCGGCTGTACAACGGAGCCACCGGATATGCAGTGGTATGGAAGAACGGCCAAACCTGGAAGGGCATCAAAACCCATATGGGCTGCGACGAAGCCGGTATTCCAGGGTTACAATCAGGACGGCAGAACCTGCGAAGTCTGCATCGAAGCAATACGGTCTATTCTATTCCTCCCCCGTCTCATTCGCCACTGCACTTAGCAGTGTCCAGTGGGGACTCCCACCCATGGAAAAACCAAGCGCTCACTCATCAGGATATTACCGCCGGACGGCATCGTGACTAGACCCAAACGAATGCCAACCGGCACTAGGACTGGAGATAAACGGAACCAACGATCAGCATGGTTTAATTGCCTTGGCGATGGGGGCTGGGGGGCTGGTTGGAGCGGAAGGGCTGTGTTTAAGGGCGTGCAAGAATGAGCAGAACACAGGCAGAGTTGGAAATAGTCCAGTCCAACAGTCGTCTGCCGTGCCGCCCGGCCCAGCCCGCTGTTTTGCCCGGACTCACGCGGAATCACGGAATCAAAGATCTTGGCCCAGTTGGGGTGGTTTCGCTCGACCTGCGAAGGACGTCCGGTTATAGCCGCATAGGGAAAAAAACACCGTCGACGTATGGAAGTCGAGCTCGGCTGCAGGGAGAGAGACACCGACGAAGAGGGCTCCGACGCAGAGGAGAGAGACGTTGAGGCGCAGAGGAACTGAAGAGTGATTCTGATGAGTCCAGCTCCCTATCACCGTGATGGAAGGGGAAAGAAGCAAAAGCGTCGTGCGGAGATGAATACCTTGGACGCCATCGGCTGATGCATCCGGGAATCCAAGATGCCGATCACTCGCGAGAAGCGGAGTGGTGGGGCCATCTGACCACCATCGGGCAGTAAATAGACAGGAAGAGGAAAGAACCGGTTCACGATGAGGGAAATGTTCGCGGATGAGCGGTGCACTGGAGCAGTCCTGGACTTCTTGAGAACGACGAGGGTGGGGGCGAGGACGGGGCCGCGGGAGCGGCCACCAGACCTGGGGGGGGAAAGGGAGGAGGGAGATACACGGTCTCCTTAGTTACGCTCTTTTGTCTCTTTTTCTTTCGCTCTGTCTTGATCTCTCTCTCTCTGGCTCTCTTTCTTCTCTTTGAGTCTCTCTCTTTCTGTCTTTCTCTCTTTCTTTTTCTCGGGACAGGCCGGGCGGGGGCAGGGGGAGTCGCCGCGAGCCGCTGGCGGACTGCTCGAGGGCGCAGCGGACGGCGAACGGGAAAGGACTGTATATGTCGTCATGATCCAATAGGGTCGCACACGATTAATGAAACATCATCATCATCGGGGCAGTAAATAGTACCAGGCTGCGAAGGGCTGCGAGCCAGGTCAGGCACCATCTCCGGCCATAGGGGGGACCGCAAGGGAACTGAGCTGGACCTTTGCCCTCGAGAAGTAGAACAGGAACCATCTGGCCGCCGTTCGTGCGATGTTTACCACGGGTCACTTCATCGGCCGCTTATTGCCGCCTTTAAGCCTCGCCGCTATTCTCGGAGAATGGTCTTGTGGACTATATTCGGGGCCTGAATCGGTTTGGCCGCCGGATACACCACAGCTGGTGGATGCTCCGGAAGTTACTGATGTGGGCGAGCGGGGTCAGCTATTGGGGAGGGGTATCAATGGCTGACTACAAATGCTCCCCAATAGAAGCTTGCTGGAGGCCACTGATGAACGTGAACCAGCACATCCAAGAGAAACACGGGGCGCAACGATGCTGCGTACAGAGCATGCGTCGGGGATCCTGTGAATGCGGCGATATTTGCGAACACCGTTACCACGAGAAGGAGCTTCTGACGAAGAGCATTCTACATGAGTTGCCCCCCACCCCCACCTCTGAGGACTTCGAGATATTGCATGGCAAGTGATCACTGTTTTGAGGTTGTTTTTTGGTTCTCTGGCCGAGCATTTGCGCAGGAGGCGATTTCCGCCGAAGGGCTCTGTGTATGAGCTGCCCTACCAACGCTCGCCATGGTCCGGTCCGGTCTGCGGATTTCTGGGACCGCCTCAGTCCAGTCCTTCCAATTGAAAGACCACCGAAGACCGTGGTCGACCGTGGTCGACCGCGGTCTTTGAGGCTTAATCACCGGACTCCCACATCCAAGTTTGCTACTAAAATTTCCTTGATCCCATCTAGTTACCTCGCTACCACATCCAACGACCCCATTACTCAACTCCTCTCACTCACCCACCCTCTGCAACACGTACAACTTGCGCACAATGGTGTCCTCGATTACAAACGACAGTGCACAGAGCGAAGGCACCGTTTCCGTTCTTTCGTCCCCACCTCCTACCTCCACAGGTGTTACGGATCGACACCGCGGGGGATTGATATCCACTAGCATTTCCACCGGAGATGAGGAGCACCAGATTGCATCCTTCAGACGGAAGGGTCTCGCACAGATGGCCCTCGAATATCTTAGTATACCCGCCATGTCAGCTGAACCCGAGAGAGTATTTAGTGGTGCGAGGATAACAACATCTTGTCGGAGATGCAGTCTGGGAGAGTTGGCAACGCGATGGCCTCATTTCGACCCATCATGAGGAGAACCAACAGCTGGAGAACACGCTTCATGCTTTGTGTATGTAGGGCAGAGATGGAGCGGAAACATCAGATTACAATGGATAGTGCTGCAGCCTAGAGAGGTAGTAATTAGTGGTATTAATTAACATAATTTACATCATATATGGCAGTCGACCGTGGTCGACCGTGGTCGGTCCGGTCTTATACTGTAGAAAGACTGCCAGTCCGGTCCTAGGGTAAGGACCGGACCAGCAGCCGTGGTCCAGTCCAGTCCTTCCTAAATGACGGACCGGACGGACCATGGCGAGTGTTGTGCCCTACCGTCTCTGAGAGTTACTATACTGTCTGTGAGCATTGCCCGTACGCTTCTATTTGGTACCGTTTTTTTTTCCTGGTTGGGGGGTTCGGTTCTCTGGATCTCTATCTGGCTTTTCGGCTTCTTTCTTTTGAGATTTTGGATGATTTACAGTTGGGCCACTCTGATCCTTCTGGGTTTCGGAGGATTTTTTTTAGCGGTGTGGACAGCAACAGCCCGCGAGCTGATCAAGGATGCATAATCGCGCGAGGAGTAGTCGCCTACGAGACACGTTGAAAGACACATCCGGCAGGGCAACCGGGCGTTCGGTTTGTTCGTTTCGGTATACATTGGCACTTTCGATACTGCCTGGGGAAGCCCAGAAAGGAATCAAAGGATGGCATTGGCCGATGCTGCCATCAACGACAACGGGCACCTTACCAGGTATTTCGATAAACTACTAACAACCTCACCCCTCCACTGGACCTGACGTCACCCCTGAAATCGACTGCCCCGTAGACATGGACGATGCTCGCAATCTATGTTGCCGATATGGCGGAGGGAGAGGGGGGGGCGGTCGAAGCGGATGCTGGGCGGTCATCATGCCTGCACTCCGCGCCGGCCGGTGAAGCGGACGTGGAGACCAACCCATGTGCGACTTGCACCATCGACTACGACCGCGGGGCCATGTGATGCCATCTGTGCCTGCGCCGAGCCTTGAAGCGAAGCAAGGCTCAGCTTTCCGAGCTGAGTCTTGCCCTTGCCGAGCAAGAGAAAAGGCCAAATGAATTTCTTCTCGCTTACGCCGCTCGAAGAAAAGAACCGAGTTACTACGCAAACCGCTCCATGCCAAGGGGGAAATCGAAGAAGCCAAAAGAAGAAGAGCTGCTGAAGAAGCCACTGAAGAAGACTAAGTCCCGAAGGATCTCGGTGAGCCCATCAAGAACACCGGCACTTATTGCGGAGGAGGTATAAGCTGGAGGTTCGAAATTTTGGGGGGACAATTGGATGGATCGGATTCTTCTAGTTGGACTCCACTATTGCGAGGGCCAAATCTCAGCCGCTAGCAGTAGCTAGTTGTCGTCGGTGATTTCTCCCGATCTTCGCACCACCTCTGCCGCTGCCACTGCCATCAGGACTCGGCATCCGGCAGCTCCTCTTCCGGGGTGGATCCAGCCCGCTCCCGGCTCGTCGGAACTCCACGATCGAGAGCAGTAGCTGATTGAGCTGTCGATGATGGGCTCAGCGTGGTGGCAAGGGAAAGCGGCATGTACGTATTGTATCACTTATCGGAGAGAAAGGGAAGAGGAGCGGAGGCAGGGGCCGAGGAGCTGGGCGCTGGCGGAGAGGAGCCTCTGTTCCTCTCGACGCCTTCTTCCATGGATTTTGCGAGAGAGAGAAGTAACGAGTCTCGGGGCTGGCTACTTCTCTTTATTTTCCTTTGTTATTTCCCTGGTGCGCTATTGCTTTTGGGACAGACCTGGGCGGAGGGCAAATGGGAGCTTGCAACGGAGCTTGTAGGCCGTTCGAAGGGGGCGGACGGCGGCCAGGAAACGGACAGTTTGTTCTCGCCATGATCTAGCCTAGGTCGCACGCGAACAACGAATGAATAAAAAAATATCAATTACATATCAGTTACGAAATGAAGTGTTCACAGGACACCCCCCAGTGTTCCCAGCAGCGCAATGGAGTTGACCACAATCCGCGGCCGTCGGAAAATTGTTCGCTTCGGAGGTGGCGGATTGCAATTATAGCTTGTGGTCAGAATAGAGGGATTACTACAGTTGCTACTGAGAATGCTACTTTTGTATTGATTTACCTGCGGCCGGCCGGATGGCGTTTGACCCTTGCATTACAGCAAGACAGTATGGCAATGTAGTGGAAACGAAATGCAGGGCGATCTATGTAGTGGGAAGCACAAAAGCAGGGCATTTTTGAGAGGAGAGAGAGACTTCATTTATTGCGTCCGACCTATCTACCTAGATCACGGCAAATTACACCAAGTTTTCCCCGCCGCCACGACCAGTGGAGGCGAAAGCCCCAGTACGCCGCGGGCATCTGGCTCTTCCGCCACAATCTTTGCCCATTTGCCAGCCCTTTCATTGCCGGTGACCCCCTTGTGGGCTGGGCACCACCGAATCTCGATGATGATCCCCGGCCTGGCCCTCCGCAGCAGGGCGACGTGCTTTCCGGCCTGGAGCGCCTACCGTTGGCCAGGGCCAGGCTCCTCCGAGGCCATCCGTCTGATGGCCGCCTGTGCATCGGTGAAGTTTGTGACTCGTTCCGGAATCGTATTTCTTCTCGAGGCAGATTCCAGTGCGCGGGCGAGGGCGGCACACTCAGCGTTATACACCTCCCGGCTGTGGGTTCGCCTAGGGCGATCGTGGAATTCGGTATCGCTGTAGGGCCGAATGCGTGGTACGAGACATGCACGCCGTTTAGAGGGCTGTTCCTAGCCCGTCAGGGTCCACAGTGACAGCCGTAGTTAAGTAGTGTAGGCCGCTTCCACTTCCACTAGAGATCTGCAAAACTACCTATCCGGTGTCGCTTTGGCGGCGCTAAGGATATACGGGATGGTCACGAGACAAGTATGATACCTAGTAGTAACTAAACCGAACGTAGACATGTAACTAGTCCTCCCTCAAGTCAGCCTAGCTGCCTTCATCGCGTCTCGAGCACCTCGAGTATCCAAATCACGTACTTACATTAATATACGACACCTAAGGACATGTTACCGGGCACCGCTACATCTCGGTGTGTTTCTTGTACTGACGAATTGCCAAAAACACAGTAGTAGATACATTACTAGAGCACCAGAGCACTGGACTTAGCGATGACATGGGGTGGGACATGTTCATGGAGATTTTCCTCGACAACCATCATCACACCCACCATCCCACATCCAAGCCACACAGTGCTAGCTTTCGCCGATATCCTGTTTTTGTTTTGTTTTGTTTTATTTATTTATTTATTCGTACTCACATAAAGCCTTGCTGGACTATGGCGGCGCACTTTTTATCAAGGTTTCCCGTTCGCGGTCCGCGCGAGGGCACGTTGCAAGCTCCCCTTTGCCCTCCGCCCAGGCCTGTCCCAAGGAAGTGTGACGCGCATCAAGGAAATGACAAAGGGAAAGAAAAGGAAAAACAAAGGGAAAAGACAAATGAAACCGCCTAGCCCTCTCCTGCGGACGCCCTGAAGTCAGGCGTGGGAAGGAACAGCTGCAACTCCCCATCGCCCGGCTCCTCGGCCCCCGCTCCCTGCTCCTCTCCCACTCCCGCAGCTCTGCCTCTGACACCTCGCTCACTGCGTCTTCCTCGGCCGGCACGCGCCTTCCCACATCCATGGTGGAGAGGAAGTCCAGCACCACCCGCCCGCACCTCTCGTCCGCCAGAGGTCCCGGACCTTCCACCGGATCTTCCACCCTTCAGTCTCCTTCCGCACCTCCGCCCACAGGACCTTCTGCTGGGCCTTCCACTCCGGACACACCTTGAAAAGGTGCTCCCGAGTCTGGTTCGGGTACCGGCGCCACCAACATTGCGGGGTGGGCCGGTTCTTCGTACAATTGAGGTACTGCCCGGTCAGGCAGTGTCCCGTCTTGATCTGGTAGTACCGCGAGGCTAGCCTCTTGGTGCTCCCAGCTACCGTGCCGTCCGGCCTCCGGCTCTCCGGCATCCGGTACTTCGTCTTGGAGGTCCGGCCTCCAGCCCACTAGCGTGCCTTCGCCCACTTCTTTCCCGAGATCTCCCGCTTAAGGTTGGCGAGTGATCGTGGGAGGGGCATCACCCACACCTCCGTCCGATCTGAGTAGTTCAGCCATTCCACCCCGCGGGTGTCTGGCTCCTCCGCCGCAATCTTTGCCCACTCGTCGGCCTTCTCGTTGCCGGCGATTCCCTTTGTGCCGGGCACCATGATATCTTGTTTGTGTGGATGTGTGGACATTGCAGTGGCGCGAAATCCTACTCCCGTGGCTTGGCACGATGTCGTCCAGCATGTAGGGATTGCTGCGGCCGACCAGTCGAGGACTTTCTTCGCGTGGACGCGACTCATCTAGTTCGTTGATGTGGAGTGGGCGGAATGGAGGGTGCGGTGAACGCGTCGCATGAATGATGCCTTTTCATAAATCAGGCTGCGCACGCGCGAGGGGTGTGGTTGGGAACTCACTTTGATGGCGATCGAGGAATTTTCAGAGGCAGCGTGACCTCTCGCATTTGTGATGACATATATGTGATCTCACACTCTCGGAAGGCTCTGTGGTGGTGGAAATTTGTTTGTTCCCCATATAAATGTATCTTGTCGTCCTTTCTCCTTATGTCGAATCGAACAGGCTTCCTCAATTGTATGGCGTTTAACCTTTTCGCAGAGGAAGTTGGGGGTGATCTCTTCCGTTCGTAACGGGTTTGGTGGTGTGGAGGCTGTTTCTCGTGGTTGTCTTCGCCTCACTTGACGCGCCGAATCAACGAATCCAATCAATGTCTAGCTCAGTTTGATGTCCCCATATTAGGTACCGAAGCTGAGCAGCAGATGCTGTGCAGAGGATGGTGAGTGGAGGGTACCGAAGACGAGCCTGAAGGTGTGCTCACCTCTACTTCGGCATAGAGGATGTGATTCCAGACTATGCTAAGTTAGCGGTTTCCCCGCTTTCCCCCAGGGCATACATACGTACTCTAGAATCTAGATATGTATGATAGAGTAAAGTGCGTTCTTAAGCATGATCACTTGTGTAAGCAAGGCATGTAACGATCGTCGCGCAATTGGACTTGGAGGGCATCATGCGGTGCTGGTAAGTATGCTGATCCGTTATCGCGGCGATCCGACTGGAGGCATGCGGATTGGAGTGTTGGACGATGTCTGCTACAGACGACAAACGTTAACAGCATAACTCTCCGAGCAGTTGTTGCCACGATCATGGCCATAACTGGTGCGGAATGCAATCAGTGGGGGGCTTACGTCTCGATGCAAACAGACCACATTCCTTTCCCCTTACCTACCTCCGGTCGTGAAAGAATTCCTCTCACGAGACGCAGTGAGTCCATCGCATCCGGTGTTGCTTGTCGATAGTTGCATGCAAACGCGGGTGGTGACTTCTGTTTGCGCTGGCTCTTGTGGTACAGCGCACGCGTCGAGGGTTGTGGAAGCGTGGTAAAGGTTTGTTCACGGCATCTTCTCAGGACCGGCCGCAGTCGTAGTGAATCCCGTGATGCCGGCGGGAGAGAGCAAGAACGGTGTAGATATGTAGAGTGACGTATCTTCAACGATGGTCGTTGATGGCGGTATGACGCGATGGCGGTGTGACGCGAGGTGGGGTGGTGGGCGATCTAGCATTCCAAACTGTGCGGCACCGCGCAGCAAAACCTCCCATCCAGCCCCTGCAGCCTAGTCTCGTTGACTCCCAGCCGGGTAAAGGGTGGTGGTGTCAGCCGATCACGTGTGGAAAAATATTCGAGTAGTGGCCAGGGTTGCAGGCTGGGAGTCTGGAAGGAAAAGTACCCCTTAGATATTACCTCCATACAAAATGTCTGTAGCCCAGAAATTTTCCCGACGCGACAAAAACAACCTCTGACACAACAAAAACAACCCCCGACGCAACGAAAAAAACCCGACAACTATTACAGATCGACAAACAGCAACATTACACACACTAGAATTCCGCAGGTAAATCTCTCGAATAAACACAAGGCCTGCGTCCTCAAACAATTATTTCCAAACCCCAAAAACACCGACACTGCTTATCTACAACCCAATTTCAAACTCTTCCCCACAATCATCGCCAGCATCTAAGTCCCATGACCAGAAGTTCTCAGAATAAAATCCATTACCTGAGTTTTCCTCCTCTTCCTGCGTATCTGCAGCAGCTCCATCTCCTGGTATTCCGTGACGTTGTGTCTTCTTGGCGACATATTTTGCCAAAATATCTGTCGTACACAATGCAGTAACTCCATCCCTATACAAATCCCGACTCGGTTTTGTATCGTTGGTGTTTCGTCGACCAGGATTATGGTGAAACACTTTTTCCTTTAGCAGCTGCCCGAGAATCGCAAAAACGTCCTTGTTGTCGTTCGGATGTGTGTGTGCATAACCCCCTGAAGGTGCTTCTGACATCTCAAGAATTTGGTGGGTCGAATCGCGGAGTGAAATGATATTTGGCGAAACCACATCACATGTGAACTGAGTAGACTGAAATGTTCCAGTTGGGTTGTAAGTTGCCTTAAAACACATTACTTCGTACTCGTTTAATTCATCGACGGTGATGAATTTATGGCGCTGGCCTGATATGTTTAGCAGGCAGTTGGAGCTTGCAATAAATAATCAGTCAGGTGTCTCTAACTGGAGTATTTTATCTACTTACAGCCATAGCTCATGCATCTCCGGTGTCCACTCTTTGACTCGAGAAGCTTTTAAATCAAGTGTTAAGTTGCGGTAGTTGCTCTTGCTGGATCCTGAACCCTGAAACATTACAGTTGCAATATTAAGGCTCTTTTCGACTTGTCCGGAATCTCCAATCCTGATAGCATCATGAAAGTCGATATAAATGAGAGAATGAATAAGAAACAGGATCGTAGTGTCAAAAACAATATCTCGATGGTTTAAGGTCTCTGATTCAATATCGCTCTTGGTGAGTTTCTTCCGCCGAACTGCACTTCGTATCTGAGAGGTAACATTTTGTGTCTCGTGTAGTCGCTGTATAGCTTCCGAGGTAGCTTTTCTCCGGAGGACGTCCACAGTATTTAGTTGTAACCAGTCTGCAACCATCTCTTCTACTTGTGTACGCCATCGACCACTGGCAACTATCTCACTAACTTGTGAGTTGAAATCGGCAACTCCACACCATTCAATAAGAGCAGCAAAGATGTGGGCATCTGATGCTTGTGTCAAAAGATCATGCGCAGCATTGAGATTCGGACACTTTGCACTGATCTCTGTACGGCCAAGCATCTTCACGAACTTCCATAAGGATGCCGGATCTCGTCCGTCAGAACTTCCCATATGAGTCAGGTATATCATATGGATCATTGCCATCCTTGTATGCAGGAGACCAGGAACCGTTCGTGCCCATTCCATCCGGTATTCTTTCTGATCCTGAACTCGAAGCTGCTGACCAGAAGCGATACGTACAACCGTAAGTTGATCTCCTGAAACAGGAATAACCCGCTCATTAAGCTGCTCCAAAGTTAAACCAAACTGCTGCTCCGCTACAACCTGCAAAACTTCCAGATTTCCGTCAATGGAACTCATCAATCTGCATCGTAGCAAGTGTGCGTATATCGGAGTTTGTTGGTGGAATCTTAAAGATTTTTGGAAGTGCAATCGGCAGAATTCCGTTCTCTTTGCTTATTTGCATCTCTTTGGTGAAATGCTTCCTTAGCACCTGGCAGATCAGAGCAGCTGCAATACTGTTGAAATGCTTTTGGTCGTCTGCGATATCCAGAATGTCAGATGTCCGAAGTGATTTCCAGTCTGGATTCGGTCGGAACAACAAATCCCCACAGATACCTGGCAAACAACCTGTAGCTGTAAGGGTATGGGAAGTTCTACTACGAAAACTTTGCAAACTTTCATCTGGTAGCTTCTGTTCGGGTTGAACATTTCGGACTTTGTTGATATCCTTACCGAGATGTGCTGCCAAGGATTTTGACATGGAGGGGAAGACAACTGCAGAAGCAGTAAATGTATACATTACCGACTTATTCAGAAGGGTTTCTGCTTGCACATCATGCTTTTTTGCCAAATTGTCGTATGTGAGAATCACAGGTTCCCCATTGTGGATCCGAGAAATGACCTCCTTTCGAATTTCATCAGCATTTCGGATCAATACAGCACGGATTGTATCATAAGATACCGATAGGCCGATGTGATTGAGAACTCCAATAGGTCTCTTACTGGTCCGGCTGGCAAAGAGATAATATCCGATGATGATCTGTAGTGTATTACAGCGACGACTTCGTGCAAACATCAGCATTCCAATGGTGATGATTACGATCAAGGTTTTCTGCCGAGATCTGATTTTCGGAGTATCGGTATTTTCGTTGTGGCTAGGCTGCTGAAGTTGCTCGAAGGTATCCGCAGTTCCATCTCGGAAAAATGTTGCCACCTCTTCCTCTTGAACAAGACACATCCCACATACAAGTGACCATGTAGTGGGTGCAAGATCCATGAAAAATTTGCCTAAGGTTGAGAAGCGGAAATTTTGAACCGCGTCGGGACAAACACCTTTGGCTCCCATTCAACATCGAGGATCGGCGCAAATAGTCTCCACCTCTTTCCTAGTCTTCATTACCCCCCGCAATCACTAGCACAGGAGAGCCACATACCCAACTGATCTGGAGACAAAGTCAACGATCACTTTTGAAATTGGTATTCGACCCGCACGTCTTCGTTCGCAATACCGTGGGTGCTCCGCCAACGCTTCAATGATTGCATCCAAGTCTGCATCGACGAGGCGGGAGACTCTTCGTGACACTCTGGGATTACTGCTCGCCAACATGCTTCGGAGTAATCCTCCAATGCCATTGTAGCCTGCATCGTTGATGGCATCTAAAGTGTCAAGGATTCGCGTGGCTTCGTCGGAATTCATAGTAGGGAGAACGAGGACTGGATTTTGAGAGCGGGGGTTGAGCCGGGAATGAGTGCTAAATGTCACGAACGGGTGTTGAATTCAGAGAAGAAATACTGAACACTGGAAGAAATGTAGAATAGCGGGAACGGTGAGAGCTTAGAACGAGCGCTGAACGCGTAGAGCGAGTACTGGATAACCGGAACAAATACTGGACACCCGGAGCGAATACTGGACACCCGGAGCACATACTGGACACCCGAAGTCTGTGCTGGACGCCCGGAGCACATACTGGATGCCCGAAGTCTGTGCCGGACGCCTGAAGCAAATACTGGACACCCGAAGTCTGTGCTGGACACATGAAGTCTGTGCTGGACACCCGAAGCAAATACTGGACACCCGGAGCGAATAGTGGACACCCAAAGCGAATACTGGACACCTGAAGTCTGTGCTGGACGCCCAAAGTCTGTGCTGGACGCCCGAAGTCTGTGCTGGACGCCCGAAGCAAATACTGGACACCCGGAGCAAATACTGGACACCCGAAGCAAATACTGGACACCCGAAGTGAATACTTGACACCTGGAGTCTGTGCTGGACACCCGGAGTCTGTGCTGGACGCCTGAAGCAAATACTGGACACCCGGAGCAAATACTGGACACCCGAAGCAAATACTGGACACCTGAAGTCTGTGCTGGACGTCCGAAGCGAATACTGGACACCCGAAGTCTGTGCTGGACGCCCGAAGCAAATACTGGACACCCGGAGCGAATACTGGACACCCGAAGCGAATACTGGACACCCGAAGTCTGTGCTGGACGCCCGAAGTCTGTGCTGGACGCCCGAAGTCTGTGCTGGACGCCCGAAGCAAATACTGGACACCCGGAGCAAATACTGGACACCCGAAGCAAATACTGGACACCCGAAGTGAATACTGGACACCCGGAGTCTGTGCTGGACACCCGGAGTCTGTGCTGGACGTCCGAAGCAAATTCTGGACACCCGGAGTGGTGGACACGGGATGCCCAGAGCGAATACTGGACACCCGGAGTGGTGGACGCTGGACGCCCAGACCGAATACTGGAGACCCGGAGCGAATACTGGACACCTGAAGTCTGTGCTGGACGCCCGAAGCAAATACTGGACACCCGAAGCGAATACTAGACACCCGAAGCTAATACTGGGACGCCCGGAGTGGTGGACACTGGACGCCTGGAGTGAATACTGGACACCCGGAGCGAATACTGGACACCCGGAGTCTGTGCTGGACGTCCGAAGCAAATACTGGACACCCAGAGTGGTGGACACGGGACGCCCGAAGCAAATACTGGACGCCCGAAGCAAATACTGGACGCCCGAAGCAAATACTGGACACCCGAAGTCTGTGCTGGACGTCCGAAGCAAATACTGGACATCCGGAGCGAATACTGGACACCCGAAGTCTGTGCTGAACGCCCGAAGCAAATACTGGACACCCGAAGCAAATACTGAACACCCGAAGCAAATACTGGGACGCCCAGAGTGGTGGACACTGGACGCCCAGAGTGAATACTGGATGGCACCCGGAGCGAATACTGGACACCCGGAGTCTGTGCTGGACGCCCGAAGCAAATACTGGACACCCGGAGTGGTGGACACAGAACGCCCGAAGCAAATACTGGACGCCTGGAGTGGTGGACACTGGACGCCCGGAGTGAATACTGGACGCCCGGAGTGGTGGCCACTGTACGCCCGGAGTGAATACTGGACACCCGAAGTCTGTGCTGGGCGCCCGAAGCAAATACTGGATACCCGGAGGGAACACTGGACACCCGAAGCAAATACTGGACACCCGGGGTGCTGGACACACACAATGAGAACTAAATATCGGAAGTGACCTCTAAGGAAATGATATAAAAGGGTGGTGTTCCAAAGCAAGTGGCAAGGCCATCGACAGCATCTTCAAAGATCGAACCCCAAAACCGAATACCAAACGAGACGCTCAAGTTTTTTCGTTGTAAATTATAGAAAGATCCAGACTTCATTCAGACACATATGCACACTTCCCTCTCATTCAACTGAATTATTGCTGGAGTGGGTAGGAGCGGGTGCGACTATTCTCTCTATTAGGTGCGTAAAGACAATGAACAGCAAGCCCAAATACCAAGACTCTCCGTAGACTCTCCGCTGGCCCGCCTGCTCGCTCCAGCGTCGTACCACCCGCAGGTACAGCATTGACAGCAAGAATGATAGAAACACGAAATACTTAACAACAGCAACGAGAAGAACTTCCCAGCACAGTATCCTTTCCCAACGGTTGTGTAATCCAAAACCTGACACAGCTCCCCACCAAAGCTTCCGATCGCCGACTCATTCTGCCATAACAATCACATTTCGGTTAACTGGGATGCGGATAGGGTGTTGTCAACGCCGTCCGGTAAATGCTCGGTGGGGTCGGTTACAGGTTCCTCCGCCGTTGTGCTGCCCTCACCCATTATTTCCTGCAGTGGTCTGGGAGAGAGGGTATCGGTGTCCTTGGGAGTGGCTTCTACTCCTCGACCGCGAGCTATCGAGTGCTTTCTGGACCATCCAACACTGGTACCATGTCGCAGCCCAGCTGGGACAATCCGATCCATCCAATCTGCCTCTGAAAGTTGGAAACCGACACGCTCACCCAAGCTAAAAACTTTTCCATCATCGTTGCTGATCTTCCTAATGGAGTCATCGATTTCTCGCTTCTTTTTTTCGACCTCGGTATTAGAGAGTTGAATTTTATCTTGCTGCTCCCGGAACCATTTTGCCTTTTTCTCTTGTTCCGCCAGTTGATGACACAGCTCCGTAAGCAGAGCCCCGTTTTCCTTCATTGCTATTTCGGTAGCATAGATAGCATCACATATAATCCTACCCTCAGTGATTATACGCTCTATGTTACACCTTAGCAAATTAGCCAGAGAAAGTAGCTAGGGAGACTCATCACGGGCCTTCGGAAGGACACTAGTTGCCTTCCGGAGCACGGGCAATGATGTCAGAGAGTCTAGGCAGGGGATCGAGGAGACGGAGATTAGCTGTCGGCCGAGAAAAAAACCGGACCTAGGCTAACTCCGGAGATGAGGGGGCGAGTGCAAACGAACGGATCTTTTCCAGAGAAAGATTGCGTCACCTCAGGGTGATCAACAGACTCTAGAACTTAGACCCCGCACGACTGCATGGCCCTCATGCAGTACATGGCTCTCCAGGGAGCTCTCACCTCAGGGAGAGACGGAGGACTCTAAGCCTAGGGTGCCGCAAGGTGCATGAAACCTCATCTCCCCTTATCTACACCCTGCTATGACCAATGAATCACCCACAGGGTCCCCGCACCTCGGGGGAATCCAAGCCCGAGTCACCAGCGCTCATGCTGGTTCACCAGATCTCGAGCTACGGCCTCCACCATAAAAAGAAGGGGTTTTCTCTCGGGAAAACAAAGAGAAATCAGCAGGCACATCCCCAACACTACCAAACCGAACCCACACACAAGATCTAAGATTATTCCGTTGTGAATTATCAAGAGTAGCCTGATTACCTTTGACTTTCCCCCAACACCCCGGTTACGAAACAACCCCGGTGTCACACTATAATCTTGATCTCAAATCACCCTACATAAGAAATTCAGCAACAAAATACCCCTCGACACATGCCCTCGTTCAAGCACGACCACTTCTACCTGCTCGAACTCTCCCACGTATTCGAACCCACATCTCAATACTCGCTCGACTACACCTTCTCCTCTATCGACAACGAGATCTCAGGGTACGAGAAGTGGGACGAAGAAGTCGACGGAGCGATACCCTCCGAAGAAATTGATTGCACTCCCGAAAACTGGTACACCCAGTACTGGTTCAACTGCGCGCTCAACAATTTAAGCGCCGATCTCGATGGATACGAATTCCGAGAAATCTGCGTCTACACATTTTACGACGACCAAACAGTCTACACAGGACACCCTCTCGACCTGCACTAAGAAAATGGCGTCCACCGACTACAACATGCTCCGCCTGGAAGCCCCCAGAGATGTGCTGCAAATCACCGACGGCACGGAGCAGGCGGAAGAAACCTTGGAGGTCGCCAATCCCGCCACGTGGCTCCGCGCCCTAGCCAAACAACAAAAGCAAGCAGAACAAGACCTGGCGCAGCTGGTCCACCTCTGCGGAAATACGATCGATCATGCCGACCAGAGAATCCAGCAGATCGAACAAGCCTACCGAGACTTATCGGAGGGAACTAGGTACGTATATGACCGGTTAAGTGCTAACGAGAGGATCACAGGGGACTGGATCCGAAGCGAGCTAGCAGGCGCGGCCAGCGCGTACCAGGCCTTCGCGCACAACGTTTGGGGGGCCATTATCGAACGAACCCAAGAGGCCGACCAAAAACAGGTAGGGCAGGCTACGCAGCTAACATAACTCAACGATTCCATATCGTTCCTGGCAGAGGCAAACATGGCAAGAAGCCAGCACTTGGCAAACTTTCAAGGTAACGTGGAATTATGGGCAGAAGAACACCAAAAGCGAGCGGACGAGCAGCAACAGCGGGTGGAATACCTGGAGCAACAGCTGCAGGAAGCCCGGGAGGAAGCTAGACGACAAGCAGAGGCCCTCCAGCTTCTAGCTGCTCGAATTCCGGTCCCGGAAACCCCCCAGCCTCTGGCACCAGCCTCAGGAGGACCCTCGCCTAAGCCAGCACCCTGGCGAAGCCCGGTCCGGGCAACCACTTCGAGCTTGGCCGACGCCCTACAACAGCTCCGAGCGGGACCTTCAGGCAGCCCCAGCCCCAACCCACAACGACCCCCGGTGCCACCACGGCCTGCAAGAAGGATTCGCCCGCCCGCGTTGTCACCCGCGCCTGAAAGAATCCCCATGTTCGGAGGAGGAGGAATGCCACCGCTACCTCCGCATCGACCACTACCACCCCAACCTTCGCCATCGCCGCCACCATCGCCTCGACCCGCGCAAAGGACGTTGACCACCGAGGAGCTTGCCCGGACAGTAGCCAGGGCAGTGGCAGAAGGGGTAGTCGCTGCCGCACAAGCAGCCCCGGCACCAGCTGTAGCAAGGATCAACACCTCCCGTCTAAAGATGAAAAACCCCGACCCGTTCAATGGGAAGAACACCACCAATTTCAATCAATGGTGGGAGGCGGTTACAATGTACCTAGGGTTTTACCCAGAAACCGTGGACCGACAAAAAATCGCATGGATAGGAACCCTCCTGACGGATACGGCCCTGTCCTGGCACCTCCATCGTTATAGAGACTTGGGAGAAGCGGACACCTGGGTTAACTACTCGGCGGCAATTCGGGCTGAGTACCACAACGACCGCAAAGCAGCCGACGCTCAGCAAAAGCTGGGACAACTCCGATACCAAGGGTGTATCCGAATATATATAACGGAACTCCGGTCGCTCAATAACTTCGCCCAGGCCAACGGGGAAAGTTTGCGGGAAAAGGTTGACCTAGCCATGACCGACGCAATCCTGGATATGAGGTTCAGCCAAAATGAAGGAGAGTTCGTTGACGACGACGACTTCATACACGCCACCTACAGAGCGGGCATTCAGGTGGAAAAAAGGAAGGCCCTCAGGACAACCCAGGAACTGGTTCGATCGGCAGCCCCGCCAAAACACGAGGCACCCCGGAAGGCCCCCTCATCAAAAACCCCAAATCAGGAAGAGAAGCCGAGGGACCCTCAGCAGAGGGGCGTCCCGAGAGCGGACCGAAAAACCCAGTACAACCAACCCGGTCACTGGGTATCAAAGGATGCCGCGCTTACCGGCGTCCCAGCCAAAGAACGAGAGGAATACGGACGGAGTAATGACGACTGTTGGCGATGCGGCAGAGGCGGCCATAGGACTTACGAATGTTTCGCCGGGAGTACAAAAAAGGGGACCTCCCTACCCACGGCACCTTGGAAGGTCTCCGCAGTACACGGGGAAAAAAGGAAAAGGTCGGAGGAACCCGAAGCACTGATCCCGGCCAAACAACAGAAGGTCGTAGCAGTAGAGGTGATGGATACGACTCCGCTCTGGGAGGAATCCGACTCGGATTTTTAAGAAACCCTGCCACGGCGCCCGGAGGGGTCAGAGTCATCATATGTGGCGCTTCCAAACGAAAACCGGGGGTCTCGAACGAGGAACAACCTGCGAAAAAGCCTCGTAGCACACGGCCAGTAATCGACATGCTGCTCCATGACGGAACACAAAGGAAACCAATAAAAGTCCTGCTAGACACAGGCTGCTCGATAGCCTTGATCAATCAAAAAACAGTCGACAAATGGGGAATCCAGAAGAAAAAACACAAAGAAGCTCGGACGATCGAAAGCTTCACAGGGGCCACCATCCAAGGTGCAGGGCAATATTATACGAAGCCACTGCGCCTGCAACACCGAAAACACTTTTCCCGGGAGGTATTCGAAATATCACCAATGGAAGAAGGCATTGACGTCTTTCTTCCATTCAAATGGATAGAACAGCATCCACCTCAGGGAGCGTGGGAATCGGAAGAGATACGATTTAACAGCGCCAGTTGCCTGGAAAACTGCGGCAAATTCACAACCAACGACTTCTCATTAACATGGGACGACACCATGGCTACAAATCCAGAAGCCAGCCTCATAGGCTACGTATCCACCGCCTCCGCCCAACCACTGGAGGACGTCCCGATGGAGTTCCGCCAGTACTTAGGAATAATGAGCCAAGAGGCAGCAGATGCGCTCCCCGAGCACCACCCCTATGACTGCAAAATTGATCTCAAGGAAGGCGCCACGGCACCTTGGGGACCAATCTACCCGCTTTCGGAGGTGGAACTGCAGACACTTCGGGAATGGCTGAAGGAAATGGAGAAAACAGGGAAAATACGGAGGTCTACGTCACCCGCAGGCTCACCCATTCTATTCGTTCCAAAACCAAACGGGCGGGGCCTTCGGCTATGCGTGGACTATCGAGGATTGAACGCTGTCACCATCCCCAACCGTTATCCACTCCCCTTAATGCAAGAATTACAAGACCGAGTACAGGGCGCTCGGTACTTCACGAAAATGGATCTGAAGAACGGCTTCAATCTTATCCGAATCAGGGACGGAGACGAGTGGAAAACAGCGTTCCGAACCCGTTACGGCCTGTACGAATTCAACGTTATGCCCTTCGGACTAACTAACGCCCCATCAACCTTCCAGGACCTGATGAACCACATCCTGTCTGACGTACTGGATATAGGAGTCCTGGCCTATATGGACGACATCCTGGTATATGCCAAAACGGAAAAAGAGCACGACACGCTCGTCAAGACGGTCTTGGAAAGATTACAACAAAACGGGCTAGCGGTTTCACCAGAAAAATGCGTCTGGAATGCCGAGGAGGTGGAATTCCTGGGCTATATCATAGGACGCAACGGTGTCAGTATGAGCCAGGACAAAGTGGAAGCGATACTATCATGGAGCAGTCCCACGTCTGTCAAGGAAACGCAGTCCTTCCTGGGATTTGCTAACTTCTACCGACGTTTCATCCAAGACTACTCCCGAATAGCGCGACCAATGACGGAATTGACCAAAAAATCGGAAACGAAATGGGAATGGACGCCGGAAGCAGAGACAGCCTTCAAGGAACTCAAACATCGGTTCACCACTGCTCCTGTTCGGGGCCACTTCGACGCGGCGAACCCGGTAATAATAGAAACCGACGCATCCGACTTTGCCATAGGAGCAGTCTTGTCGCAACGAGACAGCAAGGGAAAATTGCACCCGGTCGCCTTTCACTCGAGGAAATTCTCACCCGCGGAGATCAATTACGAAATCCACGACAAAGAACTTCTCGCGATTGTGGACGCATTCAAACATTGGCGCCGATATTGTGAAGGGGCGGAGCACCAGATACAGGTATTCACGGATCACCACAACCTGGAATACTTCACAACGTCCAAAGCGCTCAACCGACGGCAGGCCCGGTGGGCGGAAGAATTGGCCGGCATAAACTTCCGAGTATATTACCGGCCAGGAACACAAAACGGGAAAACCGATGCATTATCGAGGCGTTCGGAGTACCGCCCAGAAAAGGGGGGGGTAGAAAACCAGCCGATCACGACGGTTTTGAAGGAAAGCCAGCTAGAGAAAAGACGGTCTCAGATATTTGTTGCCTCTTCAGCAAGGCTAACATCCCTCCCGGCAAAGAAATAGAACCCAGATTTCGTGGGAAAAGTAAGGAAGGCGGCGGAAAGAGACGCAACCTACCAACAAGCATGGGAAAACAAGGGAAAGGAGGAAGTAACAGGACAGGCACCGAAAGAAATTGAAAGACTCGACGACCTGTTATATCGAAGGAAGCGACTTTGGGTCCCGGCGGAATTGGTCCCGCAGGTTATGGAATCCGAGCACGACACCAAGGTAGCTGGGCACATGGGGCAGGATAAGACTATCGAACTTATCCGACGAAACTTCTGGTGGCCTAAGATGAACGAACGAATCACGGATTTTGTCAGGAGCTGCCCAGAATGTCAGAAAAACAAAGCCTCGAGACACCAACTGTACGGATTATCCTCACCGCTGGAACTACCATACGCCCCCTGGCAATCAATAGCCATGGACTTCATTACGGACCTCCCGACATCTGAAGGGTGCGACCAGCTTTGGGTAATCATTGACCGATTCACAAAAATGGCGCACTTCCTACCACTAAAAGAAAAAACGGCAGCCGACCTAGCCAGAACATTCGCTAAGGAGGTATGGCGCTTCCATGGGCTGCCCACGGACATCATGTCAGACAGAGACTCGCGATTCACATCGGAAACTTGGAAGGAACTACTGCAGCTCCTGGGGATCTGGCCTTCAATGTCCACAGCATTCCACCCACAAACGGACGGACAGACGGAACAACTCAACCAGACAATTGAGGCCTACCTCCGAGCATTTGTGGGACACGAGCAGGATGACTGGGTAAGGTTGCTCCTGATGGCCGAATTCGCTTACAATAATTCAGTCATATCAGGAAACGGAATCTCGCCCTTTTACGCCAATTACGGCTTCCACCCACGAACACTGGATCCCCCTAACCCTGATGAGGAGCCGGTTAACCCCGCCAGTACCATCTACGCCCACTGGATGAAGGCGGTACAAGACGAGGCCCGGCGGGGCCTGGAAGCATCGCAAGAACGAATGCGGCGATATGAGGACCCAAACCAAAAACCTCCTCCGGCATACCAAGTGGGGGACCTCGTCATGCTTAACGGCCAAAATATCAAAACCCGCCGCCCTTCGAGGAAAATGGATCACAAGAATCATGGTCCTTTCCAAATCGAGAAAATCATCTCCCCCCTTGCGGTACGGCTGACGCTGCCCAGAAAATGGAAAATACATAACGTTTTCCATGTGTCGCTACTCGAGCCTTATCGAACCAGCGAACATCGGACCCCGCCAGACCCGTCGAAAATACTACGAGAAGCCGACGACATCGAGCAATCTGAGGAATACGACGTCGAAGAAGTAATGTCATCCCGAAAAAGCGGTAGACATATCCTATATCTCGTCAAATGGCTCGACTATCCAGAGCGGAAAGACTGGACGGAAGAACCATACGACAACTTCTCGGAAGGAGGCCGGGAAAGGCTTCGGGAATTTCATAGGCGGAATCCCGACACACCAAAAGACTATCGGCTCACCGAAGCATAGTCCCACCACGAACGAACAGGTCCGACGGAATCAAGCGCTGAGACCGTGCAGGATAGACAACGAAGAAAGGCGACGCCCGGCATGCCGCCTTCGCCCAACAATCCAATTCACAACCCTGTTCACCCCTTCACGACCTCGGAACCTGGCAAACGAAGAAGAGCCACCAAAAGAGACCCGCTTCTCGGGCACCGAAGCCCCGAAACGACAAACCCGTCGTAAGGTTGCATCGGACTCGATCGGACGAAAGCCGTAGGCGCTCGGTACGGAACACCTCTGTATGTACACCTACGAGGGCAAGAAGGGCGCCCGGGCACGAACCCCGAGTCGAGAAGGTCACTCGTTCCACTTGTCCCAGACCCGGAAAAGCGTCATATGCTCCCGTCCGCGAGTGCCCAACTCAGCCAAAACGACGAATGAACCCCGCGCGGGTTAATGACCGTGGAAGATGGGCCCACCAACAGGCGGCGGACCCTGGCGGCCAACGGACACCTCTGTGTGCACACCATTGACTCGTTCGGCTTGCTCGGGCTTGGTCACTCCTTCCACGTGCCCCAGCCGAAGGCCGACAGGATGCGCACTGGGAAAACTGGTACGCTCGTCTTCACGAACACCGCGGCCCGGGAGGAAAACATCGACAGTATGAGTACGCACCGGCCTACTCAGAGGGCCCAGCCACTCCGACGGATTACAGAGAATGATGCCCTGATCCGGTGGCTGGGAGGGCTGCAGGGGTGGAGGACTGCAGTCTGTGACGTTGAAAGGAACTCAGCGTTGAAAGAATCCTACGATCAAGAAGAGACGGGCTACTCAAAAATAGTTAGCGCTCGGGACGAGGCTAAGGGGGAGGGGAGGTAGTGTTACACCTTAGCAAATTAGCCAGAGAAAGTAGCTAGGGAGACTCATCACGGGCCTTCGGAAGGACACTAGTTGCCTTCCGGAGCACGGGCAATGATGTCAGAGAGTCTAGGCAGGGGATCGAGGAGACGGAGATTAGCTGTCGGCCGAGAAAAAAACCGGACCTAGGCTAACTCCGGAGATGAGGGGGCGAGTGCAAACGAACGGATCTTTTCCAGAGAAAGATTGCGTCACCTCAGGGTGATCAACAGACTCTAGAACTTAGACCCCGCACGACTGCATGGCCCTCATGCAGTACATGGCTCTCCAGGGAGCTCTCACCTCAGGGAGAGACGGAGGACTCTAAGCCTAGGGTGCCGCAAGGTGCATGAAACCTCATCTCCCCTTATCTACACCCTGCTATGACCAATGAATCACCCACAGGGTCCCCGCACCTCGGGGGAATCCAAGCCCGAGTCACCAGCGCTCATGCTGGTTCACCAGATCTCGAGCTACGGCCTCCACCATAAAAAGAAGGGGTTTTCTCTCGGGAAAACAAAGAGAAATCAGCAGGCACATCCCCAACACTACCAAACCGAACCCACACACAAGATCTAAGATTATTCCGTTGTGAATTATCAAGAGTAGCCTGATTACCTTTGACTTTCCCCCAACACCCCGGTTACGAAACAACCCCGGTGTCACACTCTATCGTATATCTGGCGAGCCCTTGAACACCGACATTGGCCAATGAAGCAATTTCAGCAATGTCGATTTCCGGACATTCGAGTCGCTGGGCAGTCCAACGGAGAGTGCCAGCAAGCGCAGCAACATGAGGCTTATCCACCGAAAGAACATCATTCATCACATCCTTTGGCATTCCGATACCACCAGTTTCACCAAATTCGGAACCGAATTCCATCGGCCTGGAGGTGATTTCTTTTGCTTCTTTACCGAGGAGTGAGGATATCCTGTCGCCATCGCTGTCTCCTTCATCTGAGAGAATTTCGTCGTCCTCGTCTTCCGAATTTACACCAGCGATGGTAGAAATCCGATCAATATAGGAGTCGAACATCTCGCAGTCACGTTTACTCAGAAAAACACCATTCCGGTACAGGTTGACCTCCGAGCTTTCAAAGTTCCAATTGGGCCATTCGCGGTCAACATTCGGATGAGAGTTGGCAGAAAAAAACCTAACCTGAACACTGGTGAAAATCTCCTCCTTTTGGTTCGAATATAGCCGTGCGATTATTCCGATGAAATCGGCTGTGAAAGTTCGCAAGTAGGATGCACAATTTCCGAGATCGGAGCCATCGGTAGCTGTGGAAACAGCCCATTCCCCGGTGACGACAGGTACGATCGGCATCCACAAGAGGCATAGAGCACCTGATGAGAGCTGAAGAGCTTCCAGAATTTCCTTGGAATCGAGACGAGGGATTTTGCTCTTGTTGCCATGGCGTTTGGTCGCATTTTGCATATACACTTGACCCTGCTCGGTGTACTTAACAAAAAATGTGGCAAGCCGTGCATGCCGTGCGACAATTACAGCCTGAAGGGTTTGAAACCTCTCCCAGATTTTCTTCGTATCGTTGGACATCAAGCGAATGGGTGGAGGATTGAGTTCTGTAACCAGTGCCTGCATCATCTCTTCCGAGTAGTGATGGCATCGGTAATACAGACAGCAGAAAACCACCTGCATCCTGTTGTAAAATTCATCCTTTGTCTATACCATTTAGCCTTCTCTTCCATTTCCCGGGGTCGTGAAACAATACCTTCGTGCATTCAGCATAGCCTCGGACCTGGTCCGGAATGAAATCCGAGAGTTCTTCAACCGACAGTTGCATTCTGGCAACCTCTGGGGTGTCAGCAGATACAGCCGTTGCTGTTTTTCGAGCCCGCTTGCCTCTTGTAGCAGTCGATGCTGTTGACGGTGGATCGACGGCAATACGCTTTTTTGGAGCCATAATTCTTTCAGTTGAACAAGAATGAAGTCTGGATCTTTCTATAATTTACAACAAAAAAACTTGAGCGTCTCGTTCCGTATTCGGTTTTGGGGTTCGATCTTTGAAGATGCTGTCGATGGCCTTGCCACTTGCTTTGGAACACCGCCCTTTTATATCATTTCCTTAGAGGTCACTTCCGATATTTAGTTCTCATTGTGTGTGTCCAGCACCCCGGGTGTCCAGTATTTGCTTCGGGTGTCCAGTGTTCCCTCCGGGTATCCAGTATTTGCTTCGGGCGCCCAGCACAGACTTCGGGTGTCCAGTATTCGCTCCGGGTCTCCAGTATTCAGTCTGGGCGTCCAGCGTCCACCACTCTGGGTGTCCAGTATTTGCTCTGGGCGTCCTGTGTCCACCACTCTGGGTGTCCAGTATTTGCTTCGGGTGTCCAGCACAGACTCCGGGTGTCCAGCACAGACTCCGGGTGTCCAGTATTCGCTTTGGGTGTCCAGTATTCGCTCCGGGTGTCCAGTATTTGCTTCGGGCGTCCAGCACAGACTTCGGGTGTCCAGTATTCGCTCCGGGCGTACAGTGGCCACCACTCCGGGCGACCAGTATTCGCTCCGGGCGTCCAGTATTCGCTTCGGGTGTCCAGTATTTGCTTCGGGCGTCCAGCACAGACTTCGGGTGTCCACTATTCGCTCCGGACGTACAGTGGCCACCACTCCAGGCGTCCAGTATTCACTCCGGGCGTCCAGTATCCACCACTCCGGGTGTCCAGTATTTGCTTTGGGCACCCAGCACAGACTTCGGGTGTCCAGCATTTGCTCCGGGTGTCCAGTATTCGCTCCTGGCGTCCAGTATTCGCTTCGGGTGTCCAGTATTTACTTCGGGCGTCCAGCACAGACTTCGGGTGTCCAGTACTATTCACTCCGGGTGTCCAGTATTTGCTCCGGGCGTCCAGTATTTGATCCGGGCATCCAGTACAGACTTCTGGCCTCCAGTATGTGCTCGGTGCATCTAGTATTCACTCCCGGCGTCTAGTGTTCTCTCCGGGTTTGTGAATATCGTGTATATAAGAGGGACTTTCTGCTGTGTATTGTCATTTTCCTCTTTCTCTCTCATGCAACCTCTTGTTTCCTATTCGGTCAATTAACCTCCTCGCCATTATTTCCATTCCTCCGTTTCCTCCGTTTCCTCCATTTTCTCCTGTAATTGGCATCACTCGTCCAGTGTCCCTTGTCCTGTCCAGTGCTCGTACCATCGATCTTTGCTTGTCCTGTCCAGTAGTCATCACATAGACATTGCCCGTTCCCATTTCCCGTTCCCATTCCCATTTCCCATTTCCTTTCCCCATTCTTTTTCCCATTCTCAAATCCATCCGAGTACGTTAGAACGTCCCCTCCGCCCGCCACCGTTATACCTGCAATTGAGTGGTCGCCACCTATGCAAAGATCTCGAAGATACCATACGGTTGACTACACCAAGCTGGCAGGTATCGAAGCTAGGAGACTGCCACGATTCGAATGTTACACCCAGTGCGCTGGTGACACCCCAAGACAGGCAATTAGTATGACTAGCCGGACTCAATCAGAGGATTGAGGCCGAGTGAGATTTCATGAGTGAAAGTCACAGGCTGGGGCGAGCTCTGAAAGAGAGGAGTATTACTGACCCAACAGCAGCCAGGTGGTAACTCAAGGTTACCAAAGGGAAAGGGGATGAGTGGCAGCCTCAGACGGGGGTCTGGTCACATCCCTGGGAGGTGTCAAGGTTATCCTCCGCGAGACCCATACTAA